>Ga0209536_100007971_pt1 | contig 15987 bp, 13 predicted proteins | sample DeeMarSeWOR28_12_FD_187461 | JGI IMG/M metagenome (GOLD analysis project Ga0209536, IMG submission 187461) | Marine sediment microbial communities from White Oak River estuary, North Carolina - WOR-2-8_12 (SPAdes) (version 2) | ecosystem: Environmental > Aquatic > Marine > Intertidal zone >...
GTACTCAAGGAAGATAAGATGCCCACAGCCAAATTTCTGGAGAAAAAACCGGAAATGAAATTAACCGATGAGGAAAAAGAACTCCTGAAAGACTGGGCAGTAGCCTCGGCCGATAAGATGATCAATTAAGAAAGGGTGAATGAGAAGAATTTCGTTGATCATAGTGGGGTTATTGGCGATCCTCTTTATCCTAATACAATTTATCCCTTCAAAATTACCCTCCGCTTCCATTGAAAATGAGGATGATCTTATTCTTAGTTCGGGAATGGATAAGGAAGTGGCGGGGATTTTGAAATACTCCTGTTATGATTGTCATTCGAATGAGACAAAATATCCCTGGTACAGTTATGTGGCTCCCGTCAGGTGGCTGATTGTAAAAGATATCAACGAGGGAAGGAAGGAGCTGAATTTTTCGGAGTGGAATAAAATGGAAAAAAGGGAACAGATAAAGATGCTTGGAGAGATAGCCGAAGAGGTAGAGGAGGGATTAATGCCCCTGCCCGTTTACACATTTATCCACTGGGATGCCAGGTTGAATGAGGAAGAAAGGGAAAAACTTTCCCAGTGGACTGTTAAAAAGACGGAGGAGATATTTGGAGATTAGCTGACATCGAGTTATTATTTCTGTCATAAGCCCGTATTTTTCATCTAAGAACCGTTTTTTCGGATATTTTCTGACGATTCAATGGATAAGACCGTTTAACTTTGATTCAATTTAAACGGGATTAGGACTCATGAGATTATTGATTTTTATTTTGTTTTTCGGATTGGCTACCGGGACATCCGGTCAATCACGATATACATCGGGAGAAGAAATACTCCAAAGTATCCGGGAAAGGGAGAATAAAAGGGATAATAGTATTTTTAAAAATTACCCCGTCCGGAATGTCGGACCGGTCGTTCAGGGAGGTCGCATCTCCGATATTGCCGTTAACTCCAGAAATACCAGGCAGTATTATATCGCGTTTGCATCCGGTGGTGTATTTAAAACCGGTAACAACGGCATCACTTTCAGGTCGGTATTTGATCATCAGGGAGCACTTACGATTGGAGATATTTGTCTTGCTCCTTCGGATCCGGAAATTATCTGGGTAGGAACCGGCGAAAATAACAGTTCCAGATCCAGTTATGCGGGATCAGGGGTATACCGGTCGGTGGATGGAGGTGCTACCTGGGAATTTAAAGGACTAGAATCAACCCAGCATACCGGAAGGATCATCATTCACCCGGATGATCCGGATATTGTCTGGGTGGCCGCTATGGGCAATCTGTATACACATAATCCGGATAGAGGTGTATTTAAAACGATTGATGGGGGAGAAAGCTGGGAAAGAACGCTATATGTTAATGATAGTACCGGTGCCATAGACCTGGTAATACACCCGGATGATCCGGATGTTTTATGGGCTACCATGTGGGAGAGAACCCGGAAAGCCTGGAATTTTAAGGGTCACGGGCCCGGATCCGGGATCTATAAATCAAACGATGGGGGAAGATCCTGGAAACGGATAATGAAGGGGATTGAAAATCCGGAATTTGTCGGCAGGATCGGGATCGATGTCTGCCTTTCAAAACCTAATGTTCTTTACGCTATTGTAGATAACCAGCTCGAAACAAGCAAGGAAAAAAAACGCGAGCAGGATGAATTATTGGCTGCGGACTTCATCAACATGGATCTTCAGCAGTTTTATGCACTTGACAACACTAAAATCAATGATTTTCTGAAGAATAACAATTTCCCTGAAAAATATACGGCTGAAATAATTAAAAAAGAAATGCAGGAAAGTAAATATAAACCGAGTGCGCTTGCCGACTATCTTGGAGATGCGAACAATGCGTTATTTGATACGGAGGTTAGAGGTGCGGAAATTTACAGGTCGGAAGATTTTGGGGAATCATGGGAAAAGACACATGATTTCTGGCTCGAAGGTGTATACTTCACCTATGGTTATTATTTCGGTGAAATTCGGATTTCCCCTGGGAATCCGGATAAGATATTTGTTTTTGGAGTGCCTTTATTAAAGTCCATTGATGGAGGAGAAAATTTTCACAGGATCGATACCATTGGAGATGTCCATGCCGATCATCACGCCATGTGGATCAATCCGGAAGAACCGGATCATATATTGCTTGGAAATGACGGCGGTTTATACGTAACCTACGATGAGGGGACCGCATGGGATCATATAAATAACATTCCGGCCGGACAGTTTTATACGGTAAATATCGACCTCCGGGAACCATACAATATTTATGGTGGACTACAGGATAATGGTATTTTATTTGGTCCTTCCACATCGGTTCCTAATGAAACCAGACACTGGGAATACCTGTTCGGGGGGGACGGCATGTTTGTGATACCGGATCCACGGGATCATCAGGTGGTATATGTCGGATACCAGTTCGGGAATTATTATCGGGTTAATCGGGCTACAGGTGAAAGAAAACACATTGCTCCTAAAGCCGATATCGGCGAAGAATCCTTGAGATATAATTGGCGGACACCTGTTTTGATGAGCGATCACAACCCTGATATTCTGTACATTGGAGCCCAGAAAATTTTCAGAACCATGGATAAAGGGGATAAGTGGGAAGCGATTAGCCGGGATCTGACCAATAACCTGGAAAATGGGAATGTACCTTTTTCAACCATCTCCTGCATGAAAGAATCCCCTTTGAAGTTTGGATTATTATATGTGGGAACGGATGACGGCAATATACAGGTTTCCAGGGACGCCGGTTTCAGCTGGAAACGGATCAATAATGGGTTACCTGAGAAAAAATGGGTATCTTCTATTCACCCTTCCACACATAGTGAATCCAGGGTATATCTGTCCCTTACCGGTTACAGGGATGATGATTTTACCACTTATGTCTATCAGTCCAATGATTTTGGAGATACCTGGGAATCGATAGGAGGGGATATAGTAAATGAACCGGTCAATGTGATCCTTGAAGATCCGGTATCCGAAGGATTATTGTATCTGGGAACGGACCATGGGACCTATATTTCTTTTAGTAGCGGACAGGAATGGCAGTTGCTGGCTCCTATTCCCAATGTGGCTAATTACGATATGGTTGTACATCCCAAATCTCATGATCTGGTAGTCGGTACACACGGTCGGAGTATCTATGTGCTTCCTCTGCAGCCTGTCCGGGAAATCGCCGGAAAGGACCTTCAACATGATTTTCTGGTTTTTGAACCTACTACAATAAAACACTCAACGAGTTGGGGAGAGAAAAGATATCCCTTTTCGTCAATGAGTGATCCGGTTTGTGAAATATTTTATTATGTTCCTCAAGGGGGAGAAACCGTAAAATTTGAGATATTTAAGGAAGGGATTAAAATGAGGGGAGAAACCTTTACCGCTGAAGATAGAGGATTTAATTATTTTAAATGGGATCTGAAAGTATACGCCCTTGATCAGAATACCCAAAGGAAAATGGACGAATATGAGTTTGTCGAAAAGGGCAAATATGAAGGGAGGCTGACGATGGGAAATCAGGTACAATCGGTCGATCTTCTTGTCGAATGATTCAGGGTTTCTTTATGAATTCCATTATTTCCGGGAAAAATTCGCTGAAATCCATTTCGAATTCATTGTACTTCTCAACCAGGTCCTTGGCGGCATATTCCATGCCCGAATAATGGTTGGTTCGTCTGGATAATCCTTTCAATGACCTGTGGATCCCATCAATGGTTCCGTAGTTCACAAGCCAGTTGTATTTAATCATGTAAGGCAGCATATATTGCACTCGTTGGGGCATAATTTGAAAGTGGTCCTGCATGGTACTATAGATCCGGTCTACAAATTGTTCAAGGGGTTGACTGGCATATATTTCCCAGTTCCTGGCCAAAAAATGATCGTAATACAGGTCAATAATAACACCGGAATAATGTCTGTATTTTAGAAGAATTCTTTTTCTGCTCCTTTTGAACACAGGATGATTATCCGTGAAATCATCTATTTTCCGGTGCATAAGAATGCCTTGAATAATATCGGAATCGAATTGATCGATCTGGCTCCCTTTCACAAAATCGGCAATAAAATTCCCGATCAGTAAGGGTTCGGAATTCCCGGCCAGGTATGCATGCGCGAGAAAATTCATTGACTTGAAGCTTTCAGAAAGCTACAAATATATATAATCCTGCATTATATACACTGAAATGATCAAAATGGCTTTGGGAAATGGCGATATTTATATATTTACTGGAGAAAAACATGTATTTATCCTCTATGGGATCATCTGATATTCTGGGAGATGCTTTACTGGATTTCCTGAAGTACGGGACCAAAGAGCCTTTGGTGGCGCATACCAGTTTCGGCCCGGATGAAAATTACGATCTGGACTATTTTTTCAGGGAGCGGGATGAAATGCCTGACTTGGAATTATTTGCCCTTTCATTATGTAAAGGAAAAATTCTTGAGATAGGCTCAGGGGCTGGATCCCATGCCCTGATACTTCAACAGCAGGGCAAAAATATAACGGCCCTGGATACTTCAGCCGGATGTATTAATGTAATGTTAAAAAGAGGACTTGCCAGCATCCTGCACATGGATATTTTTAATATGCGCCAGGGGGGTTACAATACACTCCTACTGCTGATGAATGGTATAGGGATTACCGGAAAAGTGGATAAACTGATGCGGTTTCTACAAAAAGCCGAGGAGCTCACTGCCCGCGGTGCACAGGTTATCTTCGATTCAACGGATGTATCTTATATGATTTACGATAATTCCCTTCGGGAAGGGAAATATTTTGGTGAATTGGAATATCAATTTGAATATAAGGGGACCCAAGGGCCATGGTTTGATTGGTTATATATTGATCCGGATAAGTTATACCGGATCTGCAGTAAAACGGGATGGAGGCCCCAGATTATTTATGAACGGGATCGGGGGCATTATCTGGCAAGGTTACTGAAAAAATATTAATGGATTTAAATCGTTATGATCAGTGAGAGGCCAGTAATACCCAACAAAAAATATCCGGATAAAGTATACATAATACAGAAGATGGGAATGGTAATTTAGTTTTTGTCGATGAAAGATTACTATAAAATATTAAATATCGACAGGCATGCCACAGAACAGCAAGTAAAAAAAGCATACCGGGAGCTCGCTTTGAAATTTCATCCCGATAAATCACATTTTCAGGACGCACATCAGAAATTTACGGAGATAAACGAAGCCTATCAGGTTTTGGGCAGGAAAAACAGTCGGGAAAACTATAACTTCCTTTTCGATTACGAGCAGTTGAATAAATTCAGGGTAAAAGCGGAATCGACTTTTACTACGGTTTCGGATTGGGGACAGGAAGTAAAAAGAAAAGCAAGACAGTATAAACATCCTGCCTATGCCAGAAGCAAAGAAGATGATATTGATTTACGACCCTACGTGAAGTCGGTCAGGATCGTATCCGTCTTAAGTTTTCTTTTCACCTTTCTGGTTATTCTCGATTATTTTTTACCCAAAGATGCTTTCGAACAGACAGTTCAGACTAAATTGACCACTTATAAATCCACCAATACCATTGTGATTGCTACGGAAGATTTTCAGTTTCCCTTGAGCTACAGTTATTCAAAACTGATTCACAGTGGCGACAAGGCGACCATTTCCTTGTCACCGATCTTTAGAATACAATATAATATGGCGGTTGATACAGGGCTCGATTCCTATGTTTTCAAACCTCATTACAGTATTTATAATGTTTTTTCATTCTTTTTGATCATTCTCCTGGCGACATCTTATATAGGTATTTTTCAAAAAAAGGAAAATCCTGAATTGATTTTTTCAGCCGGTGTGGCAAATGTCTTTTTATCTCTTCTGGTCATGTATCTGATCTACATTTGATGGTATTTATCCTCCTTAATTGAAAGGTCAGTTTCCTGAAGATCAGGGTTGAAAAAAAATTACTCCTTGATCGGGGTTATTCAGGTTTCGGCAATTTCGTTCTGAAAAGCCGGCTGCTTGCATCCGACCCATGTGAATCGCTGTAAAACAAAATCCAGGTTACTTGCAGAGGCTTTACTTGCCGTATTTCCTCCGGTCATATGATAGTTATCAAAACTTTCATTAGGATCAAGATAAAAATTACCCACCATATTAAATGTTAGGGGAGTATTCGTAATGGTGATATGATCAATCACCACTTCTTTAAATTTTTCATTTGTAGTGAAAACACTGCAGTAAAGTGAGCCTTTTTTATCGGCCGTTTCTGCAGCCAGTTCAAGGGAATGGATCGAGTTTTTCGTCTTAATAAAAAATCCCACAGGGCCAAAATGTTCCTGCTGATAGATTTCCTTCTGAGAAGAAAATAATTCCATAATCATGGGAGATAATGTTCTGGCATTTTTATACTCCGGATGTCGAAATGGCGTGGCTTTGAACAGAAGACGTCCGCTCTGTTTTTCAAGTTTCTCTATATTACTAAAAATTGCCGGGTTCTGGATTGCTCCCAGGATTTGGGCTCCTTTTTCATTTCCGATTAGAGAAGTCAATTGATGGATGAATTTTTCTACAAATGTTTCGTAAAGTATAAGTCCATCTTTGGTGGATATGCCTTCCTCCGGAATGAAAAAATTTTGGGGGGTATTATTCATCTGTCCCGAATAAAGAGCCAGGGAGATGACCAGGTTTTTAATCACTTCATCAATATCATCTGCTGAGTCAATAATCACTGAATTAATATTGAATTTTTCTGTAAAAATGGTTTTTCCTTTTACAGATTCAAGATAATCGACCATGGAGCAGGAACCTTTAAAATCAATCAATTTAATATGTTTGTGTTCAACCAGCGACCGGATAAATTCTTCATCATCACTGTCGACCGCCAACTGGCACACATCGGGATCAAAACCATTTTCGCTGAATACTTTTTGTATTTCGGAAATGACGATCGCCACGGGGAGTATGGACGATGAGTGGGGTTTGACGATAACCGGATTTCCGGTGATCAGACTGGCGAAAATGCTGGGGGTTGTATCTCTTGAGGGAAAATGAGGACATCCTATGATTAAGCTGATCCCTTTTGGAACCGGGATCCATAATTTTCCTAATTTTATACCAAACTCATCCTGTACAATTTGCCCGAATTTTGATTCAGGGTATCTTTTTAATGCCTCATAACCGGTGGCAATAGAATTTAGAGCCCGTTGAGCCGCATGAGGACCTGATACCTGGAATGCCATGGAATATCCCATTCCGGTAGTATGCATCGTTGCATATGCTATTTCAAAGAACCTGTTTTCGATACGTTCAAGAGACTCCAGAAGTAGTCCAGCCTTGTCCTCAGGGGATATTTTTCTCAACTTATGAAATTCATTCCTGGCCCTTTCGATAAGGGTCATCAAATCAAAAGTCGGATAGAGTATGTTTAATTTTTGTCTCAAAAAAGGAGACTCTTCATCGCCCTCCCAATTTTCAGGCATGGCTTGCCGAAGTCCTTCGAATTTTCTATTGATGATGGATTTAAATTTCTGATATCCATTTTCAATAGAATTTTCGCTATAAATTTTATCGTTGGGAAGTTCAGGATAATGATTAAAAAAATACCCCTGCTTAATGGAATGGATCGTTTCTGTAATTAAAGGGTGGTATTTCTCAAATAACGTCATCGTTGAAAAAAATGCAATTTAACTCGTAAATAAGGATAAATTAATAAAAAATTTCCTGAAAACCGGCCATTAATAAGATATTCTTATTAAAAATAACGTATTCACGGAAAAGGGGTTAATCAATTCATTCTTTTTTTTAATAATTTTATCTGTCCTTGGTTTTTTCATTCCTTCTTTCCTGCCTATGCGATGAATATTTTCCTGATCAACGAATACATCCGGAAAATTCATTGTTAATTTGGGTAAACAGGAATAACCATATTCTCTTTATCATGGAACATAATGGTAATTCTTTAGAAGGGATGTATAACGAAATAACATGGAACGGGTAAACGCATCTGTCATCACCATTGGATCAGAAATATTATTTGGGCATATCCTGGATACCAATTCACAGTTTATATGCGACCTGCTTGACGGATTGGGGATCCATGTGGTATTAAAAGCTTCGGTTGGTGATATACGGGAAAATATACTGGAATTGCTGGCTTATGCTTCCTCCAGATCGGATTTGATTTTACTCACGGGTGGTTTAGGACCTACCAATGATGATATTACGAAAAAATGTCTCGCTGATTTTTTTAATTCTCCAATTCACTTAAATAAACGGGCCCTCGACGAGGTGAAGTCTTACTTTGAGAAACGACAAATGCCATTTACCGAACTTAATCAGAAACAGGCCGAATTGCCGGAACTGGCACAGCATATTACCAATGACATGGGGACTGCACCCGGCATGTGGATTGAAAAAAACAGACAGATCTATATCTCTATGCCGGGTGTGCCTCATGAGATGCATCATATGCTCAATACCAGGGTAGTCCCGAAGATCAGGGAGAAATATCACACACCTGTGATACAACATAAATTGATTATGACCGCGGGCATTGGTGAATCCTGGCTGGCAGATAAGATTGCTACCTGGGAAAAAAAATTACCCGCTCATATATCCCTTGCCTACCTGCCAGGCTACGGCCAGGTAAAATTAAAACTGACCGGAACCGGGGATGAACCGGAAAAATTACAGATCGAGATTCACGAAAAGGTAAAAGAACTAAGTAAGATTATCCCTGAATATATTTATGGAGAGGATGGATTGACACTCGAAGGGAGGATTGGGCAGATGCTGAGGGAAAGGAATGAGACATTGTCTACTGCAGAAAGTTGCACTGGAGGATATTTAAGTCATCTTATAACCACCATTCCCGGTTGTTCCGATTATTACAGGGGGGGGGTGATAGCCTACCACAATAGTATAAAACTGAGCCAGTTGGGGGTCTCGGAGAATATCCTGAACAGCCAGGGGGCAGTGAGTGAGGAAACCGTCAGGGAAATGGCTGCCGGTTGTTTAAATCGGTTTCAAACGCATTACTCCATTGCTACCAGTGGAATTGCAGGACCGTTGGGTGGCACACCTGTTAAGCCGGTTGGAACGGTTTGGATAGCTGTTGCCGATCGGAAGGGTACAGTAACCAGGAAGTATACTATTCCCAAGGACCGGATAAACAATATAAAGTATTCTGCGGTGGGCGCCTTAACCCTGTTCTGGCAAAGAATATCTCAAAATAAGTAAACGGGAAAATGAATATATTATCCTGAATATTAGCGGGAGAATAAGTGCAATTTTTTTTATATTTAGAAGAGATTTTAGAATTTTTAACTATAAATGGTTTATCCAATGGCCTGATTATGAGCCATTGATAGTAGGCTTATCGAGGGTTAATTCTTCGGTGTATCTGATTGAATATGAATATGTTAAATCCTGTTTATATTCCAATTTCCAACTCATTTTTGAATAATTGGAGTTAAATTTGTTTATCTCCGGAATAAAATATTGATCATATGGCAATTGTAGAAATGGTGATGCCCAAAATGGGGGAAAGTATAATGGAAGCAACTGTTCTGGCATGGCTCAAGAAGGAAGGTGAGAAAATTGATGCGGATGAATCGGTTCTTGAGGTGGCTACCGACAAGGTAGATACCGAGGTGCCTTCAACGCATGGCGGTATTCTTAAGCAAATAATGGCACAAGAGGGTCAGGTAGTACCGGTGGGTCAAACCATTGCCATCATTGAAACTGAAGAAGATATTAAACATCCCCTGGGACTGGATGATTTACCCGATGATTATGAACACCCTGAAGACATAGGTTCCAGGGAGGTTTCTAACTTAACCGGACCTACTTCCAATGGATTGAATCATCTTTTCAGGCCTGAGTCACAGCGGTTTTATTCGCCTCTTGTAAAAAGTATTGCCAGGCAGGAAAATATAAGTCTTGAGGAGTTGGAGCAGTTGGTAGGTTCCGGCAAAAAGAACAGGCTGACCAAAAAGGATATCCTGGCATATATTGCAGAAAAGAAATCGAAGGAAGCGGCTAAAATCAAGGAAGTAATATCTGTTGCCGATCGACCGTTCATCGATGAAGTGGATACGCGCTATACGGAATGGATCGGATCCGGGAAAGATGAGATCGTCGAGATGGATCGCATGCGAAAAATAATTGCGGAGCGGATGGTTGAGTCTAAACGGATCTCTCCTCATGTCACTTCTTTTGTAGAAGCCGATGTGACCGGAATCGTGATATGGCGTGAAAAGATAAAATATGAATTTGAAAAACGTTATGATCAGAAAATTACTTTTACGCCCATCTTCATCGAGGCAGTCATAAAGGCTATTAAGGATTTGCCAATGATAAATATTTCTGTGGAAGGTGAAAAAATCATAAAAAAACATCAAATAAATATTGGAATGGCTGTGGCGTTGTCCAATTTTAATTTGATCGTTCCGGTAATACATCAGGCGGATCAGTACAATTTGACCGGACTCTGTTTCAAAGTGAACGACCTTGCTTATCGCGCGAAAAATAATCAGTTGAAACCAGAGGAATTGAGTGGAGGAACGTACTCGGTTACCAATGTGGGTTCTTTCGGGAATCTGATGGGTACACCAATCATCATGCAACCACAGGCTGCTATTCTTGCCTTTGGTGCAATAGTAAAAAAACCATCGGTTATCGAGACTCCCACAGGGGATGTAATAGGCATCCGACACAAAATGTTTTTATCCCATTCATATGATCACAGGGTGATCGACGGTGCATTGGGCGGATCTTTTATTCGAAAAGTAGCCGATTACCTTGAGGATTTTAATATAAACCGGGAAATATGACCAGGGATTCATTAAATCCATTTTATTTACACGGGCAATTCATGAATAATCGGATTTATGGCAACAGAAAAACTCTTAGATCGGTTCTTTTGCTTTTTCCGGTCATATTTCTCCTGTAGAAACGATTCAGGCTATTTCAGGATGGTTTCGTAAGGTTTGTCTTATGAAATGATTAATGGCTCCCCGGACATTGGAAGCTTCCGTAATATATACCTCTTTGTGAGCTTTTACCAGTTCTTCGAACATCTTTTTCCCAAGACCATTGGCAATCACAATCTGACATTCGTTAATTTCTGATAAAAAAGAAAGATTTTCATTATTATCATGGACGACAGGGTCTCCATTTTCTTCGGAGAAATTAGGATTGCTTATTGTTTTTTTTCTTGAAATAAACACTTCCTCAATAATTTTACCTCCTTTAATTTCGAATACCTTAAATCCTTTGATATTATTCATGTTGGATGAAATCCGGATTCCGTCACTGGTTGGTATCGCAATTTTCATAGTCTAAAAAATCTAAATTAAACGCTTTAAAATAATGAATCCTGAAATATAATACAAAAAAATATTTCATCCAACTGACCTATGGACCTCCGGCCTATCCTTTTCCAATTTTGGAAATAATTTCAAGGGTATCCTGTGCAATTACAAGTTCTTCATTTGTCGGAATTACCATTACGGTGACTTTCGAATTTTTTGCGGATATAATATCCTCTTTTCCCTTCGTATTTTTATTTTTCTCCCTGTCTATTTTGATACCCAGGAACTCCATGTTGCTGCATGTTTTTTCTCTCGTCAGGGTATCGTTTTCACCTATCCCCCCGGTAAACACCACAATATTCATTCCTCCCATGGCTGCACAATAAGCGCCAATGTACTTTTTTATCCGGTAACTGTACATTTTAATGGCCAGCAGGGCTCTTTTATTCCCTTCTTCAGCCGCTTTCTCAACTTCACGCATGTCGGATGATATGCCTGAGACACCCAACAATCCGCTGTGTTTATTAATTAATGTATTTGCCGATTGAACGCCAATCTCTTCTTTATTCATGATGAATGTGAGTACCCCCAGGTCCAGGTCACCCGAACGGGTTCCCATAATCATCCCTTCCACAGGGGTCAGGCCCATGGAAGTATCTACTGACTTACCGTGTTTTATCGCCGTAATGGAGGCTCCGTTTCCTAAATGGCAGGTAATGATCTTTTGTTTTTTTAATTCGGTATTTAACAGGGAACATGCCCGGTTGGATACAAACCGGTGACTTGTGCCATGAAAACCATAACGTCTTAAACCATATTTTTTATATAATGAATAGGGAATTGCATACATATAGGCATAATCCGGCATGGTTTGATGAAACGAAGTGTCAAATACTCCTACCTGTGGGACATCAGGCAGCAGTTCCGAAACCGCATATATACCCTTCAGGTTCGGCGGATTATGAAGCGGGGCGAGTTCGGCAACCTCTTCCATTTTACTGATCACCTTATCGGAAATCAGGACACTCTCCTTAAATTTCTCTCCTCCGTGTACTACACGGTGTCCTACGGCATTGATATCTTCAAGAGATTTCAAAGAGCCGTGATCCTGGCTGGTTAATACCCCCAGCATGTATTCGATACCTGCCTGGTGATCCACGATCTCACCTTCTAGTTTTACTACATCGCCATCGTTCCTGTGATTTTTCAGGAAAGATCCTAGCATACCGATTTTCTCTACAGACCCTTTGGCAAGCACCGCGTGTTCCTCCATATCAAAAAGCTGGTACTTTATGGAGGATGAGCCCGAATTGATAATTAATATTTTCATTCTATTTTATTTGTCTGATTATAAACAAGGGTCTCTTTTTTCCTGGAGGATACGTTTTCCATTCAAATCGTACCTGTAAAAACCAACCCCGGTATCCCGACCCAGATGACTGGCCCGTACCCTTTTCTTTAACATGGGCGACGCTTTATATTTTATGTCACCAAACTCCTTATATAAATTATCGAGCCACCTTACCACCACATCGATACCGATCTTGTCGGCCATTTCAAAAGGTCCGTATGGGAAACCAAATCCTATTTTCATGGTGGCATCGATATCTTCCATATCCGCAACTCCCTCCATGAGAATTTCGCAGGCTTCATTGATCATGGGTGCTATGAGTCGTGTACTGATAATCCCCGGCGACTCGATTACCGGGATGATCCGTTTACCTAACAAACGTGCAAATTTGCATACCCTTTTATATGCCTCGTCGGAGGTATGCAAACTCCTGGCCACCTCTACCACGGGCACATCCGCTGCAGGCGAGATGAAATGGAGGCTGACACATCTTTCCGGGTGATCAAGCTCGGACGATAATTCAGTGATCACCAGGGTGGTTGAATTCGTGGCGATGATGGTACGCTTATCTACCACCCTTTCGATTTCCTTGAAGATCTTTTTTCTTAATCCCACACTGTCTTCCCGGGTTTTTGACTTAACAGCCTCAATCACGATCTCACAGCCCTTCAGACCACTGTATTCCAACGTGCCATCGATCCTGGAAAGGATAGCCCTTTTGTCACTTTCGGTCATTCCCCACCTTTCGATCATGTTGTCCAGGTCCTTTGATATTCCGCTAAGCGCATCATCGATTTTCCCTTTGGAGACCTCCAGGAAAACTACATCAACTCCAGTGTTACTTACCATTCGGGCAACTTCCTGTCCCAGATTCCCGCATCCAACGATGCCAACCTTGCTGAAGGTTTCAGAGGTATAACTTTTCCCAGCCTCTTTTTTCAATGCATATTTTTCAATTCTCTCAACGGTTTCCTTCATGATTTTTACTCTTATTTTTTAATGCCAATCGCCTGATTGGCTGTAATGGCTATCATATTCACAATGTCACTTACAGAGCAACCCCTTGACAAGTCATTGATGGGGGCGGCCATTCCTTGTAATATCGGTCCGATGGCTTCCGCCTTGGCAAGCCTTTGAACGAGCTTATAAGCGATATTTCCGGAATTAAGATCCGGAAAGATCAGTACATTGGCCTTGCCGGCAATTTTACTGCCCGGTGCTTTTTTAGCGCCTATGGATTCTATAATTGCGGCATCCGCCTGCAATTCACCATCGATTTGTAGCGAAGGATCCATTTTTTTCGCGATTGCGGTGGCATTAACAACGAGATCGACCATTTCATGTTTTGCACTCCCTTTGGTCGAAAAACTTAACATAGCTACCCTCGGATCGATTCCGGCAATATCGCGGGTCGTTTTGGCGGTGGCAACGGCTATTTCTGCGAGTTGTTTTTCGTCCGGATTGGGATGTACGGCACAGTCTGCAAAAACCAGGATCCCATTCTCACCAAATTCGGTATCAGGAATTATCATGATAAAACTGCCACTTACCACTGAAATGCCCGGCAGTGTTTTTACATATTGCAGCGGAGGTCTCAGCACATCTCCTGTCGCGTTCATGGCTCCGGCCACCTCACCGTCGGCATCGCCATTTTTGATCATTAGGGTGGCAAGATAAAGTGGATCTTCTATCAACTTGCCGGCCTCATCTTCAGTCATTCCCTTATGTTTTCTTAATTCAACCATTAACCGGACATAATGATCCTTTTTATCATGCCGGATTGGATCCACAAGGATCGCCTGTTCGATATTTTTTAACTGATTTTCTTTTGCCTTGTTCAGAATCGAACTTCTATCGCCTAACAATATAATATTGGCAATTTTTTCACCCAATACCTGATCGGCAGCCTTCAAGGTTCTGGACTCCAGACTTTCCGGCAAAACGATTCTCTGCAGGTTCTTTTGGGCGTTAAATCGGATTTGATCTAATAAATTCATGATGGATTGATATAATTATCAGGGTGGTGTGCAGATATAAACTAAAAAAATCACGATACATTTCACTTAAAACAATTTTCTATCGGGTATTTAATGTATCCTTAACCCGAAAGATTGCTAAATCAAAATTACTCAAGAAGAGGGAGCTTTGGTTGGAATAGCCAGTTTTTTTTAATATTATTAGCCTCATTGAATATATCTAGATGAATCTGGGAGAGCAATTATTTATAGGGATAAATTCTTATGTCCGGACCTTCCGGATTTTGGACAAGTACAATCTCTGGTCGATATTGATTCTTCCGGCTATCCTGAGTCTCATTATCGCGATTCTGGTGGTACTTCTTGCATGGATCACCTCCGAAGATATCGTAAACTATGTGGTCAGCCGGTATTCCTTAAAGGATTACGATAGTAATTTCGGCAATTTGATCGAATTTATTATTTCCCTGTTGATCCGGGGGATAATCCTTTTCTTCTATTTAAAGATCTACAGATATCTCATCCTGATCACCCTGTCACCCGTTTTTGTAAAGATTTCGGATATCCTGCATAAAAGAATCGATAACGCGGATACCCAACTGAATTTCAGAACCCTCTGTTTCTGTTCTCTAAGGGGGATCCGCCTCGCCTTGCGGAACTTTTTGCTCGAACTGTTGCTGACGGCGGGTCTCATATTCCTCACCCTTATTATCATCTGGATATTGCCGGTTATCCCAGCCATTATACTATTGATTGAAAGTTATTTTTATGGAATGGTAATGATGGATTATGCCAATGAAACGGATGGGCTTTCGTTTGTTAAAAGTCGTGAGGTCATAAGGCAGAATGCGGGGATCGCACTCGGTAATGGACTCATATTTAATTTAATAATTCTGTTGCCTTTAATTGGAGTTATTCTGGGTCCCATCCTTGCCCTTGTTGCCGCAAGGGTGGCCATTGATGATAACAAAAACTCGAAATTTTATGTCAATCCAATCCATAAACCCATTTAATAATCAGGTCATTCAGGAATTTGATGAATTTTCAGAACGGCAAATCGGGGAAATCATTGAAAAAGGGGACAAAATCTATCCGAAGTGGAAAAAAATATCATTCCCCGGAAGAGCAGAACTAATGTTAAAGGCTGCTGAATTGCTCATAAATAAGAAAGATTCGCTCGCCCGGACCATGACGCTTGAAATGGGCAAAATAAAGACCGAATCCATAGCAGAGATAGAAAAATGTGCCTGGGTTTGCCGTTATTATGCTGAAAATGCTGAGGATTTCCTGAAAAACGAACCCTTGCCTGTTGAACGGGTGGAAAGTTACGTGGCCTACGATCCGCTTGGGATAGTACTTGCAGTTATGCCTTGGAATTTTCCTTTCTGGCAGGT
>Ga0209536_100007972_pt1 | contig 15986 bp, 15 predicted proteins | sample DeeMarSeWOR28_12_FD_187461 | JGI IMG/M metagenome (GOLD analysis project Ga0209536, IMG submission 187461) | Marine sediment microbial communities from White Oak River estuary, North Carolina - WOR-2-8_12 (SPAdes) (version 2) | ecosystem: Environmental > Aquatic > Marine > Intertidal zone >...
TTAAGGCTTTCGATGTCTCTTGAGCGGGTTCCGAGGTTTGAAATCCTTGTCTGTTTTCAACTTTGAACCTCTGAACCTTTGAACCTTGAACGGCTATTCTCTGCGCACTCCGACGCTGTAACGCTTATCCAGCCATCGCAGGCCCACATCGGAAACGCCTGTAATAATCAGGTATAAAACTGCGGCGGTCAGAAAAAAGGTAAATGGTTTGCGGGTTGATCCGCCGGCCACAGAGGCATTGTATACTAAATCCTGAAGGCCGATAACGGAAACCAGGGCGGTGGCCTTGGTCAACACCAGCCAGTTGTTGCCGAAGCTTGGCAGGGCATGCCGTACCATAGCCGGCAGGGTAATGCGCAAAAAAACTTTCAACGGCGTCATTCCAAACGCATACCCGGCCTCGATTTCCCCCCGCGATACGGCCAGAATGCCTCCTCGAAAAGACTCTGCCATATAGGCACCGAAAATAAAACCGATGGTGATAATACCCGCGATTAACGGATTGACGTCGATATACTCCCACCCCAGTTTTTGGCCGATATTGTTCACCACAATCTGTCCGCCAAAAAAGATCAGGGTCATCAGGACCAGATCGGGGATCCCCCGGATTACGGTGGTGTAACTACCCGCGATACTCTGGGCAATACGAGATCGGGAAAGCTTGGCCAGGGCACCGATCATGCCGAGCAAGATCGAAATCAGCAGTGAAAGAAACGCCACTTCAATGGTCAGCAGCATACCTTTCAAGAGGAGAGGCAAATAGTCGAAAACGATCAACATGTCATATCACCTTAACTTTCACATCCACCAAAAACTATTCCTGCGTCGAAGCATCGTGTAATTGAACCACTTGATGGCCAGTTTTTAAGCGAACCATCGCGAATCATTTCTTCGATCACCCGGGAAAAAATGTCGGCCAGATCCTGACCCTTTTTCCTGATGGCTGCACCGACACCCCTGCCGCAGGGGCCGCCGGTCATGCGGGGGCCGACGATCTTATACTCCTTGCCCTGTTCGGATTGAATCAACGGTTGCCAGCAGCCATAGTTTCCGATGACTGCGCTCAGGCGTCCATGATAGAGCTAAAGATCAATGGTGTGCTGAAAATCATAAATTCGAATTTCAGCGCTATTTCAGGGCGCCGGCGAGAAACTGCTTAAACCGTTCAGACACCGGTTTGGTAAAGACCTGCGCCGGAACTCCATTTTCTTCCACCAGTCCCTCATGTAAAAATATCACCCGGCTGGATACTTCACGCGCAAACCCCATTTCGTGAGTAACCACCAGCATGGTGCGTCCTTCCTCGGCCAAACTCTGCATTACTTTGAGAACTTCACCGACCAGCTCCGGATCCAGAGCAGAGGTCGGCTCATCGAACATCAACATATCCGGCTCCATGGCCAGCGCCCGCGCGATAGCTGCCCGTTGCTGTTGGCCGCCCGATAATTGTGCCGGATAGTAGTTTCGCTGTTCGTACATACCGACGCGCTGCAGTATTTTTTCCGCTCTTTCCCTGGCTTCCGCCTTGGAAAGTTTCAATACATGGATGGGCGCTTCCATGACATTTTGAATCGCCGTCATGTGAGCCCACAGATTGAATTGCTGGAACACCATTGCGAGCCTGGATCGAATGCGTTCGACCTGTTTTCGATCCTCGGCGATGCGCTCCCCATTGCGTCGCTGGCGCATTTTGATCAATTCGCCGTGTACATAAACCTTGCCTGCGGAAGGAATTTCCAAAAGATTGATACATCGCAGCAAAGTGCTCTTGCCTGAGCCGCTGCTGCCCAATATGGAGATAACATCCTGCTCGTGGGCCTCCAGGGAAATACCCCTCAGGACCTCTATGTTGCCAAAGCTTTTATGGATGTCTTCAATTCTCAGGGTGGGTTCGGATTCGGCCATACTGTCCATATCCTTCCCGCCTGCCGCGCCTGCTGCCTTTTCGGTTTGAACCTTCCACCGGCAGGTATTGAGGCAGTAAGCCGTTGGGGCAAAGACCGCAGGCCGAGTTGCCCGAGCCGGAGGCACCGCGGGTTCCGAATCGGACTGACGGCAGCCGACAGGCGTCTGGGGTTGAGTTTTAAGACATATATTTTTCTCCCGCCATTGAACCGGCCGGAGAGCTAAATCCATGGATGGTATGCGTTAAAAGAGTGAGCTAAAATTGTCTAACAGGGAAACGATAAATTTATCGTCGATTTTCTATAGCGTATATGGCAAATAGATTGCAAGCATTTATTTACCCGAATTTCGGGCTGACCCACAACCGGCAGTATCGATTATGTTCAGGCCAATATCAATTGCATGCTGTATTGTGCATATGCCGCTTTCTTCGGATGTCCTTTGACCATATCATCCACCTTTATCAATCAATTCAGATCAATCGGATATCGTCCGTACTTGTTTTTGGCTTCAGCCATGGCGAATACATTTTCCGGTTTGCAGGATTCCATAATACTGTTGGCGCTTCCCAGTATATATCCGCCCCCTGGTGCCAGTTTTTTGATTCGCTGTTTGACCTCGGCTTCGACTTCTTCAACGGTTCCAAAAGGCAGGGTGTAAACCAGATCGATATTGCCCCACAGGCAAATTCGATCGCCGTATTCTGCCTTAAATTTTTCAATGTCCATTACTGGCGGCTGAAAAGGATTGATGCCATTCATTCCCAGGGTCAGCAGGTCATCCAAAATTCTGGTAAGATCACCATCGCTGTGGTAAACCCACGGAATCGTGAACATTTCTGTCAGCCGCCTTAATCGGGGAAGAAAAAGCTCCCGCAGGATTTGAGGTGAAAACATGGGGCCTGAGTTATAGGCAATATCGTCATAGGCGACAAAAAAATCAAAACCCAGGGGTTGCAATTTTTCCAGCAGCTCACAATTCCAGTCAACGTAGCGGTCGAAAATCGTTTCCACCAACTTCACGTTTTCAGCCAGGGCGATGGAAAAATCCATCCATCCCATGGAGTAAATTGTATTCATCATGCCCGGACGCAAACCGCAAAAAATCGCCAAATCCTCGTTACCGTATCTATCGAGGTATTTTTTGGCTTCATCAAAGAACGCATCATCTTTCAAGTCGGGCAACATCATTTTATCAAGATCATCATCACTTCTCAGCAGACCTTCATCGGTTAAAAGCTCACGGCCGTCCACACCAATTGCTTTTTTGCAGAACTGGGGAGCCAGATAGCGGTCGGAGTAGAAACACAGCGCATCCATGTTCAATCTTTTGGCGAATTGGGCATCATCCAGGGGCGGCTCGCCCATGGCTTTTATCAGGTTTTTCTTAACGTGCTCATCCATCCAGTCGGCAAATGGGACGCAATCGGGCTCTTTTATGGCCAGAGCCGTCATGATACGTTCTTTGGGAGTCATCAGATTTCTCCTTTTAAGCTTCTGCCTCAAAAAGGCTCCAGATTGCCCTCGGCATCAAAAGCCATCTCTCTTTTGGCGATAACTACCTGCAGATCCTTGCGCTTTTGAATCTCTTTTGCGTAGGCTTCAGATACATCGATTTCGCTCAGCCGCAGGGTATTTTTGATCCTCATAATCTTCAGTGCTTCGATGGGAATCAACCCCACGCACCTGATGGCCAGCTCGAGGGCTTCCCGGTCGTTTTGCATGGTAAGCGGGATCTTGCCCATTTCCGGGCAAACCCCGGTAATCGAATTCATATTGAATGCATCCATATCAATTTTGTCAAAAAGTCTTCGGGTAATAATGTCGGCAATACCCAGCCCTACGGCGTTGCCCTCGGATTCTGTGGTCAGATCGCAAACCACGATACGTTTAATGCGGGGGCTTTTCGGATCTTCGGTCAGCAGCGGCAGGCCTATTCGCCCGACCACCTTGGTGTCGAAACCCGTTCCGCTGATGTCTTTGCCCATTTCATCAATCAGGATAATATCGGCTTCTGCAAAAGGGAGGCCCGGAGCATAGGCTTTCGCCAGCTTGAATAATTGTTTTTCCTTTTTCTCAATTTCCTCCGGCCGGCAGATACCGATGGCAGCCGTCTGGTTGTATCCGTTTTCAACGATGCCTAGACCAAACAGGAGTTTGGCGCGCCGCATGACACCGCGGGCAACGGTCAGAATGACCCTGGGATAGCCGTGGGTCAACATCGCCCGATGATAAGTGGCCGCGCCCGCTTGTTTTCCCAGGCCAATGGCCATCATTTTAAGCAGACCGCTTTCAAATTCGTGATTGAATTCGGTGTGTTTTTTGATACGATTAATCAGAACGATATAGTCTGCCCCGGCAGCCAATCTATCCAGGAAGATCGGAACATGATCCTCTGTTTCTCCAATCCGAACAACTTCGAGAGAGGATTTTATGGGCGCGTCAATTTTATCTTCGAAGATGCCCAAGTGCTCCAGAACTCTTTTCTGGCCGGCCGCGGTTGCCGCACCGTGGCTTCCCATGGCAGGAACCACAAACGGTGAAAGATTCAATTGGCGGAGGCAGGCGATGACTGTCTTTACAATCACACCATAATTCGCAATCCCACGACTGCTGCAAGCCACAGCGACACGCTGTCCCTTTTTTACGGTTTTTTCAAGCCTCAGCCTTTTCAGTTGTGAGGCGATCTCACCGGGGATATCGTCCAGAATCGTATTATCAAACGATTGCCTGAGCCGAATCATATGGGGGAAGTCCATATTTATGTTTCCTCTTTTTCCCGTTTTGAATTGATAACTTTTTCCCAATATCCTTGCCGTATAATCCGCATACCCAGCTCAAGATGATCCCTGATCGCTTTTTCTGCAAGTGTCGTATCTTCGCACTCAATGGCCGCAATAATTGGATTGTGGGTTTTCACATATTGGTGAGGTGTTGCAAACAAATCTTTTTCGATGGTCAGAAAAGATCGCAGTTGATTTTCCAGAGTCGACCACACCTCCAGCAGTTTGCGATGACCGCTGAGTTCGCATATGGTCCGATGAAAGCGCAGATCCTCGATAATCATTTTGTTGCGTCTTCCCTTCTGTGAACATTTTACCATGGAAGCAAGAACCGATTTGAGTGCATCGATCTTTTGCTGATCGATATTTGCAATAAGAATTCTGACCGCAAGTTCTTCAATGGCACTTCTGAGGGAATAAAGCTCTTCCATATCGCCGGCTGAAAGCCGGGTGACATATGTTCCCTTAAAGGGTTTGGTGTGAACCAGCCCCTCCTTCTCAAGATACCGCAGGGCCTCTCGAATGGGAAACCGGCTGATCTGCATCGCTTCGGCCAGCTGGGCCTCCACGAGTCGCTCTCCGGGTTTCAACCGGCCTTCGCGGATGGCATCTTTGATTTCATTGAAAGCCTGATTCATCAAAGTTGCGCGTTTTTGCTTTGAGAATACCGGAGGCATAAAAAGTCCTGTTGCGGGGTTCGCGTTTCAGGCTGCGCGTTGTCTTATAAAATAACGGCCACCACGATATCATTAACATTGGTCCCCGTCGGCCCGGTGATAACGGCATCTGCGACGGCCTTTAATACCGTGCCGGCATCATGTTCCATAAGCTTCTGGAAGACGTCATATCCTTTCTCTTTGGCTCTTGGCACCGTTGAACCATCTGTCAGAGCGCCGGCCAGATTCGTGGGACCATCGGTGCCGTCGGTGTCCAGGGCACAGACGGCGATGGGCTCATGCGCCTTAAGATCCAGACAGGCACCCAGGGCCAGCTCCTGATTGGCACCACCCTGCCCGCCGGCCCTGCCCTTTATCCTTACGGCGGTCTCTCCGGTGGCAATCAATGCACATGGCGGATTAACGGGGTTGCCTGATAAATTTATCTCACGGGCAATCGCTGCAACTGTGCGGCCCACCTCCCGGCTTTCGCCACTAAGCAAAGTGGTCAGCAATACCGGAGTCAGGCCCATTTTTTTTGCACGCCTTGCTGCAGCTTCCGAGATTTCGCGGGTTTTTACCACCATATAGTAATGCAGGGGAGCGCCTGAAAACGACTTCGGCGTTTCTTTTTCAGGCGCGGGTTCGGAAAGATGTTTGCGAACGGCCCGGGAGGTTTTTTCCCACAGATCGTATTTTTTTAGCACTCTCTTTGCATCGCCCAGGGTTGTCGAGTCCGGACTGGTCCAGTCGGTGTTCCACTCCATCGTATCGGTTTTTTCATCCGAGACCGTCAGGCTGATCACAGTTGCCGGAAGTATGTAGGGTGTTAATCTTCCTCCTTTAATCCTGGATAGATGCCGCCTTACGGTCATAATCTCGGTGACATCCGCACCACTATGAACCAGCAGATGATTGACGGTGGTCTTGTCCCTCAAGGATATGCCTTCGACCGGATAAACCGTCTGGGATGAAACTCCGCCGGACATCAGACAAAAAACCAGTTCCCCTCGGCCTGCCTTCTGCGCTATTTTGAATATTTCCTTGCCGGCTTCAAGGCTGCTTGCATCCGGCACCGGATGGGCGGATTCAGCTACCCGAATTCTCGACAGCTTTCCAAAGGCGCTATGGAAGGGCTCTTTCTGTCCCTTTTTAATGGCGATAAAACCATCGGTGATCCGATCGCCGAGAATCTCTTCCAGGGCAGCCGCCAGCGGATAAGTCGCCTTGCCGGCTCCGATCGCATAGATTCGATTAATGCCATCAAGATCAAAAATATCTTCGCCCACGACAAGCCGGTGGCCATCAAGTTTTACAAATTTTCTTACGGCCCGGCGCGGATCAACCTGCCCGAGTGCATACTCGATAATATCCAATACTTTCTCACGGGCTTCCGTAAAACCGTGAGAGAGCAATTCGGAACGATTTTTAATCATCTGGTGTTCTCCTCTGACTTCCAGCACCGAATGGCTCTACTTCAGCATGCCGCTTTCATCGCGAAGGCATGAAAAACCTTTAAAATAAATTTTCCGTGCTTTTCAAATTTGGTGTCTTCGTGACTTCCTTTGCAGCAAATTCTGCCGGGATCAAGATCAAGAAAAAACTCAGGCAGGACCTCTGGGCCGCAAAAGCTTCGGGCCCTCGATTATTTCTCGATAGCTGTTTCCGGCATAAACGGCCGACTGGCCGAGCTCTTCTTCGATTTCCATGAAACGATTATAATTTGATCCGCGGTCTGATCCGCGAATACCGCCGGTTTTGAAAAGGCCTGCATTAAAGGCCACACTGATATCTGACAGTATATCGTCTTCGGTTTCACCCGACCGCTCCGACATCACCACGGCATACTGTTCTTGCCTTGCGAAACTGACAGCCGCCGCGGCTTCGGTCAGCGTTCCGATCTGATTGAGTTTGCACAGGATCGCATTAGCCGCTTTTCGCGCAACACCTTGCTGGATGCGCTTGATATTGGTGGCAAACATATCATCGCCGATAATAAGGGTGTTTTTCAAATTCGCGGTCAGGATCTGCATACCCTCAAAATCATTTTCATCCAGGGGATCCTCAACCGATACAATCGCGGGATATTCGTCAATAAGTTGCGTAACGAACTGAATCATGTCATCCCGAGTTTTTTCGGACCCCTCAAAATCGTATGCATGTGAAGCTGAACGATAAAATCCGGTAGCCGCAAAATCCAGTCCATAAACAACCCGGTCGGAGTAGCCCGAGCGTTCAACAGCTTCGCATAGATAATCCATGGCCTGCCGACTCGAGGATATTGGTGGCGCAAATCCGCCATCCTCACTGCTGTTGGTCGCCACCTTCCCGATTTTTTTGTGCAAAATGTCTTTTAAATTCATAAAGGTCTCGCAAAGAATCTGAACCGCCTCGGCAAACGTTTTGGCCCCGGTGGGCATCAGACAAAATTCCTGAATGTCGAGATCATTGCCGGCATGCATGCCCCCATTGATCAGGCAGGCCTGAGGCACCGGCAGAACCCTGCCATCCTTGTTTAAATATCGATAGAGCGGCAACCGGCAAACCTTCGCTGCGGCCCTTGAAACGGCCAGTGAAACCCCCAGGATGGCATTTGCGCCGAGTTTGGATTTATCGGCGGCTCCATCCAGATCGATCATCAGACCATCAATTTCCTGCTGTCGGGTGACGTCTGCCCCGGCCAGCTTCGGTGCGATGACCTCGTGTATATTTTGAATGGCTTTGCGCACTCCCTTGCCGCGGTAGCGCGACTCACCGTCTCTGATTTCCACCGCCTCGTAGGATCCGGTGGAAGATCCACAAGGTACATCGGCCCTGCCCCAATGTTCGTGGCCCGCGCAGATATGTACACGGATGGTCGGCATTCCGCGGTTGTCAATGATTTCTCTGGCTTTTATATCCGTGATCGCATATTGATTCATAGAAACCTTTCCCTTCGAATGTTTCTTGAAATAAAGCCGGTGAAAAAAATATGGTCGAAATCAACTTTAGTCTTGATTGTCAACTGTCAACAATTTACAATTGTGACCATCCGATGTCAAGCAGTATTCGGTCTGCTTGAAAACGCATTTTCAGACAAGCGCAAACCATCTCAAAGTGCAACCAGCAGGCGGTGATCAAGCGATTCAGTAATGAATCACGGATTCTGGATGAATAGCCCGATATTTTTTTAACTATATGATAAATTTATATAATATTGGATGCACAAACTCGGGCATATTTTTTGCTGCATGACGCACAAGCATGCAGACCTTGTGATTGTTTTTTGGCTATCCCAATAGATTTTAAACAATTCAGTAGAAGGAAAAGTTCATGAAAAGAATGATGAGAAGCGGCATCGGCACAACCTCGGGTCTTGGCCTTTCCTCGTTTTCCCGGGATGAACTCGATACCATTCACTACGCCACCCTGCAGATCCTTCAGGATACGGGCATCAAAGTGATGAACGAACAGGCCCTGGCCATATTTCGTGATGGCGGCTGTGAGGTCGAAAAATTTGAAGGATACGGCATTGTCAAGTTTCCAGAATATATCGTCGAGGAATGCGCTTTTTGGGCGCCTCGAACCATTGTCTATGACGGCCGCAATAGCGGCGATGATTTCGTTGCCGAGCCCAACCGGGTGGGATTCGCCACCTTTGGCGGCTCGATCAATGTCATCGACCCAAAATCCCGTCAGCTGCGGCGGGCAACAAAAAAAGATTGCGGCGACATCTCCCGGCTATGTGATTATCTGGATGAAATCAGTGTTGTTACCAGGGCCGTCAATGCCACGGATGTCTCCGATCAAGCGGTATCCGTCCACAATCTGGAGGCCATGTTAAGCAACACCAGTAAACACATTTTTCTGGGCGTAGATTCTCCCCGAGCGCTGGAAGTGATGATCGAGCTGGCCGCAACCTGTATGGGAGGCAAGGAGGTGTTTGCAAAACGGCCCATCTTTACCGCCAGTGTCTGTCCGATCAGCCCGCTTACGCTTCCGAAAAATACCTGCGACATCATCATAAAATCCGCTAATTCGGGCATTGGAATCGTCGTGCTTCCCATGTCTCTTTCCGGCGGAACATCCTCCGCCACCCTGGCCGGAACCTTGGTCACCCATAATGCAGAAGTGTTGAGCTGCATTGCACTGGCTCAACTCACCAGGAAGGGAACACCATGCACTTATGGCAGCACCAGCACCATTCTGGATTTGCGTTTCGGCACCTCGGCCATCGGGTGCCCGGAATACGGGATGATCAACGCCTCGGTAGCAAAACTGGCCCAATACTATCGAATACCGAGTTATGTGGGCGGCGGTCCGTCTGACAGCAAACTGCCGGATATCCAATCGGGTTATGAATTCACATTGAGTGCCACCCTGGGGGCGCTGTCGGGTGCAAATATTTTATTCGGCGCCGGGGTTCTGGAACAGGGCATGACCATTGACTATGCCAAAATTGTAATGGATGCCGAAATGATTCGAATGATCCAGATTGCCATCAAGGGAGTCGAAATATCGGATGAAAAACTGGCCATGGACGTCATCCATGAGGTCGGGCCCGGCGGCGCCTACATTACCCACGAGCACAGCCTCGGCTCGATGAGAGGCCAGTCTCAGACAAAGTTGTTCGATCGCCGCTCCCGCAACGATTGGCTGGAAATCACGGGGGGCAAGAGCATTACCGACAGAGCCTATGAAACCGCAATCGATATCCTTAAGGAGCATCAACCGGCGGCCCTGCCGGCAGGGGCTGAGGACGATATGCGCAAAATCGTGGAAGAATTTGAAATGGAAACCAAGAAGGGAGGTGTTTGAATGAAACGCAGGATCAAGGTAGGAAAAAAACGTAATTCGGGCTTCAGTCTCAATGTTTTAACCGACGACGAGTGCCATGAAATTCATCTGGCCACCCTGGAGATACTGAAAGATACAGGGGTCTATGTCGAGCATGAAGAGGCACTAGAGCTGTTCGACGGCGGCGGTTGTGTGGTGGATCCCAAAAATAAAACCGTAAAATTCCCCAACTGGGTCGTGGAAGATGCGATTCGCAGCGCCCCTTCATCCTTTTGTGCCTATGGAAGAAGGCCCCAGGATGATGTTGTTTTGGAAGACCATCGCGTCACCTTCACGAATTTCGGCGAAGGTATCATGTTCGTCGATCCTTACACCGGAGAACATCGCGATACGACCAAGGCCGATATTGAGAAAGCGGCGCGCATCATCGATTCACTGGAACATGTCGAAACCTACGAACGGGCGATGTGCTCTCATGACAAACCGCATCAGGTGCAGGCGCTTCACAATGCAGAGGCTTCTTTGACAAATACGACCAAACATCATTGGCTGGGGCCGGTCAACGGCTACCAGGCAAGAAAAATCATTGAGATGTGCACCGCCATTGTCGGTAGCAAGGAAAAATTCAGAGAACGCCCCATTCTCAGCTTCGCCACCTGTCCCATCAGTCCCCTGAAACTGCCCGAACACCATTGTGAAATTGTTACCACTGCAGCCAAGAACAACATGGGCGTGTTAATCATCGGCATGGCCATGTCCGGCGGGTCCAGTCCGATTCATCTAGCGGGAACGCTGGTTATTCAAAACTGCGAGATCCTTTCGACCCTCGTATTGGATCAGCTTACCCACAAGGGATCACAGTTTTTATACGGCAGCTCGACTTGCCCGATGGATTTAAGAATGGCAACGGCTACAGTGGGATCGCCTGAAACCGGAATGATCAGCGCAGCAGTCGCCAGACTGGCCAAGTATTACAGTTTGCCCAGCTTTGTTGCCGGCGGATAGGGCGATAGTAAAATAGTAGACGCTCAATCGGGTCATGAAAAAACCATCACAGGTCTCTTACCCGCGTTGGCAGGTGCCAACGTCATCTATGGTTTGGGAATGCTTGAGATGGGAATCACCTTCGACCTGGCCCAGCTGGTACTGGACCACGAACTTGCCGGCATGATGCTGCATTCGTTGCGGGGAATTCCCGTAAACGACGAAACCCTGTCCGTGGATGTGATCAAAGAAATGGGCATAGGAAAAGATTACCTTGCGCATGAATCCACCTTCAAGTATATGAAATCCCAGTCTCAGGCGCAAATCATCGACCGCAGAATGCGAGAGGACTGGGAAGCCGCGGGCAGCAAGGATATATACAAACGTGCTCATGAAAAAATGATCGATATTCTTGAAACCTATCAGCCGCCCCAGCTACCCGATGACGTTCTTGAGACCGTCCGCAAAATTGTGGTTGATTCTGAAAAAGAACTTGGTGTATACCGCGAGGAATGAAAAGTATCAGCCACGGGGAAAAATTGCGATCGATAAAGTAGATAGATTATGAAAATGAGAAGGAGAATTAGCGATGGAAGAATTGTACGAGAAGATGACCAATGAGTTGATTGCCGGCAAACAGGATCAAGTGGTAAAGCTTGCCCAGGAAGCCATTGACAAGGGCGCTGCGGCCCGGGAGGTTCTGGACAAAGGCCTGCTGGCCGGCATGGATGTGGTCGGCCAGCGCTTCAAGGCCGGTGATATGTTCATTCCCGAAGTGCTGCTCTGTGCCCGCTGCATGCATGCGGCCATGGATATCCTCAGGCCCCTGCTCTCCGAGGGCGATGCGGCCGGCGTGGGCACCTACGTCATCGGCACCGTTGAGGGAGATTTGCATGATATCGGCAAAAACCTGGTTTCCATGATGCTGCAAGGCGCCGGGTTCAATGTGGTCGATCTGGGCACCAACATCACCCCCCAGCAGTTTGTCGAAGCCGTCAAACAACACCGGCCCAATGTTTTGGGCATGTCGGCGTTGTTGACCACCACCATGCCGAAGATGGAGGAAACCATTCAGGCCCTGAGTGAGGCCGGCATTCGCGACCAGGTCAAGATCATGGCCGGTGGTGCGCCGGTAACCCAGGATTTTGTGGAAAAAATCGGAGCCGATGCATACGGGGCCAACGCCGCCTCGGCCGTCGAAAAGGCCAAAACGCTTATCGCCTGAAATTGAGCGGGCCTATCTGGATTTTTATTTTTGCCGAATAAGCCGATGCGGGAGGTATATCGCATATACCTCCCTGATCACCAAACAGGTGCAAGGAGGATAGCTATGGGAGACCAATCGTCTTTAAAAGAACTCAGTGAGCGAAGAGCGAGCTGCATGCCGCCGGGACTTGCCAGCGGCACTGCCTGCTATGTGGCATCCGGAAAAGGTGCATTGCTCTATGATGTGGAAGGTAATGAATATATCGATTTTGCAGGCGGCATCGCCGTCATGAACGTCGGCCACAGCCATCCAAAGGTGGTGGCCGCCGTTAAGGATCAGGCCGAAAAATTAACCCATACCTGTTTTATGGTGTTGCCGTATGAACCGGCGGTCACATTGGCTGAAAAATTATGCGCGATCACACCGGGAGATTTTGCCAAAACAGCTTTTTTTGTGAACAGCGGTGCTGAGGCGGTTGAAAATGCCGTCAAGATTGCCCGTTACCACACCAAAAAATCCGGCATTATCGCTTTTGAAAACGCATTTCACGGAAGAACGCTGCTGACCATGAGCCTGACCAGCAAAATCAGACCCTATAAATTGGGTTTCGGTCCGTATGCGCCGGAAATCTACCGCATGCCGTTTGGCTACTGCTACCGGTGTCCTTTCAACCTCAAATACCCGGGATGTGACATCGCCTGCGCCGATTACCTGAAGGAATTTTTTATCACCCATGTCGATCCTGAGAATACGGCTGCCATCATTGCCGAGCCGGTGCAGGGGGAAGGCGGATTTATTACGCCACCTCCGGAATATTTTTCCAAACTGACCAAAATCTGCAAGGAAAACGGCGTTCTCTTTATCGCCGATGAGATCCAATCCGGCATGGGGCGAACCGGCAAGCTGTTTGCCATTGAGCACTATGGCGTTGATGCGGATCTGATGACGGTGGCCAAAAGTCTGGCTGCTGGAATGCCGGTCGCAGCTGTTGTCGGAAAAGAAGATATTATGGGTTCGGTTCACCCAGGGGGCGTTGGCGGAACCTACGGCGCCAACCCACTTTGTTGTCGCGCCGGTCTGGCAGTTATCGAAATTTTTGAGGAAGAGAACCTGCTGCAAAGAGCCGAAGAATTGGGCGGCAAACTCCGCAGCCGGCTGGATGGGTGGAAAGAAGAATTTGAGCTTATCGGCGATGTCCGGGGATTGGGCCCGATGCTGGCACTGGAACTGGTGAAAGACAGAGAAACCAAGGAACCAGCAGCTGACGATGCCAAAGCACTGGTTCAGAGCTGTCTGGAAAAAGGACTCGTTATTCTGGCTTGCGGAACATTTGGCAATGTCATTCGGTTCTTGATGCCCCTGAACATTGGCGCAAAAGAATTGGACAAAGGGCTGGCTATCGTTGAGGAAGCATTGACAGAAATAACGAACAAATGAGTTGTGCTTCAAGGGATGGCTTATCATCAGGAGCCAGACTTTGGGTTCGGTGAAAGGAGGAGGCATGGGAAAAATTAGAACCCGCTTTGGAGACGGATCCCCCGTTGAGCTCAGCGAAGCCGATCTCATGCAAGATCTTGAGAACGGTACTGCCGAAGCCGCTGAACGCGCCAACATTCCTGCACTTTCCAAAGAGGAGCTGCAATATCTGCTTGATATATTCAAAGCTCCCTATAGTTTCGTCAGTGTGGAACCGGGCAATGAAGTTATCCTGAGTTATGACGCCGGAACGCTTAAAATTAGGCGTGTGGGGGTCAATGTCGACCGGATTCAGGCCCTGCAGATTTACGAGAAACTTTTCGGTGCGGATACGATGGAATTGTGTCATGTTGATTACAGTTTCAAGCCCATCAAGCCGATCGTCACCATGGAACGGCCGATTCTGGAGCAGGCTCTGCTGTCGACCCATATCCCGTTGTTTTACGGTGCGATGCCGAATCTGGGGTTATACAGCCAACCCGACGGTCCTTTTCCCAACCCTGCTGAATTGCTGCCACAAGGTAAAATCGGCGAAGCCCAGGCCTCCTATGAAGCTACGATCGAAACCGCCGTCAGAGATATCGTTTATGCCTCCAGCGCCATGCATGAGGCCGGTGCGGATGGTATCAATCTCGATACCGTCGGCGCAGCGGGTGATGCCGATTTCCTGGCATCTTTGATCGCTGCAGAAAAGCTCAAGGAAAAATATCCCGACATATGCATCGAGCTGGGAATGGCCGGAGAGTTTATCCTGGGGATGCACAGCGAGCTGGAATACGATGGGGTCCGGCTGGCGGGACTGTATCCTCACGATCAGGTTAAACTTGCCCAAAAAGCCGGCGTCACTATTTTCGGACCGGTGGTCAACACAAACACCTCCGAGACCTGCCCTTGGAATCTTTCGCGCTCAATAACATTCATGAAAGAATGCAGCAGAGTGTCCACCATTCCGATCCATGTCAACATGGGCATGGGTGTCGGATCGGTAACCGTAAATGACCACCCGCCGGTTGACATTGTCTCCCGGGCATCCAAAGCGATGGTTGAAATCTGTCGTTTGGACGGTTTGTAGGTTGGCGTCGGTGACCCGCTGGGCATGGCCCTTACGCATGCGCATGCTTCGGGAATGGGCGGAATGAGAGCTGCCGGAGACCTGGTGGCTCGACTGCAAATGGCCCGCGGCATGAGAATTCAGCAAGCGAAAGCCTATGTGGCCGACAAGCTTAAAATTTCGGTTTCAGAACTAACCGATCCTGTTATCATGAGTGAAGTTCGCGATGACCACCAAATCGGTCTGATGACACCACTGCCGGGATGTGCCAAAGGCATCGAAGCCAAATTCCGGCTCGCGGAATTATTGGGGCTTGAGATCAATTGCGTGGAGCGCTTTAAAGCCAGAACGGCATCATAAAATCAAATTCACGGATTGTCATGAGCATCGATGATAAAAAGCGCCATTCGAACTTTGAGGACATCAAGCGCAGTTTTGATCCGGCTTTTAGTTATATTGTTATTGAAAATCGCGCCGGTTCAGACGGCGACAGCTCTTTTTCGGGAGTCAACGAGGCCATTTCCTCTCTAAACCGGCCAGTGCTCAGTCGTCAAATATGCCGCGATCAGAACACCGGGAATAAAATGCTAATCATAAAAATTGATCATCAGGAAGCCGAAGATATCATGCTGGGACTCCTTGAATTGAACCTAAAGAAGGACTTCAACTGTTATGTCTATTAGCATCAATACCGTTTGTCATATTGATGTTCCGATAAAAGGATTGCGGCATAAGTGATTGCGGCAAAAAAAAACGCCCCCCAATCGGAACGTTTTTTTTGACAATCACTATATCTCAAAATATTGAGATAGATGCCATATATTTTAATCCGGCGTGCTCAAGGTCGCGAATAAAATCAAGGGAGCTCTGCTGAACCATCGCACGGCTCCTTTTTTCTTTTGGAGGCAGAATCAATGGCTCGTATCAGCAACCTAAAGGTGATTTCCGATGCAGATATGGATTGGATTCACGAGGCATCCCTGCAAATTCTAAATAAAACCGGAGTGGTTTTTCACAGCGAAAAAGCATTGGGTATCTTAAAAAACCATGGCGCCAAAATAGAAGGCAAAACGGCTTTTTTCCCGAAAAATATGGTTCAGCAGGCCTTGGAGAGCGTCCCGCAAAATTTCACATGGCGGGCCAGAAACG
>Ga0209536_100007973_pt1 | contig 15984 bp, 12 predicted proteins | sample DeeMarSeWOR28_12_FD_187461 | JGI IMG/M metagenome (GOLD analysis project Ga0209536, IMG submission 187461) | Marine sediment microbial communities from White Oak River estuary, North Carolina - WOR-2-8_12 (SPAdes) (version 2) | ecosystem: Environmental > Aquatic > Marine > Intertidal zone >...
GGCGAGCGAGGGAGGCGGGCTGGGACATTCTCGCGGGCGGCGGCTCGGCGTTGGACGCCGTAGAAAAGGCCACGAACATCATCGAGGACGACCCCGAAGACATGAGCGTCGGTCTCGGTGGTCTTCCCAACGAACGCGGTATTGTCCAGCTCGACGCGTCGATCATGGATGGCAAGACCTACAGCGCCGGTTCGGTATCTTCGCTGGAGAACATTCGCTACGCTTCATCGGCTGCCCGTCTGGTTATGGAACAGACCGACCATGTGATGCTCGTTGGCCCTGGCGCGCGCGAATTCGCCTTGTCCTTTGGCTTGAAGAACGAGGATCTGCTCACCGACAAGGCACGCGAACAGTGGTTGAAGTGGCGTGCGGGTCACAGCGACCGAGACGACTGGGGACCGCCGGAGCACATGAGGAAGAAAGACGAGCGCGGTGCCGCGATCGATCCCGACTGGCACGACACCCACGGGACGGTGAACTGCCTGGCGGTGGACGAAAACGGTGACATAGCCGGCATCACCAGCACGAGCGGGATGGCCTACAAGGTCCCCGGCCGAATCGGCGACTCGCCGATCATCGGCGCGGGCCTCTACGTCGACAACCAGGTCGGGGCTGCAGGTGCCACCGGCCGCGGGGAAGATGTGATCAAGGCCTGCTCGTCCTTCTACATGGTCGCGCTGATGCGGGAAGGCCGATCACCACAGCAAGCATGTGACGAAGCACTAAGAAGGATTATCGAGAACTACAAAGCGGTCGGCCTCGATTACATGCCCGGTGAGAAGTTCGTGGCGGTCAACAAGGATGGCGAAGTCGGGTGTGCGACGATGATGGGATCCAGACCCCCGCGCATGACCGTAGCCAACGAGACGGGGATCAGCATCGTCTCCGGCGAAATCGCGTTTCCGAGTGGATAAGTGACATTCCTACAAGACCTTACAAGAACGACGACGCGGGCTGTAGCTTGACGGCAACATTGTCGATCGGTTAGCATCCAGCAGTTCTACTCTGCCGTTCGCACGAGCACTTTGCGGCGGTCCAGGAAAAACTGGAGCAGCGGTTGATCGAGGCGATTAGGCTCACAGTCAACGGCGATACGCGCGAGGTCGGCGTCCCCAGCCATTTCACCTTGCTTGAGGCTTTGCGCTACGTCCTGGGACTGACGGGCTCGAAACAGGGCTGCGACAAGGGCGACTGCGGAGCTTGCACCGTGTTGTTGGACGGTGCCCCCACTCTCTCCTGCATCCTGCCGGTCCAGGAAGCGATCGACCGTGAAGTGACCACGATCGAGGGACTGGCCAGGGGCGATGGCCCACACCCCTTGCAGGAAGCGTTTGACATCACGGGCGGTGCGCAGTGCGGGTTCTGTACACCCGGGGTCCTCATGTCGGCTGCTGCCTTACTATCGCACAGCGACGACCCGACCGTAAGCGAGATCCAGAACGCCCTCTCCGGCAACCTCTGTCGCTGCACCGGCTACACAAAGATCTACGAAGCGATCGAGCTCGCAGCCGCGATAGCGCGTGAACGCGTTGCGCTCGAGGATGAAGCAGAAGAATGAAGTTAGAGGACTTCAGAGCTAAACAGGCCGAACGCGCGGCCAACGACCGAGAATTGCACGAGGCGTTGGAGCGCGAATTCCAAGTCATCGGCCAACGGCTCCGCCGCACCGATGGTCTCGCGAAGTCCACAGGATCAGCAGTCTATGCCGACGACATATCACTGCCTGGGATGCTTCATGCGAAGATCCTACGCAGCCCTCACCCGCACGCCAGGATCCTAACCATCGACGTCTCCGGCGCTTTGGCCCTAGACGGCGTGCATGCAGTGATCACTGGGTCGGACATGCCACATTCCTACGGAATCATCCCTTGGGCACGAGAGGAGTTCCCGCTCTGCCTCGACAAGGTCCGACACGTGGGAGATGGCGTCGCGGCTGTGGCAGCAGTCGACGAGGATACGGCGAACGAGGCGCTCGAATTGATCGAGGTCGAATATGAAGTACTTCCCTACTACCTCGATCCGGAGGAGGCCCTGGCGAACACAGAGGCGCCAATACACGACCCGAAGAAGGCGGGCCAGAACGGAAACGTATCGAAGAACGTGCACCTCGAATTCGGTTACGTCGATGCGATGATGACGCAAGCCGACGTCGTCATCGAAGGCGAGTACTACTTCGAGGGAACGACACACACGGCAATCGAGCCTCACTGCGCCATAGGGTACTTCGCGCCTGCCGGCAAGCTTACAGTCTGGTCAACGACACAGGTACCTCACTACCTGCACAGGGAGTTGGCGCGCGTGCTCGATTTGGACGTGGCCACCGTGCGCGTCGTCCAGCCGCCTATCGGCGGCGCTTTCGGTGGCAAGTCGGAACCTTTTGATCTCGAATTCTGTGTCGCGAAGTTGGCCATGATCACGGGCCGACCGGTGAAAATCCTCTACACTCGAGAGGAAGTGTTCTACGCACATCGCGGACGCCATCCGATGCTGATGCGATATGCCACCGGCGCCAGCCGGGACGGGCGCATCAAGGCCGTCGACGCACAGACGATAATCGACGGCGGCGCCTACGAGTCCTTCGGCCTCGTGACCACCTACTACTCGGGGCAGTTGATTACCGCACCCTACACGATGGAATCGTACCGTTTCGATTCGACCCGTGTTTACACGAACAAGCCGTGTTGTGGGCCAAAGCGAGGGCACGGCTCGGTTCAACCCCGCTTCGCCATCGAGGTTCAGCTCGACAAGATCGCCGAGCACCTCGAACTCGACCCGATCGAGCTACGACGGCGTAATCTGCTGGGACCGGACTCGCGTACCGTCAACGAGTTCCGCATCACATCGAACGGCTTCCTGAAATGCCTTGATCTCGTGGAGGAAGCCGCCGACTGGACGGCCAAATACCGTCGCCTGCCCTACGGACGCGGGGTCGGCGTTGCCGGCTCCTGCTATATCTCCGGGACCAACTACCCGATATACCCGAACGCGATGCCGCAATCGGCGGTCCAGTTGCAAGTCGACCGGTCGGGTCGCGTGGCGGTATTCGCCGGCGCATCCGAGATCGGCCAGGGGTCCGACTCAATGCTCGCCTACATCGTGTCGGAGGAACTGGGTGTGCCCCTCGACTATGTTCGCATCCTGTCCGCCGACACCGACCTGACGCCGGTGGACTTGGGGGCGTATTCGTCACGGGTCACGTTCATGTGCGGGAACGCTTGCATCGATGCGGCGCGCAAAATCAAACAACAGATCCAGCAAGCAGTGGCGGAAGAGTGGCTGTGCCGCCCGAAACACGTCAAGCTGGTTGGGGGATGGGCCCTAAACGGACTGGATACCGAGACCAAGTTGCCGATCTCCGAGGCTTTCAATCTGGCAGAAGCCAAGTACGGCGCCCTCGGAGCCACCGGCTCCTACAACACGCCCAAGGACATCCATGGAAGCTACCGGGGCGGCACGATCGGCTCTTCGCCGGCGTACTCTTTCACCGCCCACGTGGCCGAAGTGGACGTCGATCCTGACACCGGGTTCGTCGAAGTGGGGAAAATTTGGATCGCCCACGACTGCGGCCGCGCGTTGAACCCCGTATTGGTCGAAGGTCAGATGGAGGGATCGGCCTACATGGGGTTCGCTGAGGCGATCATGGAAGAGCACATTTTCAAGGAGACCGGTCTACACAACGCGCCTTCGCTACTCGACTACAAGATCCCCACCAGTCTCGACACGCCGGAGATGCAGTCGCTGATCGTCGAGTCGGTGGATCCCGAGGGCCCCTACGGTGCGAAAGAGGCAGGCGAAGGACCGCTGCATCCGTCGATCCCGGCGATCGCCAACGCCATCTACGACGCCGTCGGTGTTCGCATCGATCGGCTACCCTTCTCGCCGCCAAGGGTTTGGAGGGCGTTACAGCATCGCACCGAGACGGAGCGCGCCGGGGACATCGCTCCATGGAAGACTGACACACAATGACGGCAATGATTCGTACTCGTACTCGTTATCGTAATCGTAGCCAATATCCTCATCCGTGGAATCGGGTACGAGTAGGAACACCCGTGATCGGTCACTAGGATGCTGAGACTGCATTCCTACGAGTACCACCGGCCGCGTGAGCTGGGTCAGGCTCTCCAGTTGTTGAGCGAGCATGCTGGAGACGTCATGCCTATTGCCGGTGGCACGGACCTGGTGCCGAATATGAAGCACAGGCTGTTCACTCCCGGGCACCTGGTGGCTCTGAAGGGTGTCGATACACTGCACGGCATCGACCGGCGCGATGGCGAGATTTCGATCGGCGCCAGTGAGACCCTCTCCTCCCTCGCCAGCAATCCAATCATCCGGCAGCACCTACCTGCGCTGGCAGATGCGAGCGGTGCGATCGCCCACCCGATGATCCGCAACCAGGCGACGATAGGTGGGAATATCTGCCTGGACACACGCTGCACCTACTACAACCAAACCCTCTTCTGGCGCAAAGCTCTAGGCTATTGCCTGAAGAAAGACGGCGATATTTGTCACGTCGTGAAAGGGGGCACCAAGTGTGTCGCCGCCCACTCCGCTGACACACCCCCGATCCTTATGGCTCTCGATGCAGAGATCAACCTGGCGTCGGCCGATGGCTATCGCAGCCTACCCCTGGCGGATTTCTACACCGCCGACGGTGTCTGGAACACGAAGCGAGAACCGCAGGAATTGGTGACACGCCTGCGGATCCCCATACCCTCGACTCGCATGCGGACGAGCTACCAGAAGTTGAGGGTAAGGAAATCGGTGGACTTTCCGCTCATGAACCTGGCCCTGGCGCTCGAGTTGAACGATGACCAGGTGGTCGAGTCCATCGCGCTCGTCGTCGCAGGACTCGGCGCGCAACCGCGTCGCATCGGTGGGCTGGACAAGCTGATGGTCGGCGGAAGGGTGACGGAAGAGAAGATCGAGGAGGTCGCCAGACAAGCCTACCGTCAGTGCAACCCCCTCGACAACATCATCGTCGATGTGGAATGGCGCCGGGCGATGGTCCCCGTCTACGTGCGCCGCGCCTTCCAAGAGGCGATCACCTAGCAGCCAACGACGGACTCTATCTCGCGAGGACGGACTCGGCGAAGATCTCCAGCCTGGTCGCGGCGTGCCAGGGTCCGAACTCCCAAACCAACGTCTCGCCCTCACGATGGTCAGAGTTCGATGACGTGACCCGGCCCGGCATGTTCAACCGAAAGATCATCTCCGAGTTTCCGGCCAACACAACACCGGGCAGCTGTTGCTCGATGAAATCCCCAAGTTCGTCATCCTCATCATCATAATGGCGCTGAAGGAACGAACGGAACCAATCCTCTTTCGCATCAGGGTACATCCGCCGCACGATCTTAGTGGCCTGTGGTGCCGTGCGATTAACGAAAGCCGACACCAGCTCCTTCTCCCTCTCGTCGTTGGCATCCAGAAGACCCTGGTCCACGGCTGACCACAGCCCACCCCTGACCAGACCAGCCAACTCGCCACGTTGCTCAGGGCTCAGGTTCGGGTAGTCCCTGTCGACAGCCACCAGAAAGGTCTCCACGAAATACTCGACCAGGATGTCGAGAAGGTTCTCCCAGTAGAAGACCTCCTTGTACGAGTACGTCGTATACTCACCGACCTGTTCAATCTCGACCGTGACGGCATTCCGGAACTGGACTTCAACCAGCGCAACGTAGCCCACGCTGGTATCGCTGTCTGAAGAACGCGCACCCGCTATGCGAATTTGATCGCTCAGGCCCGTCCAGCCGGTGATATCACCAACCCGCGTCCCTCGCTCAAAGACGTGGACCGTGTCGCCATCCCTTGTTTCTGTCGAGTGTTCCCATCCGCGACTCTCAGATACGAACATGACGTCAACGAAATCCTTGTAGGAGACGTGGAAATCGGAATCGTCGACCTCCTCCACAACCATGCGCTCGCCGCGACTCCCGCTGCCGTCGGCCTCCAGCGTCGTGTCGATCGCGTACTCGATGCAGCCACCCAACCAAAGAAGCGGGATCGTCAAACCGACGGCTCGCAGTCTCGTACCAGCTCTAAACCTAGTCATGAATCTCACCCCCTAAGCAAACCAATTATGCGAGAGGTTCGAAGTGTCATATCCGGATCGACATTCAATCTCTCGAGCATCTCCAACAGTTCATCGGCTCGAACACCGTCCCCGATCTCAGCCTCGCCGATGGCGCCCTCCAATCCGGACGCCGCCCACAACGGAGCGACGCCCATCAACGTCTCAGCCTGGGCGGCCGTGAGTACTGTGGTACGAGCTGGCAGTCTTCGTAGTAACTCGCTTAACTCGGCGAGCGTGATGTGCTCGCGGCGCGACAGCGCGCGAGCCCAACCGCGGCCGGCAAGTCCGGAGGCAAGAACATTGGCATTCGCAGATGTCCGTTCGTCCAACTCGGCCAGCCACGTCTGCTGCTCGGCCACTGTCCGGGCCAAGACCCGTTCCCGCGCCTGAACTCGAGTCAGTTCCGTGAACGACACGCCTGTCGCGACGGCGAGTGCCAAGATTGCGGCCGCCATCGCCGGGACCAGCCAGGTCGCCCTGCCCCCACCACGACCTTCTCCGGAGGGACTGCCTCGTCGATCAGCGAGTTCAGCTTTTACGCCACGCCACACAGACTCTGTCAGCCCATGCGGGACTGCCGCTTCTAGATCTGCCAGGGTGGAAACTGCCAGGTGCTCATGGACCCTGAGCGACATAGCGCACTCGGAGCAGGTCCCGGCATGGCGCCGAAGCTGCTCCAGACCCTCCTCCGAGAGATCCCCTTGCTGGAGGGCATCCAACTGATCGTGAAAGACTTCGCAGTCATTATCCTTCTTCACAACTCTTCCTCCATACATCGAAGTAGTGTGGCCAAGCGCTTTCGAGCGAAGTGCAGCGTGGTCCTCAAGGTGGCGTACTTGATACCCAAAGCCTTCGCGACCTCCTTCTGGTCGTCCTGCTCCAGGTCCACCCTAACGAACACCTGACGCTGGCTCTCGCTCAACTCACCCAGCGCCGCCAGCAACCGGTCGTGAAACTCGCGGCGCTCCATGTCTTCTTCCGGATCGCCGTCATGGGAGACCAGGTGCAGCCTCCCCAATACCTCGTCACCCGGCGCAGCCTCATAGCGGACCCAAGCGCGCCGAAGATGATCCAGGCAACCGTTTCGGTGGACCGCGTGCAACCAAGCTCGAAACGACTTCGTCGAATCCCACCGATGGATCCGTTCATGGATCCTGATCCACGTATCCTGAGTCAGGTCTCGAGCCGTCTCCCAATCGCCTGTGTACCGGTAAGCCATGGCGATGAGGGTCCGACTCTCGGTTTTGACCAGGACCTCAAAACCGCGTGGGTCCCCGTTCCGGCAGGCGATGGCTAACGCTCTTAAGTCGTTATCTCCCAATCTCTTGCTCCCGCGGACACCGACTCCGTGCCCCCTCACGACTTCGCAGATCTCAGGTACGGCACTCTAAGATTATTACGTTTCACCCCTCACCCGTGTTTATGCCCCTTGAAGAGTCAAAGGCGATGCGTTTTCTTTGTCCCTTCTAGACACAGAAGAAGTGACCCGCAAGCCGGCTCTGGCCGCCGGCTTCGGGCTACCGTGGCACCGACAATCCGTCAGGTTGTGCGACCTGGCGGTAACAAGACAGAGAACATGGCGGTACGTTTAAGACCGATCCTATACATCGCAGTTGGAGTCCTGGGCCTTTTCCTGGTTGCCGCCGTCTTTCAGGCGGCCAGCTGGCCACGCGTGCACGATCTGGCGGAAAAGAACCCCGAGACGACGGCCTTCATCAAACGTCACCTCGAGCTTTCGGCACAGAGCGGCGAGCCGGTGGATCTTCGATGGCAGTGGGTCTCCTACGACGCTATCTCGGCCCACTTGAAGCGAGCGGTTCTGGTGGCCGAAGATATCAGCTTTTTCTCGCACGACGGGTTCGAGTTCGCTGAGATCAAGCTGGCGATACAACAGGCCTTGCAGGGTGAGCGCGGCCTGCGCGGCGCATCGACGATTACGCAGCAGTTGGCCAAGAACCTCTGGCTGTCGCCGTCACGGAGTCCATTCCGGAAAGTCAAAGAGGCACTGCTCACTCGCCAGCTGGAGAGTAACCTCTCAAAGAAGCGGATCCTTGAGCTGTATCTGAATGTGGTGGAGTTCGGGCCTGGCGTGTACGGCGCGGAGGCGGCAGCTCGTTACTACTTTGGGGTGCCGGCAGCCGATTTGACAGAGACCGAGGCCGCCCAACTCGCAGCAGCTTTGCCGAGGCCTTCACGCTGGAATCCGGCCAGCGAGAGCGACTATTACCGCAGCTACGCTTCCAAGATCGAAGAACGGATGGACAAAGCCGAGTTCCTCTGGCGGCGGATCTAGCGAATACATGACGACCGCGGCACGTGTCGCCCCCTCGGCTGCACGTGCCGCGATCTACACCCAGCATTCGGAGAATGCCGGGCTTTCTACTTCTCGTCGTGATCGTACCTGAAGTAACTACCCACGGCGTAATTCTCGGACACTTCCCCTGTCACCGTCGCTTTCCTCTGCTTCCTCATCACCTCGAAGGTCACTTCTTCTTCGGGCTCATAAGAGCGCAGAATCCGCATGGCGTGACTGGGACTCTTCACCTTTCGATTACCGATCGAGAGGATCACATCGCCCGCCTCGAGGTTCAACTCGCTTTCCTCGGGCACGCTGATGACCAAGACCCCTTCATCGGTCCCGAAGTACTCTCCTAAATCGGGGTTCAACGTGACTAATTCGAGACCCGGAAGCGTGGCGCCCAGGCTGAAAGCGAAAGACCTTGGAGCAGTAACATGCACCTGCGGCATCTCCCGAGCCCTTTCCAACAGGCCTTCCAACCGGTCCGAGTACTCGACCCGAGCGATACCGTAAGCTCCATCGAACTCACCCGCGACCAGTTCCGCTTTCTCCGTCCTGCCGTCGCGCCGGTATTCCACCTCTACGGTGTCTCCACGCTCCAACTTCCCAGCTCGCTCGATCAGTCGCATTCCCGGAGCCGATTCGTCCTCGCCATACGATTCCCCACCACTCAGCAGACTTTCGCCATTGAGGCTGACTATGATATCTCCGGCCTCTAAGCCCGCCTTCGCCGCAGGACCGCCTTCCGTGACATCGCTGAGCAAAGCACCGTAGCGATCTGTCTCCTCGTTGGCTTCTGTGTTCACGTACACGCCGAGTCGGGCTCGATTCCCGAAATAGCTCAGGGTTGCCCAATTGCCGGCGCGCGGCGACACACGCAGCGCCGTCCACTGCGGCTCGCACACGCACTCCACATCCTTCTCTTGTTTCTCTTTCTCGTCCTGAGCGCGCACGGGATCAGCACTACCGACCCAGATCAACGCGCCTGCTAGTAATAGCTTGGCCCACTTCATCATTGCCTCCTATTTGTGTCCCACCTTGAATCTTCTCTCAACGCCAGACTCGATCCTCCTGCACAGCCTGAAGCCCAACGAGCTTCTCGAGAGTCGCAACTCTCTCATCCCAAAGCCCGACCATCACCGCCCTGTCCGCTCCGCCGATGCGAACTTCCGATAGCATTTGATCCAAGAGCACGATGCGATCTTCGAGGACGGAGACCGCAAGCGCCGTTGGCGCATCGTAGACCCGTTGCCCCGGACGATTCGCCTGGAGAATAGACTCGAGCTGGCGAGACCGGCGGATGCTCGGTCCCATGTCGGGGCTGGTTGCCTCAGCGATCCAAGCATCAGGCGACTGCTCGCTCCCCATGGTCGACGAGCCTCGCAGGACAACAACGGCCGTCAGGGCCGCCGCCGCTGCCAGACCAATCGCTCCGTAACTCAACCGCCTGCGCAGGCGTCGCCGCCCTACCGAGCGGGCGATACGCCGCCAGATGTCACGCGGGGGTGAGAAAGTCGGCATAGCACGGAGACGTGCCTGGATCTGGTACAGTCGCTCCAGCTCACAACGACACTCGTCGCACGCGTCCACATGCGACCGGCTGCTCGCACTACCCTCGCCATCCCGCAGGGCAAGCAGATCATCCATCGACAAATGCTGCGTCTTGTCCATCAGTCCAGCCACTCCCGCAGGCGCTTGTGTGCCCGCGACAACTGTGACTTCGAAAAGCTGGTCGATCCTCCCATCATCTCTCCGATTTCCTCGTGCGTGTAACCTTCGACATCGTGCAACCACAGAACTGCGCGAGTGACCGGAGACAGTCGACCCAGCGCCGACTCCAGGTCTATCGGAGCGGTCGGCTCTGGCGGAGACTTACCGAGTGAATCCGGAGGGATCAGCCCACCATCCAACGAACGACCGGCCCGACCGCGCTCTCGGCGCAGCAACATGAGAGCTTTGCTCACGGCCACCTGCCGGACCCATGACCACAACGACCCATCCCCGCGGAACCTGCGGATCGAGCGGCAGACCTCGAGGAAGGTCTCCTGAAGCACGTCCTCGGCGTCCTCCTCATTACCGCACATACGGCGACCGAGATTGTAAACGGGAGCCCGAAACGCGCGGTAGACGGCTTCTAGGGCCTCCAGATCGCCGGCCCGGGCGCGGGCCACCTGTGCATTCTCCAGAACCAGGGCATCACTCTTCATATCACCCTGTATAGATGCGCGAGAGGTCCAAACCGTCGCCCCATCGGTGGGGTCCGGATTCGGCCTCCTGGGCGGCGGTTGGCCTCTCCCCCGCATCCCATGCTACCGGTGACAAGTGAGCAGCAAGGAGTGACGGGTGATCAGTGATCACAGCCGCAAACGACCAATCACTGATCACTACTGACTTTCTTGAGGGGTGCGCGATCGAAGCACACGATGACCGACTCGCGCCTCGCGATCATCGTTGGCACAAGGAATAGGGAGTTTCGTTATCAATTAGGCGGGCATAGTTTACCAGCTACTCGAACCCACCATCGAAGTGCCGCATGGCGGCTTTCGTGCGAAAGGAAGGATCAATGGGCCAGGACGCCAAACCTGACCTCGAGCCGGAGGCCATTCGCGCCTTCACCCGCTCGATGCTGAGGGACATCCATGCCCTCGAGCGGCTCATAGCCGACGGTCGAATCGCGTCGGGGCACCCGAAGATCGGGTTGGAGCAGGAGTTGTTCCTGGTCGACAGCAGCTGGCGTCCCGCGCTCGTGGCCATGCAAGTCCTGGAACGACTTGACGCCCAAGCGTACACGACAGAGCTGGCGCAGTTCAACCTGGAAATCAACCTCGACCCGCTCGAGTTGAAAGACGACTGCTTCAGCGCATTAGAGCGAAATCTGCTGGGTCACCTCGAGAAGGTTCGCGAGGCCGCACGCAAGGAAGGCGCCGAAGTCGTCTTGACGGGGATCCTCCCCAGTTTGAAGAAGTCAGACGCCATTCTCGACAACATCACACCGCGCGATCGCTACTTCGCCCTGAACGAGGCAATGACTCGACTGCGGAGCGGCCCGGCGCGCTTACTGATTCAAGGGATCGACGAGTTGAACGTCGAGCACGATTCAGTGATGCTCGAAGCCTGCAACACAAGTTGCCAGGTTCACCTGCAGGTAAAGGCCGAGGAATTCGCCAGGACCTACAACGTGGCCCAGGCCGTGCTGGGCCCCGTCCTCGCTACGGCAGTGAACTCGCCGCTGCTCTTCGGTCGACGCCTGTGGGCGGAGACACGCATCGCGCTGTTCCGGCAATCGGTGGACACGCGCGCCGCCATGAAGCATCTGCGCGAGCGCGCGCCCCGGGTCCGATTCGGCGATTTCTGGTTGAAGGAATCTGTGGTTGAGCTATTTCAGGAAGACATCGCTAGGTTTCGCGCTCTGATGCCGACGAGGATCGAAGAAGATCCACTCGCTATCCTGGACGACGGCGGCATCCCCAGCCTGGCCGCGCTCCAACTCCACAACAGCACCGTATACAGATGGAACCGCCCCTGCTACGGCGTCAGCGACAGCGAACCGCATCTGCGAATCGAGTGCCGGGCTTTACCGTCGGGTCCGACGGTGACTGACGAAGTAGCGAACGCGATGTTTTGGATCGGCTCAGTTCTCGGTGTAACTTCGGAGTTCGGCGATATCACTCCATACCTAGAGTTCGACGATGCAAAGGGGAATTTCCTTGAAGCCGCTCGTGACGGCCTCAATGCGACGTTCACCTGGGCAAACGACGAGACCATCGGTGCAAAGGAACTGGTTCTGGAGCATCTTCTACCGCTGGCCCGGAACGGCCTGGCTGCCGTCGATATCGATCCCGGCGACGTAGATCGCTACCTGAGTGTGATCGAGGAGCGCGTCCGGCTCTGCCATACCGGCGCCCAGTGGTTGACGAAGTCGCTGGCACGAATGAAAGGACACGGTACCCGGTTCGAGCGACTGGCGGCCCTGACTGCAGCGACCGCGACACGCCAACACGAGGGCACACCGGTTCACAAGTGGTCCCTCGCTCGTCTCGAGGAGGGGGGCGGCTGGAAGAACAACTACCTGCGCGTCGAGCAGTACATGACGACCGAGCTGTACACAGTCCACGAGGATGAACTGGTGGACCTCGTCGCATTCGTGATGGATCGAAAGCAGATCCGCCACGTCCTGGTGGAAGATGACACCCAGAAGATCGTCGGCCTTGTCTCCTACCGGTCTCTGCTTCGCTTGTTGACGCGCGGACAGATTGGTGACCCAGTAGTCGCCGTACCTGTGAAGGAGGTCATGGTCCGGGATCCGATCACGATAGCTCCAGAAACTCCGACGACCGAAGCCATCGAACTCATGCATACCAACCGGGTATCCGTTCTCCCGGTGGTCAAAGACGACAAGTTGGTGGGCACTGTGGGTGAACGCGATTTCATGCACATCGCTCGCCAGTTTCTGGAAGACAAGTTGAGGGAGGAGTGACGAGAGAGCGAGCAGTTTCAGCCGATACGGCATTCGAGGGCGAGGAACCCTTTCGCCGCATCGTCGGCCGTGCTGAGGGCAAATTCCCCGGCCCGACGCTGGTCTGCATCGCGGGCCTCCACGGCAACGAGCCCGCCGGCATCGAGGCCTTGCGTCGCGTGTTCGATTCGCTGGCCGAGACAAACTCGAGCCTGAAGGGTGTTCTGATTGGGGTCGCAGGGAATCTCAAGGCGTTGGAGCGCCGCAGACGGTTCATCGACGCGGATCTCAATCGCCGCTGGCACATCAGGCACCTGCAGTCTATTGAGCAGACCCTCGATTCTCCTCAGGAATGCGCCGAGGATATGGAACGGCGCGACCTCGTCGCAGAGCTGGAGAAGATCTTCGAAGCAGCCTCGAGCGTGTTCTTTCTCGACCTCCATACAACCTCGGGAAAGGGTGTTCCGTTTGCGGCCATCGGCGACACGCTTTCGAATCGGCAGTTCGCCAAACCGTTCCCAGTCCCAATCATCCTGGGCCTGGAAGAGCAACTCGACGGCACCATCTCCGAATACCTGACCAGCCACGGTCACGTGGCCCTGACGCTGGAGGCCGGGCAGCACGATTCGCCGGTGACCGTCGACAACGCCGAGGCGGCCATCTGGATCGCTCTGGCCAGCGCCGGGTTGCTGGACGATAAGGACGTCAGGGTCGATCATTCCCTAGCGATCCTGGCACGGAACGCCTCAGCGGTGCCGCGCTTTCTGGAGGTCTGCTACCGTCACGCCATCTCTTCCGTGGACCGCTTCGAAATGAAACCCGGCTTTCGCAGCTTTGATGCCATCAGGCCGGGCCAGTTGCTGGCACGAGACCGGAATGGCGAGATTCGCTCACGCTGGAACGGCCGGATCCTCATGCCCCTCTACCAAGAACTGGGCGACGACGGTTTCTTCGTCATCCGCGAGTTCAAGTCTATATGGCTGATGGTGTCGGCGCTTCTCCGCTACCTGAGGGCCGACGCTGTCGCCCATTGGCTCCCCGGCGTGTCACGTCACCCGACGCGCTCGAACACCCTCATCGTGGACCGCCGTATCGCGCGCTGGTATTCGCTCGAGCTTCTCCATCTGATCGGTTACAGGCGGAAGCGTGCAATCGGGAAGGCGTTGTTAGTAAGCCGCCGCAGGCACACCGGGCTTTAGTGGGGCGTTCGCTTCGCTTTAATAGGAACCGACTCTAGAATCCTGGAGAGAACCCGAACTGCCAGAACCAACCCTTCCGGGGCCGGTTGTTCGGGTGCACGAAAGCGATCTCGATCAACGCAGCCCCGAACAAATTGATACGCGAGGCGACGCCGTACGAACTGACGAGATTCCCCAGGTTCACGTTGCCACCGACCTCCGTCGCCTTGGTCCAGCTCCACCAGGCTGTACCCACGTCGAAGAAGAAGGCGACTGTGACGGGCGGTAGGCCCGGGAACGGCGGCAATCCGAAGCCTTGGGGTATCGGCGTCCGCAACTCGAAGTTGGCTACCACCATCCGGCTTCCAAACAGCTGATCGTAGACCGGACAGTTGGCCGTTCCGACAAACGTGTTGTCCCCGATCGGGTCTGAGCACTCGACTAGAGTGTTGAACGAGCCCGGCGCATAGCCCCGCATGAACTGCTGGTACCCTATGAACAGCGGCTGAATCCGGGGATCCTCACCACCGGTGCCGTATCGACCGAAGTGTAGGATGCGGCCGGCCAGCGTATACGGCGCGATAGGTCTGAAATAGCGACGGTAGTCCAACAGAACGCCGACGAAGTCGAGCGAGCCAATACTGGGAGCGACTTCGACGCGATAGCGCTGACCAAGGATAGGGCCGGTGTATCCAAACAACGTGTTGTCGTACACCATCGCGACGGTGCCGGTTATCAGGTTCAGCGCTGCCGGCGTGCACAACTCGAAGAAAGGGTTCTGGGCCGGGCTGCACTGCGGGATGTCCGTCTTCTGCTCGTCGATTACCTGGCCGGTGAGCGACAGTTCCCTGTCGATCAACTCGTAATCGAAGGAGACATTCGTGTAAGCACCGGTGAATTCCACACGATGCACACGGCTCATCGGGTACATGAGTAGCCCCTGCAGACCTCGGCTGGTCTGGCGCTGCCGGAACTCTCTCTCGAGGATCTGCCCTGTCTGGGCGTCCTGGAGGTAACCGACTTGCCGGAAGAGAATCGGGTACTGCGACCCAACGATTCCCCAGTTCAAGCGTGTCTTGCGACTGACATACGAAACACTGGCTGCGATATCCGAGAAACTGCCATTCACCTGCAGGGCCGTCGCCAACTGGTGCTCACCCAGATTGTCGCTCCAGAAGAGTGCGGTACCACCGCCCACGAAGGTCCCATAGCGACTGCTGCCGACAGCCACCTGGGGCGGCGCGATGTAGTCGAGCGACAGCCCGGCACTGTACTTCGTCGACTCGAACTCGTCCGCCGATGGAGGCAACCCAAGTGTCGGGTTCTGCACCAACGCCATGACATCGCCGACGGGCCTGTCGGCCGGCGGTAACACGGCCGGGCTCACCTCGGCCAGCTCGGGTAAGACCGGACCGCCCTCGAGAATCGAGTCGGAATCGATCGAGTAGATCGTGTATTGGTCGCCCTCATAGGCGCTGAAGACCAGACGCTTTCCGTTTTCCGAGAGCGAGATGGCCGGGCTCAATTCGGTGATCCCACTCGCACCTGTGAGGAGATTCGTGACCTGATAGATCTCCCCGCTGGCAACCTCTACGCGATAGATGTTCGAGATACCGTTCTGGTCGGAGATGAAGTACAGGCTCTCACCGTCGGGCGACCACTGTGGGTTGATGTGCTTTCCATCCCGGAAACCGGGAACGAGCTCGGTTTCCAAACTCACCGGATCGATCAGCGCCAGTTCGTAGGGGCCCCAATCCAGTTCCCGAAGGTCGCTGGAATACCGGTCGGTAACGAACGCAATCCGGCTCCCATCCGGCGACCACACGGGTTGGAGGTCGGCATACTTGTCGTTCGTCAACCGCCGTCTTTCGCCGCTCTCCGTATCCAGGACCCACAGGTCCATGAGACCGCCTGCGCTAGCGGAGAAGACGATATAACGGCCGTCGGGCGACCATGTCGGGTTGAAGATCTCACCGACTTC
>Ga0209536_100007974_pt1 | contig 15984 bp, 9 predicted proteins | sample DeeMarSeWOR28_12_FD_187461 | JGI IMG/M metagenome (GOLD analysis project Ga0209536, IMG submission 187461) | Marine sediment microbial communities from White Oak River estuary, North Carolina - WOR-2-8_12 (SPAdes) (version 2) | ecosystem: Environmental > Aquatic > Marine > Intertidal zone >...
TGATCGTATTTACGATGGGCACTGGTGTGGGAAGTGCTTTTGCAGTGGACCAGGACATCAACCTGGCTGTGTCCGAAGAATACAGCCCAGACGCAGAAGAATTGTTCACAGACACAGACGACCGGCTGGACATCCCGGAGTAGTACATGCCGACGACTTCTGCCATTGACGTCATTGTTGATCAGCAGGAAAAGAAGACCGATCCTGTCACTTCCCGGCGCATCCGAGAGGTTCTCAGTGATGCCTACGCCTTCATTCGAAGTGCCGAGGCGAACGCGGCCCTCGCAACGGTGACGCTGGAGGAGTTGATCGGAGACCAAATCAATCGCAATGGAGATTCAGACCGATCCAATGCCTCCCAGTACAATCCATACTCGTTTCAAGCAAACAAGGACTCTCCTGAAGGCATCGCCCCCACAGACCGAGCCAACTTTCTGGGAGCTGCAGACACGCAGAGACCAACGAAGCTCGATCAGATCCGAGCTATCCAGGACGAGCTGTCTAGTGTTATAGAAGAGGTCAAGAACACTCCCCCGGTTGACGTGGCCTCACCCGAGGAACACACCGAGGCGAGTGAGCTTTCGATTCCGGAGACTGAGGCGTAGAGATGGCAGAACAACTCGAGGTCGTCAAGTTCCGGGATTTGATAGAGGTTCAGTCTATCCCCCGGCTTGTTCCTGGAGTCGAGAAGCCAACGATTGAGCTCAAAGGGCAAGACTTCCGAAACGTCGAAAGAATCCTCATCAATGAGACGGAAGTCGACCAGTTCATCATCATCAATCAGTACACTATCTACGCGCAGTTGCCTGACGCCATGGGCAAGATTTCGACGGTCGAAGTAATCAGCAGTAACTTCACCAAGACCACCACGGCCTCCAAGCTAGAGTTCTCCATCGGCAACAAGACAAAAACAATTTCAGGTATCCTCAAGCTGACTCAACTATTTGTGAAGTGGTTGCTTCAGAGCCCAGGGTCGGACATCCAGAATCCAAATCGCGGTGGCGGACTTCAAGAACTCATTGGGCAGGTCACGGATTCTCGTAGGATGGATGGCATCGTTTCCATCATGACGAGGTCGATCCAAAACACTGTGGGTCAGATCCGGTCAGCCCAAATCAATGTTCCCAATCTCCCCCTGAGCGAGAGACTTTTGTCTGCCGAGCTCATCGATTTTGATACATATGCGGAGCAGATGGAGATACGTGCCCGCATTCAATTGATTAGCCTTGCCGGCGATGACGCCGTGACGTCCCTGGAGTTGTAGTCATGACGAGCTTCAACGCCCTGACCGAACTGGAGGAGCTCCAACTCTTCCTGCAGGAGAGAGCCCAGTCGTTCGATGCCAGTATCGACACCACAGTAGGCTCCGCCTTTGACACTCAGGTGATTCAGCCCCTGCTCGTTCGTCTCGGTCCAGACCCCTACAACACCCCCATTCGGGATTTCATCATTGGCCGGCTGGCCACTGAATTTCCGGACCTGGTTCTTCAGGACGGAGAACCCATCGACGACTACGCCGTCAAGATCATGCAGATCTTGCTCGAGGCCTTCCGTCGTCAGATTCGCCAAGTCTCACTCAACCAATCCTTCGCCAACCCCGAAGCCCTCAACGAGAACGAAGCAGACAACCTAGGAGCCAACTTCTTTCAGACTCGCCGGAGAGGAGGCTTCTCCGTTGGAGTCGCGCGCTTGTACTTCTCAGCCCCTCAGTTCCAGCTCGTCACACCCAGTAATCCGGTGCTCACAGCGTCTGGACTTCAGTTCTATCCCGTAGAAAACCAAGCCATCTCTGCGGACCAGATGTTGTTCCGAGAAGAAAACAATCTCTTCTTCTTCGACGTGCTAGTGCGGTCGGAACAACAGGGCACGCAATACAACATCGAGCCGAACACTCTCGTCCGCATTGATGGAGTGCCGGCGGTCGTAAAGGTTACCAACAAGGTCCGATTCGAGGGGGGACTGGACACAGAAGACAATGAGGAGTTCATTGCCAGGATAGAAGCGAGCCTCACAGAGAAGTCACTCGTCACAACCCGCGGCATCAATGCTCGCCTCTTCGACGTATTTGACTCCATCCGCCTGATACAAGTCATCGGCTATGGGGACCCGGAGATGAACCGTGACATCCTCACGGCGACCGGGACTTCTCCTCCCTACATCTTCTCTTTCGGTTCGACCCCCAATACCAGCGGTGCTGGAACAACATTCTATGATCATACTGGTGTCATCCTTGTTATTGAGGATGGGTCTCAGCCAGCTACGTGGCCCACCACAGGTAGTAATGCCGTAGCTATCGGGGACGTCGTTGTAATCACGGACTTGGACAACGGGACGAGTACCTTGACCAAGGTCAAGAGTATTGTCTCGGGCACAAGGCTGGAGCTCGAGGACCCGATCGCGGACAACATTGGCTCTGGTAGTGCTTTGGCCTTCCTCATGAAGCCAGACGCACAGATTACAATCTCTGATATCCCTGGGGGAATCTTGGAGCCCGAAACCCCCGCGGGCACCATAGAGATTGAGAGCGGACAAGTTCACATCGGGGGAGCCCTGGATGTCTTCGTAAGGGGTGGGGCGCCTCAAGAGAGAAACACAACGCTCGAGGGTATTCTCGACGGAGATCCCCTACGGTTTGGTGTGGACCTGAAGAGCGTTGGAAATGGTCGTCTCACTGGCAGTAGCACCGACGATTTCGTGCAGGTCACAGAGCGTATCGTTGATGGTGCCGCGATACCTACAACCGACCGCACTGGTAATGCACTTGCCACTCTCGATGAGATCGTCATCAAGAACTCCCTGACTTCCACCGAAGATTACTATCCTTGGGTACCAACAGAGGAGGATGTCGGGAGGTTTATACAGCTCTTGGGTGGAAATGGTGGACCCGACTTTGGCACCTACGAGATCTTGGAGTACCTGGGTGAGGAAACATTCGGTGCCGGCAATGACTGGGCCAATCGAATAAAGATCAGCACCACGGATGAAGAATCCGGGGCCACCTTGTCTGCCACCGCCACCGGTACGTTCGACTTGGATTACCGACTCGTCGAGCAGATATCCATCAAGGATAGAGTCCAAGATAGAGATGGGTCGACCACTGTCATCGCGGAGGATGACCCGGGTGCTGGGGATCCGGCAATCCTTGGAGGAGTGAACTTCGTCACATCCGGAGCGGTCATCGGGGACTCGGTGATCATCGAGACAGGGGATGACGCTGGCGTCTACTCAATCCGTCGAATTCTGTCTTGGCTTGCCGACAATGATACTCTCATCTTGGATCGAGAGCTTACACAATCCGTGGTACCAGCCACTCCAGGGTTGGGAGCTGGCCTGCGGTATCGAGTAGCTGACGAGCTCAACGTCGACCTAGTTGCCCCCAAGCTTCCGAAGGTTCCTTTGGGAACCATTTTCACTGGTGGGGACCTCTCCACCGTGGCCGGTAGTACCATAGTGTCCTTTACTGGCACTACAGATCTGGTTCTGGCAGGAGTCACTGCCGGGGACACTCTGGAGATTTTGGAAGGGGACAACACCGGTACCTATAACATCCTTAGCGTTACTCCAACCACTGCTGAACTTTCGTCGGCTCCCCCGAACACAGAAGCGAATCTGGATTTTGAGATCTATCTGGCGTTCACGGGCATCGACCGACCTATGGTGCGCGTCGAGAGCATCGAGTTACTGGACTCGAATTCCCAGCCTACTGGCATCAATATCCCATACGGGGATGTTATCGATGCGAGGATCGTAGGAACACTGGCGAATAGAGCCGCCGGAACATCCTTGGAAAGCTTCACTGGGGACCTTCAGGATAATGGCCAGGGTCTCATAGATCTCGAGGACACCAACACGGATTTTGTTCTCGAGGAGATCATGGCCGGGGACCGCATCAACATACTGGGCGGATCCAGCATCGGCTCGTACACCATCAAATACCTGGGCCCAGACATTCCAGTGGCAGAGGGTGGTCCTCTTTCCAGCAGCCATGTTCGCATTGACACTGCTGGAGGAGATTCTTTCTTTGTGGCCGAGTCTCCTGTCCAGTACTCCATCGGTCTTCCGTCCGCTGGGTTCGTTCGGCTCTATTTCCTGGAGCCAACTTCTGCAGAGATTGCCACAGGGCTAGTCGGAGGGCGGCTGGTCACAGAGGACGGCAAGGAGTTCAGATTCTCGGAGGTACAGGGTTACTCCATCGTCCCGGCCGCGGGCTCGGGGGAGACCACTGCTAGAGATCTGAGATTGGTTCGGTCGGATGATGTTGGAGGTGGTGACTTCAACAGCTTCTTGGAATTGACCGACCCCACGCGGCCAGGTGTCTATGAACTTGAGCTCCAAGAAGGAGATGTTGCGGAGGTCAATGAGCAATTGCCATTCCGTAATGCTTCGGGAACCAAGCTCATTGACTTGGGAGTCTACGGTTCTGCATCCGGACTTCGCACAGTAACTGGGTCTAACCTAGTCTCGGTTCCGGCTAATTCGCTCATCGATTTCGAGGCCATGAACCTTCCTGTCAATGGGGGCCCAATCGAAGGACAGATCTTGATCATCGAGAGTGGGCCAGACGCTGGAGAGTACATCATTGAGTCTGTGGCCTCTACAAAGTCTCTGCGACTAAATCGTCCAATGACTTCATTCACCCACGAGATCTTGGGGAGAGACATCTTTGCTCGTTCTGGTCTTTCCCTGGCGGCGTCTGGGGCCAAGGTAAAGATCACGGACACAGATGACGGGGCCCAGCTCGAGAACGGTGCAGTGGGGGAGTTCATCACCATCTTTGAGTCCACTCGTGGAGATATTGACGGCACTTATGAGATCAGTGATCTCTTGGCTGCCGAGGCAGACACCATCGAGTTCGATCATTTGGGAGCATTTCCGGATCCCGCGGTGCCGAACGATCCTCTTGCCAGTGGGCCATTCTCTTGGGTTCGTACTGATCAGAACACCAACATCGAGCAGCCGTTCAACATCTATAGAGCAGTGGCCACGGAGCTCGAGATCATCGAGGTGGCGCCGAAGAGAGCGGACGTTCTCACAGGACCGAACCGCGGTACCATCGACACCTCGTTGAACCAGCTCACGGATGATGCTGGTACCACTCTCAACGCCGAGCGCGGGGATATCATCGAGGTGCTCGAGGGACAGAACGCGGGCCTCTATTTCTTGAGCGCGGACTCTGCAGGTGCTGTGGCTACCATCTTCCCCAATCCTCCATTCCCGGCGGACTCCAATGACGTCCCCTATCGTATATGGGGAGGTCTTCATGGCTCTCGCCGCATGGTGAAGGTTGGTCCATTTGAAGCGGACAACGGGAATCTGTTCCCGGGTGTCAACATGCCTTACCGCATACGTCGCGCAGGAGTCGAACGCATCAGTTCGACAGACATGCAGGACAACTTCGATAACTTCCTTTACTACGTGGATGTTCAAATAGAGTCCCAGGGATCTGGAGATGATCTGAATCTCTCGGAAGGAACTCGCCTCATTGTTCAATCTGGGGTCCGAGTGGACGGGTACACGTATTCTGTTGAGAATGAGAACCTGACGTTCTCTGTCTTCGAAGAGGTATCTCTCAACTTCGACCGCCGGTTCTTGCCGGTGGGCAATAGTGACAGTCCGGAGAACCTGACGGAGATCAGTGGTCGCAATCTACGCATCTTTTATGAATCCTCCACCGTCACCCGCCTGGCCAACGATTTGATTCGGTCGGACCAGGACCGTCCTATCAATGCCAGCCCTATAGCCAGGCACTTCTTGCCCTCGTATCTGTTCGCGTCGTTCACCTATGCTGGGGGGCCGGTGGAGTCAGACGTGGGTGAGGAGATGGAGAACTATGTCAACAGCCTGGGTGCTCTGGACGAGGTGGAGATCTCAGACTTGGAGGCGTTCTTAACTAAGAGGGGTGCCACCTCTGTGGAGCACCCCATCGAGCTCGTGACTGTGACCCACGACCTAGGTCGCAAACTGGTTGTGAACCGTTCCGACAACAAGCTGGGCGGATTGAACGAGGTGCCTTACAACGGAACGGGTAGGATCTCGGCGTTCTTCACCACGTTTGGTGAGACGCTGACGCTTACCCGTGAAGCATAGAGGCTTCGGTACCGTAGATCATACCTGTGTATGGGTTGAAGTCGGTACCGCAGTGGATGCAATGAGCGTAGCTTTCAGGAAGAACACCCGTGCTGAAGGTAGAGGAGATGACCTCTGGTGCTCCATCTTCTCCAATGGCGATCCTGGGAGCTTTCATCTTCTTCTGGCATCCACCCTCCCCACAGATGGGACAGGTGAGATTCCGGAAGAGAGCTTCCTCGGCCTTGACCTCGGGCGTGATAACGTCCTCCTGCCCTTTGATCAGTTCTCGTATGAGATTTGGGTCCATGGTTTTGAGCATGGGGAAACCGTAGCAATGGAGGTTGGTAGTGTCCACTCCGATTATCACTAACCGAGCGCCCGCGCCCGGCGAGATCGTCGGAGTTGCAGATGCTGTTGGCTTCAGTGCTAGAGACCGAGATGCCGAAGTCATTCGGAGCTCATTGAATTACCACATAGGAGCGGGCCCAGCGTTCTGGGAAGGCGGGGTTCTTCCCGAGGACGATCCCCAAACCGAATTCATTCTCAAAGCTCGCGTTGGCAAGCCCAAGAACTTTGCTACTCGGACTCTCTTGGGTAGTGGAGCGGTGCAGATAGATAAGATCGCGGTCAATCAAGAAGCCATCTATGAGTGGGGGAAGCTTCAGTCTCCTGCCGACCCTAGCGATCCCCTCATGGTGGAGTTCACCCTCGAGCTCCCCGAAGCTAGCCTATCGACGGATGGTACGGACTACACTGGGGTTCTGGTCGGCCTCTACATCAACAACACCGGGGTAGCGATCAAGTTCTTCACGGACTTCGCCACCAGATCTATTGAGATCCACAACATCGACAACTCAGCCACCTCTGCCCCCAGTCCCACTTACGAGGTGAACTACGATTGGGACCAGGCAGTGCCGCACACGTACAAGTTGTTGTGGCAGCCTGCTCTGGACCAACTAAGGCTATACGTGTCTGTAGGCCAGGAGAACACCAACGCCGACATCCTTCTCATCGATGGAAAGGTATCTGATTTTCCGTCGACTCTGCCTGACAACGAGATTCCTCCAGTGCAGCCGGTAGCATTCTTCGGTCATGGCTTGGCAACGACATTCAGCACCAGCATTTGGTACAACGCATACCTCTACAATCTCGTGAACACCGCTCTGGTTGGTGGTTTCTTGGCTGGGGAGCAGACCGGCTTTCTTCGTACTGATGAAGTCGTCGACTACCGGATGGATGCCCTGCCAAGAAAAGCAGAGCGGCCTTGGATTCTGTTGCCTGATTCATTCGGCAGCATCGATGGTAACTCGTTTATCACTACTGACCGTCGCCTTCAGATCTTCAGGCAGACGAAGACAGACAGTTACGGGTACTATCGGATTGAGCCCAAGGTGGAGGTGGGGGCTAGTGTTATCGATATCCGGCTCTCGGGGAGAACGATCTCTTTGGATCCTTCTTTGGGACAGGCCACGGGCATGGAGGTGTACATCGACGATGGGACAAAAAGAACTGTCCTAGCTTTCCTCGATGACTTGGGCACTCAATACATTGGCTTCCTCGACAATGCGACATCTCCAGAACTGCTTGGAAGTTACCAGGCCTTGCTTGCGAGCTGGCTCAACGATGTGACCTATAGACTGTCTCTCGAGCCTGGAGTTGGCAGTCAGCTATCTAGGTTCGTCTTGACAGATGACGGATGGGATTCTGAGATCGTTGGGTTTGGCACCTACGCAAGCCTGCCGAGCTCTCTCTTCCCCGGCCCCGGCTTAGGGTTTCTTCACAACGCCAATACGATTGAGGCATTGGCGGAAATGAAAATAGCTCGGGCCAGATACTCAACGGATGTTCGATACCTTTCTGGGTCCTCCCTTCCAACTGCCCAGGGGTGGACCAAGTCAGCTACGTCTCAAGATGCCACTTCGGATGGAACATTGCTGACCATCGATGACGTATCTGAGAGTGAGGCTCTGTATTACTATCTTGCCGAGCCTGATCTCGATGAGACCAAGGGCTTCTTCGTAGAGTTTCGAGCTCGCGTGGATGCCTACGAGAAGAATGGTCTCTTCGACCCTATCCGCGAGCTCACTGGGGTGGGGATAGAGGTTGATGATGGTGGAGAGATCTACAGATTGATGTTTGCAGAGGGGGGTCCGGAACTCGGCAAGATCTTGTTCCTCGGTGTCAATGATGACGTAGAGCAAAACCTCTTGGACATTCGAGCCGGCTTGGATTACGTGCAGGGAACATACGCTCAAGTGGATTGGTCCACTTCTCGTATCTACAGGCTGGAGAAGACAGTCGGGGGCACCCTTCGACTGTACGTAGACCTAGATGAGTTGCCAAGCATAGAGCTAGAAGTACCTGTGTCTAACCTTCCAACAACGACATCGGGTCCAGAGATTCGATTCGGCAATCTGTTGACGGCTTGGAAGTCAACGAGTGTGTGGAAGTGGATCTACCACAATCTGTCAGCCGGGTTCGATGTCTCAAGCTTTACACTAACTAGTGAAAATGAGGTACTATCTCGATTTGACCACGCCATCAATGTGATTGCTGAGGCAGAGAGCTGAGATGCCGACCACTCAGAAGTTCACGACCGCTAAGACTGGTCCTGAGAACCAGAAACCTGTAGCGGTCCTGGCCGTACAGAGAATCGATGCGGTCATCGGCTCCATCATACAGCTCGACGGTCGAGGTAGCTTCGATCCGGATGGAACAACCGTTCGGCATTCCTGGCGCTTTGTTCAACTTCCTATTGGCAGTGCCCTGACAGACACCAGCTTCCGTGACATCCGGCCGAACGGCACAGCCGTGTCGTTCATCCCAGACAAGACAGGGCAGTATGTCGTAGAACTCATCGTCAATGATGGCGAGCTCGACAGCGACCCAGTCACCGCGGTCATCAACATCCAGTTCTCACGGGTTCCCTGTGGGGAAGGGATTGTTCCTGATGCCCAATTCCTTTGGAGTTACATCTCCAACTTTTGGCTGCTCGTAGAGGACCGCGAGAAGATCACCACGATCTGGTCTTCGGTTATCCAGAACATCGGGTCGGAGCTCATCAAGCTCTGGGAAGCTGACCGAAACAAGTCTCTGAAGACCATCCAAACGAAGTTCCAGAGGCGGTGGGTGGAGTTTCCCGCCACCACAGATCTACGATCTCAGTTTGACCAACGGATCATTGCAGGCAAGACAGATTCCGGCACTGGAGCCGCTACAGGAAACATCGGAGAGGTTCCAGGGACCGGTAACACCTCGGTGATCTATTTGCCACTCGGGTCTGTTGGGGACATCACGGCAACCGACTTCACCAATCTCGAGGGAAGGTACGGTCCTCAAGGTAGAGTCATCGTTGTAAACGGGGAGACGTATACGATCTCTCGTGTGCTCAATAAGACGGTTGGTGCCCAGGACTGGACTCTGGCTTTAGTCGACGAGGAAGTCATACCCGAAGGACAGGCTGGTGTGGGGTGGAGAATCCCTCATCTGCTCCATACTCCTGGGCTCGACCTGGAGGAGGATGGGGTACGCGCCGGGGACATACTGGTATTGGAGGTCACCCGAAACGACATTGGTCTGACCGCCGAGTTGCGATGCCAGGTGACCGGTTCAGATCGAGAGCGGGTTGGTTTCGAATTCTCTCTAGATCCCCTGACCATCCCTCGTAGGGGGAGCGGTGCCAGCGCAAATCAAGTAGGAAACAATCGTAGGTTAACAGGCCTGGGAGAGGGCGCAGTCACTGAGTACGACATTGGTCGAGAGATCAAGATCCTCAACGGGGACCACCCCGGAAAGTACACTATCGTTAGTGTAGTGGGCACGGACACGGTCGAGTTCGAGTTCCTGCCACCGGCGGGGTCGGATAGTTCCAACCCTAATCTAGAGTGGGAGATCACAGGAGGGCAAAACATCTCTCGCAGTTCCGTGAGTCAGTTGATGCGGGATTTGAGGATTGTTCCTCCGGCTGCCGCGGATGAGACAGCAACTGCATTTGGTGAGGCTTTCATCGCCTGGCTCCCCGTCTCCATCAACCTGAAGAACCGCCCGTTCTCTCGATTCCAGGTGACGTTCTCGGCCAAGGAGATCATACACAACTCAGTGCTGGCCGGGGACGAGGATCTGATCAGTGCTCCGGCTCTTCAAGAGCAGATCAAGGACCCGCCTGTCATCCTGAGGGAGAACCTGGACTACTTCGTCACGGACGATGGAGACCTCCAGTTCGTTGGCAACCTATTCACCCTCACCGACCCGGCGCCTCCCACATTCTGGGCAGAGTGTGTGTACTTCGACAATGACCAGATCATTGAGGACAACTTCGGTCGCCTAGTAGAACTCGGCAAGGACGATCTCACCAATCTAGAAACCCGACTTCCTTATCTCAGTGCGGTCAAGGGGTTGTTCTACGCCTTCACCAACGGACCATCCGTCGCAAACATTCGTCTCGCTCTACAGATTCTCCTTGGTCTTCCATTCATGGAGGAGCGAGGAACCATCTTGGAGATCGATGAGAGCTTTTCCGTTGACAGCGAAGGCAACCCACTCGGCCGCATCCTTGTTGAGGACAATGACGAGCAGGATGGACTCACCGGCATTCGCAGGTTCTATTTCTATTCACCTGAAGTAGGACTGGAGACCAACCCCAGCACGGGAGAGCCCTACGCTGTTGGAGAAACACTCGAGCAGTTCACTCCTCTGACCAAAGGGGTGCTCGTTGAGGATTACCTCAAGACCCCACGTTGGTGGGATGCGGCACTGACTGGGTTGGAAGTCCTCAAGTACTTCAACTTTCATGTTGTAGTGGCTTCAGAGATCTTTGACTCCAACGATGTGGCGTTCGCTATCGACTTCGTCAAGAAGCTCAAGCCCGCGTACACCAACCTCATCTTCAATGTCCTTAGAGATCTAGAGGAAGACATCGAGGTCGAAGACGACTTCGTAATGAACATCCTCCTACGCTTCTACGATAACACCTGGGGACTCGAAGCAACCAACCGGGCAGATGACTACAATCATCAAGGAGCTACCCTCTTCCGCGTGGGGTCTCGTCCATTCTCTACCCGCATCCCCAAGATGCTGAGGGATGTACAGACCGAAAGACCCTCAGGCAATCTCGTTGTTAATGGGAACTTCTCCGCTTGGACTGCGGATGATCCAGATAGTTGGTCCGTGGCCACAGGTACCGGCGGTGATGTCACCGAAAGAGGATTCGACCAAGGTAACACAGGAGGAGGCTCCGGATCCTGCAATCTCCTTAAAGGCACCGTTGGAAATGCAATAATACAACAAACCATAACGGTGGTTAACGGGCAGACCTACGACCTAATCTTCGACATTGGGTATGTAAGCAGCGGCGCTGTAGTTAGAGCTGCGAGCCCCTGGTTCGGAGAAAACTTTACTACCACAGGCAGAAAGGTGGTCACCTTTACTGCCTTGGGCACCAGCTTGGCCCTCCAGTTCAACACGGGAATCTGTCCAGTAGGAGAAGACTTTACAATCGACAACGCCAGACTTGTTGAATCTGTTGTTGAGGTGACGTCGGCCACCGGTTGGGATGTGAATGCAATAAGAGGTAGAGACGATACCACGGATCCAGTGATAGAAGGAGACCATCTCTACCTCCATCCTGGGCAACCAGGGGCAGGCTTTGATGTCCCGGGAATCTACGAGATAGGTTCTGTGATCGACGCAAATACTCTCCGTCTCTTGACGAGAGCCTCTGGCCCTGACCCAGAGACCTACCAGACCGGACTGTTGGATCCGAGCACCGTGATGTTTGGTTCAGGGCTGACGTGCACTATCTTACGTCGGGAGACCAACCCAGTTCTCAAGGGATTAGATCTCTCCACATCGTCTGTCTCAAACGATGCTACGTCCCCGGGTGCGTACTTCTTGACCAACGGCGTCAGCATAGGAGACCATCTCATCATCGAGGGTGGCTCCAATCAGGGAGAGTATTACATCACAGAACTCACCACACCTCCGGACACATACATCTCGGAAACACAGGTGGGGTTGCGAAACCTGGATGGTAGCGCCCCCACTTTTAGTGACCTAGCAAGTCAGAGCTTCCGAGTGATTCGTCCGATTATGGCGCCCAAGAGGTTTGAAGGCGCGTGGTCTAAATACAACGCTGGCGCTGCTCGGATGGAGATCGAAGTTCCTGACCCAGACCTTACTTCCAGTCTTCCATTCGATGTCTTCACTCCCGCGATGGTCGGGGCCGTGATAAACGTGGCCCAGTCCCAAGCAGGGGCAGTGAACGACGGCAATTTTCAAATCACCCAATACCTTGGCCCAGGCAAGGTCGCCATCAATAGTGCATCCACTACGAGCGACACGAGTCCGGAGTCAGTCATCTCGTTCCCGTGAGGTAATCCATGAGTTTCACTGACTACATGGAAAACGCTTTGCTGGACCACCTGTTTGACGCGGCCAGCAGTCCGGCATCAGGCATCAGCAATTGGTATGTGGCATTGTCCACGACCACTCCCAATGACGACGGCACCAATTTCACAGAACCTTCTGGGAACGGATACGATAGGGCAGCCATCAACAATGGAACAGGGTTCAATCCCGCTTCCGGTGGCTCTATAGACAATGCCGCGGCCGTAACGTTTCCACAAGCTACTGGGCCATGGGGAACCGTCACTCACTTTGGCATCTATGATGCGTCAAGCCTCGGCAATCTGATTGCCACAGGAGCCTTGTCGTCCAGTCAGGCAGTGATCACTAACAACGTTTTGACGATCCCTATTGGCGAGCTCGTGATCAACTTGGACTGAACCATGGCGTCGATTTCCGTCATCCACGTGGGTGCTAGCTCGCCTGACGAATTCTCAGCGACTCAAGTGGCGTCGATTGCTTCGGGGAGTCTTACCGTCGGTCACCGCTATCTGGTGCTCGCACAGGTCAGTGCCAACCCTCGCGACCGGGGCATGATTCACGAGATCAGATTCAACGGTGTTGCCGACCCCAACCTCACGCTCTACCATCGCAATACGTATACATCACCAAGTGGAGGGCAGTCGTTTCTACTCATGAGAGTATGGACTGCTGTCTCGGGCCACGACATTCAATGGTGGGTAACACCCTACGACCCGCAGAGCCCCTACGGATATAGGTTCACCGAAGGCAAACTGATCGCGATTGACCTGGACACCTGTGGTACCGAAAACACAGACTGGTGGGCCAACGAAAATAACACTGCCAAGGCCAACCTCAACACCGTCTACGCCGACAACCCTGGCGCGTCGATAACATTCACCCCTGATGGCAGCTCCGACTATCTGATCCTAGGCAGCGGTCAATTCACAGAAGACAACGTCAACATCAACTCGCAAAACTCGCAGTGGATGGAGCTATACGACTCTATCAGTGGACAACTCTGCCAGGATGGCTATGGCAAATCAGAAGCGAATGCGAGTGGAACAGCCTGGGCACACAATGCGCTCTGGGTATTGGAAGCTCCGTCGGCATCTTCGCGAACTCTCACGCTCAGATTCAAAGGCAGCTCGGGTTACACGAGCCTGGATTACAAACACTCATGTCTGTGGGTGTTCCGTTTGAATCTGACTAAGAGCTACGCTGTTGGTGTGGGTACGCAAGGGGGCACGAACCTACCAGCAACAGAAACGACGTTGGAGTCAGAGACCTTCACCCCGCGCAATGGCCTCGCGATGATCTTCGGGCGCGTCGCCTGGTACTCTCAATCAACCCAGACATTCGGCAACAACCAGAGACTCCGGTACGATGGGACGGAGATCGCCGCGACTCTCCGTGAAGGTTGCGGACCTTTAAACTACGGATCCTGGACAACATCACCACCTGGCCCACCCGTGGGACAGTTCCAGATGCGATACGCGGGAGCCGGCGCAGGATTGGTGGTGGATACTCCGGGCACCATCGCCCTAAGCTACCAACCGAACGCAGCCCTGGCTGCCCAAGATGTGTTCGAGCACGCCTTGGTGATGTTCGATCTGGATCTTGATGACACACCAATCCCTGTCGATCTGACTCTAGATCCCATTTCGACGACATCTTCTTTGGATGACATCACCCTCAACGTATCCAGCCCTCCATCGGAGGGAGAGGTTCCAGACTACCCCAGAGAGATATTCGACCAAGGCGCCACCGTCCAGAACCGGCTGGCTCTGGGGGCCACGGGCAATGGAACGACTAACAAGCTTCAGATCGCAGGGCCACACACATTCACTCTTGTCTCTACCCCCACAATCGATGACCTTGGGGTGCCAGCGGGGGACACGGCGGGCACAGTTCGACTCGGCATGCTTCCAGGAGACCAGATTCTGTTGACGGGTGATCCTCTGGACCCCAATCATGAGAAGGTGTACACCCTCACCGATCCCAATAACCTGGAGGTCTTGGAAGTCATAGACGAGTTCGACACAGACTCCGCACAGTATGATTTCACAGCGATTCGGAGAAAATAGTGTACTTCGCTGCCGACAACTTGATCCAGGTCCAATCATTCTTCCGAGCTTGCCTACGGGAGAACGGAATCCTGGTTCCAGGCTCCGAGCGCATCGGCCACAACGTTCTCACCAACAACGGTAGGGAGTGGCTTTCCGAGCTCATTGGGTGGAGAGATATCAACGATCCAGATGTAGAATTCACCAATAGGAGAGTGCGCTGGATCGGAGTTGGAGATGATTCTCATGCTGCGGTCACCGAAGCTGTCAACACCCTGAAGAATCCGGTGACTGTCACTACCTCCCCAGACCTCTATCTGACCGAGCTCGATGCCCCTCCAAACTTTCTGTCTCCCGTATGGGTGAGGTTCTCCCGCACCCTTGGAACGGCTGAGGTGTCCCACCCAGGACAAGACCCTATCGTAATTAAGGAGGCAGGGCTCTGCGTAGATCATTGGTCTGTCATCAACGGAGACTTCACAAACTGGACAGCGGATGACCCAGACAACTGGGCTCTCAGTTTGTCAGGCTCTGCTGATGTGACTGAGCGTGGACCAACTCAGGGCAACGGGGGAGCAGGCACGGGCGCTTGTAACCTGTACAGGCCCGCGGGCACGGACACAATCATCATGCAGCAGTCCGGGATACCCGTGGTAGATGGCCAGGACTACGAGGTCCACTTTGACATCGGGTTTGCAAGCGGTGGTCCTCTTCGATGTGCGAGCCCTTGGTTCGGGGTGCAATTCAGCTCCACAGGCCACCAGGTCATTTCATTTACGGCCCAGGGGTCGTCTCTCCTGCTGCAATTCAACAGTGTCGCTGCGGGAGCCTCGGCAATCGATTTCACCATCGACAACGTGAACGTTTATCCCGCCGGAAAAGGTGTTGGACCCGGACAAGCTCTCAATCCAGTCGTGGCTTACAAAGCATTCGACGGTCTGCTAAAGTCTTCTGCATTCACTCTGGATTTGGAGTGGAGCTTCAGATTCTAGAGGTGGTCATGCGCTTCATAGAAAATATCGAAATTCGGTCCAACGTCTTCCTCTGTATGCGCGAGCGGGGAAAGCTGGTCCCGGGCTCTCGTCGCGAAGGCCACAACGTCTTCACTGTGACTGGGCGAAACCTTTTGTCGAAGCTCATCGGCTGGCAAACCATCGGCAGCACCGACATCCCCTTCACCCACAAGCGAGTCCGCTGGTGCGGAGTCGGCATTGGCTCCCAGCTCAAGCGTGCTCGAGATCTGTGGATCGGCAAGCAGCGCGTCGCGGACCATCTTGCTCGCCACGATCCCCGGCGCGGGAACCAGGTCTCCGTGGGCGGGGTACTGGGGGTCTCGATGCAGGATAACCCCTTTTCATCGTTCAGGGAATATATGCCTCAGTGGGAGCGGTTCATGCAGAAAAAGGGGATCTACCTGGCCCGGCAGACCGCCCAGAATCTGGGTGTGATGCCCGGGGACGAGGTGAACATGTTCGGCCAGAGCCTG
>Ga0209536_100007975_pt1 | contig 15983 bp, 14 predicted proteins | sample DeeMarSeWOR28_12_FD_187461 | JGI IMG/M metagenome (GOLD analysis project Ga0209536, IMG submission 187461) | Marine sediment microbial communities from White Oak River estuary, North Carolina - WOR-2-8_12 (SPAdes) (version 2) | ecosystem: Environmental > Aquatic > Marine > Intertidal zone >...
TGGCTCATCACTCATGCCGCTGTGCCGCAACAACGCATCAATACTCGGTTCGCGCCCCCTGAATGCCACAAACGACTCCAGTGCCGGACGGCTACCGCCCATGGCCAGTATTTCATCGCGGAACCGCGACCCGACATCGGCTTCGAGCACCCCGTGTTCTTCGAACTCGCTGTAGGCGTCCGCCGAGAGCACTTCCGCCCATTTATAGCTGTAGTAGCCTGCTGCGTAGCCGCCACCGAAAATGTGGGAAAAACCATTCGGAAACCGGTTGTATGACGGCGGGATCATCACCGCGACCTTGTTGCGGACTTCTTCGAGAACTTGCATCGGCGTAGCCGCCCCGTCCGGATCGTATTGGTGATGGATATTCATGTCGAACATGGAAAACTCGATCTGTCTCAGCGTTTGCATGCCGACCTGGAAATTCCTCGCCGCCAGCATCTTGTCGAACAATTCTCGCGGCAATGGCTCGGCCGTATCTACGTGCTGTGTCATTTCCTTGAGCACATTCCATTCCCAGCAGTAGTTCTCCATGAACTGGCTGGGAAGCTCGACGGCATCCCATTCGACGCCATTGATGCCGGAAACGCCGAGCACGTCTACCCGTGTCAGCAAATGATGCAGTCCATGCCCAAATTCGTGAAACAGCGTTATCACTTCGTCGTGCGTCAGCAACGCCGGTTTGTCGCCCACAGGAGACGAAAAATTACAGTTCAGGTAGGCAACCGGCGTCTGAAACCCGTCCTGCCTGCGACGCCGGGTAATGGCGTCGTCCATCCACGCGCCACCCCGTTTTGACGACCGGGCATGCAAGTCCATGTAAAAGCGGCCCAAAAGCTCCCCGCCGTGCTCGCGAATCGCGAAGAAACGCACATCCTCATGCCAGCGGGTCGCCTCCTCCTCGGATATTTCAATCCCGTAGAGCTTCTGTACGACGCCAAACATGCCCTCCAGCACTTTGGGTTCGGGAAAGTACTGCTTGATTTCCTGGTCGGAAAACGCATACCGCGCGACACGAAGTTTCTCCGAGGCATAGGCCACGTCCCAGCTTTCCAGCGGCGCGAGTCCGAGTTCATCTTTTGCGAAACTTCTCAGCTCATCGAGATCACGTTGCGCATAGGGTTTCGCCCTGCGAGCAAAGTCCGTCAGAAAGTCAAGCACTTGCCGTGGCGACTCCGCCATTTTTGGCTCCAGAGACAGCTGCGCGTAGTCTTCGTAGCCAAGTAACTGAGCCTGCCTGCGGCGCAACCTGAGAATCTCGACGATCAGCGGCGTGTTGTCATGCGCGGGGGGGCCGAACTCGGAGGCGCGCGTGACGAAAGCGCGGTACATGCGTTCGCGCAACGCGCGATTGTCCGCGTACTGCAATACGGGAAGATAGGACGGTGCGTGCAATGTGAACTTCCAGCCGTCCTTGTTCTCGTTCTGCGCCGCTGTCCGGGCCGCCTCGACAGCATCGGGCGGCAGTCCAGACAGATCGTTCTTGTCGGTGATGAGCAGTTCGAACGCGTTTGTTTCGTCGAGCACGTTGTCGTTGAATCGCGAGGAAAGCTTTGCAAGTTCCTGCGCGTTCTTCCCGAACTCCTCTTTATCGCGGGGCGCCAGGTCAGCCCCACCGAGCCTGAAATCCCGCAGTTCATTCTCGACAAATTTTCGCTGCGCGCCGCTGAGCGCGGGAAATCCCGCCGATGCCCTGAGCGCCTTGTAGCGACGGAACAGCGATTCGTTCTGCGCAAGCTCGGTGAACAGTTGCGTTACTTTCGGCAAGGTCTCGTTGTAGACCTCGCGAAGCTGCGCCGAATTCATCACCGCGTTCAGATGCGCCACCTGGCCCCAGGCCCGGCGCAACCGTTCGATGGCGTCATCGAGCGGCGTCACGAACGTGTCCCAGGTCGGTTCGCTTTCGTCGCTGGTGACTTGCTTGGTGACCGCGCGCACTTCGGCGAGCAACTGGGCGATGGCTGGAGCAACAAACTCCGGTTTGAACTCGGCGAAGCGGGGTAAGCCGGAAAAATCAAGTAATGGATTCATCATCAACAATCAGAACAAGGTGAATGCGAAAAAACACAATGGGGTCCGAATGGGGCACGGTTCACGTGTGCAGGGTACGCAAGCCGCGGCGGCAGGCAGCGACCGACACCTCCCGCCGCTACTCGTAGACGATGTGGCCGCCCAACAGCGTATACAAGACCCTGCCTCGAAGCTCGTATCCGGCAAAGGGCGTGTTGTGTCCCTGACTTCGAAACCGTGTAGCGTCGACCAGCCAGGACTGCGACGGGTCGTATACGCACAGGTCTGCGCGCGCCCCGGCAACAATGCTCCCGGCCGGGATTCCCAGCAAGCGCGCCGGTGCAGAGGTCAGGCAGGACAGTGCCTGAACGAGCGCGATTCCGGCCTCGTCCGCCCATTTGAGCGTCAACGGCAACAGCAGTTCCAGGCCCGTTGCACCGGCGGCCGCCTCGGCAAAGGGCAATTGCTTTGCATCGTCGTCGACTGGCGTGTGATCGGAACAAATCGCATCGATGGTCCCGTCGGCCAGGCCGGCTCGCAGGGCATCCCGGTCCCGCGATGAGCGAAGTGGCGGCACCAGGTTGTATTCGGAATCAAAGTCACCGATGTCGATGTCAGTCAGATGCAAATGATTGGCCGAGATATCGCAACTCACCGGCAAGCCGGAGGCTTTTGCCTCCCGCACCATATCCACGCTCTCTGCGCCCGACAAGCGGCAAAGATGCACACGCGCACCGGTCTGCCGCGCCAGCAAGAGTATGGTCGATACGGCAATCGTCTCCGCGACGGCGGGGACGGCCTGCAATCCAAGGCGGGTAGCAACCTCGCCGTCATGCGCAACGCCGCCTCTGGACAGGCTGATTTCCTGCGGCCGCAGCCACACGGAGTAACCAAGCGTCACCGCATATTGCATGCATCTGAGCAACATCTGGGGATCGGGAAGCGGGGCATCCCCTTGGGAAAATGCAACACAGCCTGCTTCGGCAAGTTCCGCCATCTCGGTGAGCTTGCTGCCCTGCAAGGCATGCGTCAGCGCCCCTATCGGATACACCTGCACCAGGTTGAGATTGCGCGCCCGGTACTTGAGCATTTCCACGAGACCCGGTTCGTCCAGCGGCGGATCGGTATCCGGCGGACAGGCCAGGCTGGTGACGCCACCCGCAGCAGCGGCAGCGGCCTCGCTTTCCAGGGTAGCGCGATATTCGAGGCCCGGTTCGCGCAAGCGCGCCGCGACATCGACCAGGCCGGGACAGACGACGAGTCCCTGCGCATCGATCGTGCGTTCGGCCCGGAACTTCGCGGGCGCCTTGCCGATGGCGGCGATTTCGGAACCATCGATAAAGATGTCGGCACGCTCGTCGCGCCCGCTCGCCGGATCGACGAGCCGCCCTCCTGCGATATGGGTCTTCATGACTGGCCCGCCAGGATCGACATCACCGCCATTCTGACCGCGATTCCGAACGTCACCTGCGGGAGAATGACCGACTGGGTCCCGTCCGCAACGCTGGAGTCAATTTCTACCCCCCGGTTCATCGGGCCGGGGTGCATCACGATCGCCTGCGAATCGGCATGGGCCAGTTTCTCCGGGCTCAGCCCGTAATTCTTGAAATACTCCTGCGCGCTCGGCAGCAGTTCGCCACTCATGCGCTCATTCTGTAGCCGCAGCATGATCACCACATCGACGTCCTTCAATCCCTTCGCCATGTCGGTAAAAACCTGGACGCCTAAGCGCGTCACGGCTGCCGGCAACAAGGTCGCAGGGGCAATTACACGAACTTCCGCCACGCCCAGGGTTGTCAGCGCATGAATCTGCGACCGGGCAACACGCGAATGCAGGATGTCGCCAACGATGGCGACCCTGAGCCCCGGGAAATCGTGCTTGTAATGACGGATCGTAAACATGTCGAGCAAGGCCTGCGTTGGATGCGCATGCCGTCCGTCGCCGGCGTTAATCACGTGAATATTCGGCCCGACGTGCCGCGCGATCAGATTGGGAGCGCCGCTTTGCGAATGGCGAACCACAAACATGTCGGCATGCATGGCCGACAGGTTGGCAATGGTATCGAGCAGCGTCTCGCCCTTGCTCTGGGAGGAAGAGCCGACGTTGAGATTGATTACATCGGCGGAGAGCCGCTTGGCCGCGATTTCGAACGTCGTGCGCGTGCGCGTGCTGGGCTCGAAGAACAGATTGAACACCGACTTGCCGCGTAACAGCGGCACTTTCTTGATGTCGCGTTCGGTGACAGAGACAAACGAGCGGGCGGTATCCAGAACGTGGACCAGCGTCTCGCGAGGCAGTCCCTCAATGGACAACAGATGGGCCAGCCGCCCGCTGCTGTCAAGTTGAGGGTTGCGGCTCACGACTGGTCGTGTGCCGTCGGGCGCGGCTCGGTTGAAAGGTGTAATGCGCCACTGTCATCGCGGCGCAGCGACACCAGTTCCTCGTCGGGGACGGAAACCTGTGCGCCAACAAAACGGGGCTCGATCGGCAGTTGCCTGCCTCCCCGGTCAACGAGCGCTGCGAGCATGACACAGCCGGGCCGCCCATAGTCGAACAACTCGTTCATTGCTGCCCTGATGGTGCGTCCCGTATACAGCACATCGTCCACAAGAATGATGTCGCGGTCGTTGACATCGAACGGGATATCCGATGGTTTGACATCGCCGTGCAAGCCTCGCCGGCCGTAGTCGTCACGATAAAACGCGATGTCGATCGTTCCCATCGGCACTTTGCTGCCCAGAGCCGCGTGCAGTCGCTCGGCCACCCAGACCCCGCCCGTATGGATGCCAATGATGCCGGTATCGGGCTTGATATTGCCGCGGATTCCCTCGATCAGGGTGTTGAGCAGTTTCTCGGTATCAGGAAATGGTGTTGTCATTGGAAAAAAAATCTTCAAGTATCGTCTGTGCTGCTACCTGGTCAAGGTAGGCTTTCTGCCGCCGGCCGCGAACGCCCGCGTTGCGCAGCATCCCGGAAGCCTCGGCGGAGGTATAACGTTCATCGACCAGCCTTGTCGCCACACCGAATCGGCTTGTCAACGCCGACGAAAAACGACGAACAACCGGCGCCAGGGCGTGCTTCGTGCCGTCCGCGTTGACCGGCATCCCGACCACGAACAATACCGGCTGCCACTCTACGACCAGCGCTTCGATGAGGGCCAGCGGATCCTGCCCGCGACGGTAATGCAAAGTCTCCAGCGGGTGCGCTATGCCAAGCTCACGGTCACCAACCGCTATGCCGATGCGTCGCTCGCCAAAATCGAACGCCATCACGGCGCCCTTCTGCGGGGCGCCCGCCGTCGCGTTCATTGCGGCGCTCCCGGCTTCAATCGGCATTGACGCGTGGCAAGGCAGACAACACCTTGCCATCAGGCATGACCCGCCTCTTCGGAAAGGCTCGCGGGATCGATCCCGAGGAGACTCATGGCTCCACCCAGGCGAGCTTCTGCGGGCATGTCGAAAATAATCGACGCGTTCGCCGCGACCGTCAACCAGGCGTTTTGCCCTATTTCCTGTTCGAGCTGGCCCGGCGCCCAGCCCGAATAGCCAAGTGACACGAGCAGTCCCTCCGAGTCCGGTCCATTGCCCGCACTCAATGCTTCGAGAATATCGCGCGACGTCGTCAGGCCAACGGTTCCGCCCACGCTCAGCGTTGACTGCCAGCCGCCAACCGGACGATGCAGCACAAAGCCCCGGTCGACCTGTACCGGGCCGCCAAAATACACCGGCAAGCGTGACAGCGCCTCATTCCGGAGCGGAATATCGACTTGTTCGAACAGCGTCGCAAGGGTCATCTCGGTCGGGCGATTCACCACGACGCCGAGCGCACCCTGCTCGTTGTGCTCACAAATATAGGTAAGCGACTTGGCAAAGTGGGGATCGGCCATGTTTGGCATGGCGATCAGAAAGTGATTCGTCAGGTTTACACTATGCATGCGTTACCCTCCAACATTCTAGCGCCACTCTGGCCCATTACGCCATAAAATCAGGCCTATGAGACTCGTTCGACCTTTCCGCCGGCGCCTGCCGGGCGAATTCGCCCCCAGCCGCTTACCGGGAATCCGCTGATCGCAATGCCCAGCACAATGTGGACCAGACGCAACAGTCAAACGGACTGCCCGAACACGTACAGAGCCGTCATCCGTTCGCGCACTTCCGGCATGGAGCAACAAGACGCTGGCTACTGAACGCGAACTGGGTGATTTTCTGGAGCAGGTTGAACGCCGGGCATTCAAGCAGGCGATGTTTGCCGTGCGTGACACCCACAGCGCATTGGACATTGCCCAGGACGCGATGTTCAAACTGACCGACCGTTACCGCGATCGGCCCGCGGCGGAACTGCCGCTGCTGTTCCAGCGCATCCTGCAGAACACCATTCGGGATTTCTACCGCCGGCAGAAGGTGCGCTCGACGTGGACCACCCTGTTCTCTTCGTTTCGTGCGTCCCGCCAGGACGAGGATTATGATTTTCTTGACACGCTCGAAGTAGAATCGGGCAAACAGGACGAGCCGGAACGACGACTGGAAAGCACCCAGATCGCGACGGCTATCGAGGAAGCGCTGGAAAGATTGCCGGCACGTCAACGTGAGGCATTCATCCTGCGTTACTGGGAGGAACTGGACGTGGCGGAGACCGCGTCGGCGATGGGCTGTTCGCAAGGGAGCGTAAAGACGCACTGCTCGCGGGCCACCCACAGCATCGCCGCTTTTCTGAAGAAACGGGGCATTGAACTATGAATGAGGACGATCTGGCACGACGGATCGTAGCCAGGCTCGACCAACAGCTGGGCAATCTGCCGGACGGCGTTACCGCACGGCTGGCAGGTGCTCGTATGCGTGCGATGCAAACCCGTTCACCGCAGCCCGCGCCGTTACGCCTGGGGTTCTCGTACTGGATTACCGGCCACCGCAGGCTGCTTGGCGTCGCGCTGCCCGCGTTGTTCATTCTGCTGGCGGCAGGCACCGTGTTTTTTCTGCGGGGCGAAGCGACGCACGACCCGTTCGATGTCGAGACCGCCCTGCTCGCCGACGAGCTTCCTATCCACGCCTATACCGATCCGGGATTCGATGCATGGCTTCGGCACACATCATACGAACGGGAACAGTAACGGCGGCGTTGCTGTTGCTGTTTTCGATTCCCGCGGCCGCCTTGGCGCAGGCAGCGCCCGGATGGACGGAATTGACCGACAGTCAGCGTGAAATACTCAAGCCGCTGGCAGGAGAGTGGGACCAGATCGAGCCTGACCGCCGCCAAAACTGGTTACGCGTGGCCAAGCGCTATCCCGAACTGCCACCGGAGAAACAACAACGCCTGCAGGAACGCATGCGCCAGTGGGCGCAGTTGACGCCGGAACAGCGCGAACGGGCACGTGAACGATATCGCCAAATGCGGGAACTGTCCCCGGAAGAGCGCCAGGAGTTGCATTTGCGCTGGGAACAATACCAGGACTTGCCGGAAAGCCGGCGCCAGGAGCTGCGCGAACGGCATTACGATGGGTCGCGGCGGGATTAGGGTTGCTGGAGATGCGGTGATTCGCCCGGTTGCGCGGCTTTCACACCGCCGGCGGCGTTTGCCAAAGTCGTGACGAGCACTATTGCGCATGGCGTTCCGGCCGGGCTGTTTCGGCGACTGGCGGCAATGGCTTATGAAGCCGTGCTGCTGTTCTCCATCGTATTTGTGGCCGCCTACCTCTACATCGCCATCTCGGGGAGGTCGCCAGACGGGCCCTGGCGCTGGATTTTCTTCGTTTACCTGTTGTGCGTCAGCGGCGCCTATCTCGTGTTTTGCTGGGTGCGAACCGGCCAGACGCTCGCGCAGAAGACATGGGGAATCAGGGTGACGGCAATCGATGGTTCCTTGCTCGGTTCGCGCGCCGCAACGCTGCGCTACCTTGTCGCGCTTGCAAGTGTCGGCACCGGAATCGGCTTGTTATGGGCCGTTTTCGATCCGGAGCGGCAGTTTCTGCACGATCGCCTGTGCAGGTCCCGCATCGTGCTCGCTGGCAATCCTGCGCAAACTGAACGCGGGCAGGACTAGCCCGCATATTTCTCGGGGATGGTTGCGTTTGCCACGTGTTTGCGTGACGAACCATTCTGCTTGCAGTGCTTTTGTGGCCATCGTCGCGCAGGAGCCGGTTGCGCCCGGCCGCCTTCAGGAACAATCCGGCGTGGCGCCCTGAACGATCGTCCCTGGGCGATGGTCCGGCTTCTGCGCTGTGGCCGATGGTCCGGCCTGCCCGGCGCGGTCCTTCACTGTTCGCACTTGCGCTGCGAAGTGAATTGTTCGTGAATCATGCAGGCTAACGTTTTTCGACCTTCCGCATCATCCAGATCGCCGCAGCCAGGAAACCGAGCATCGGCGTTAAGGCGCTGAATAACGGCGGCCAGGCATTGAGCAGCCCGAGGTGTCCGAATAACCTGTTCGCGAGGTGAAATCCCAGGCCGAGCATGATGCCGGTAAAGATACGCGCACCTATACCTCCGGATCGCGCCTGGAAATTCGCGAACGGCAATGCCAGCACCATCATCACCAGCACTGCGAACGGATAAATAATCTTCTGCCACATGGCAATCTCGTAGCGCACCGTTTCCTGATTGTTGGCGCGCAGGTGTTCCAGATAGGCGTAAAGGTCCCACACCGACATCTGCTCCGGGACAACCATCAGCACGTTGAGAATTGACGGTTTGAGCACCGAGTGCCACTCCCATTGCGCAATCTCGTTCACCGATGTCGTTGTGCCCTCGAATCGCGTCTGGACGACATCGTGCAGCACCCAGAGATCGTCGCGCTGGTATTCGCCACGAGATGCATGACTGATGGTATGCAGCCGGAAGCGATCGTCGAATTCGTAAACATGGACATCGTGGATAACGGTTTCCGGCATGATGCGCGAAACGTTGACGAACTTGTTGGCGTCCTTGACCCACAATCCCGAACGAAACGCCTGCGCGACCACATTACTGCTGGTGGTCGCCTTGAATCGCAGGCTCTGCGCGGCCTGCTCGGTCAGCGGCGCAACGACCTCGCCAAGAAGGAACGTAATCACCGACAGGGCGACGCCGATCCGGGTCAGCGAAACCGCCATATTGCGCATCGACATTCCGGAAACACGCATCACGGTGTACTCGGAATTGATCACCAGCTGCGAAAGCGCGAACAAGGTTCCGATCAACGCTGCAACCGGAAGAATTTCGTAGGCGCGTCCTGGCAGACTGAGCGCAACGTACAGAGCGGCCAACGGCAGACCGTAGCCGCCTCGACCCACATCGGAGAGCTCCTGGATGAAGTCAAAAAAACCGAACAGGAACAGCAGCGCCGCGAATACCAGGGCCGTTGCCGCGAATACCTGTCGCGCAACGTAGCGGCGGAGCATTCTCACGCGCGCATCCTCCTGAGCTTGCTGAATAGCGATGAAACCGCGACACGCCGATAGAACAGGAACGCGACGATGGCAAAAGTCAACAGATGCGGGCCCAACAGCCCGACCGCGAACGTAACCTTCTCCTGGCTAACCCAGGTTTGGACAATGCTGAGCGAGTTGTTATAGAGGAGATACGCGAACGCGGCCAACATCAGGTTGACCGAACGCCCGGCTCGCGGATTCACGAACGAAAGCGGAATCGCCAGCATGCTCAGCGCCAGCGCGCTCAATGGCATGCCCACCCGCCAAACGAGTTCCGCGTCGGTTTCCGGGTTCCGCTCCTGCAACAACTCGTTGGTAGGACGCGACCGGATCGAGGGCAGGTAGGTTTGCTGGGCCTTCTCTTCCAGTCGCACGCCGTACTTTTCGAACTCGATGATCTTGTATTCGGCAGTTCCCGGCGGGCCGACATACCGACGGCCGTCTTCGAGTACCAGATAGCGACTGCCGTTCGGGCTTGTTTCGGTAAAGCCGCGCGCCGCGACCGTGACCCCGGTTTCCTGCTCCTCTTCCGAATAGACGAAAATGTTCGCGACGACGGACAGGTCCATCGTCAGTTTCTCGACGAAGAAAACCCGGTCGCCGCGCTTCGATTCCTTGAATATTCCCGGCGATATGGCCGAGACGTCCTCACGGCTCTCCAGCAGGCGACGATATTCCTCCGCCTTGCCCGTCGCCCAGGGCGTCAACAACAGGCTCAGCAATCCGATCGTGAATACCAGCGGCAACGCATACAGCAAGGTCGGCCGCATCCACGACAACAAACCCTGGCCACTGGTAAACCAGACGACCATCTCGGAGTCGCGGTAGGCACGGCTCAGGCTCAGAAGTATCGAAACAAACAGCGCCAGCGACAGCAGTATCGGCAAATAGCGCAGCCCCGCCAGCCCGAGAAAAGTGACCACCGCGTCGGTGGAAATGCTGCCGCGCGCAGCGTAGCCGAGAAATCGAATGAACTGTGTGGTAACAGTGATCGCGAGCAGGACGAGCAAGGTGCCGATACCTGTTATCGCGAATTCGCGGAGAAGTGTCCGCTGGAAAATCATCGTAACTTTGACTTTTGCTTCGGCACAAAGAGATAATGCTAAGTTGTTGAAACGACGATACGAATAAGGGGACTTCGCGGTGGACTTTAGCATAAAAAATGCGCAACCGGAGAAGGTCAGGACGGCCTGTGTAGTCGTGCCTGTATTTGGCAACAGAAAGCTCTCCGATGCCGCCAGACGCATCGATCAGAGCAGCAGCGGACAACTGTCACGGGCTCTGAAGAACAGCGATTTCGACGGTGCGCCCGGCAAGACCCTGATGCTGTTCGATGTTGAGGGAATCGGTGCAGCCCGCGTGCTTGTGACAGGGGCAGGCAAGAACGGGCGGTTGAACACCAGCGAGTTCCACAAGGCCGTACAAAACGCTCTGACCACACTTTGCAGCGCGGGAATCACCGATGCGACGCTGTTCGTATCCGAGTTGAACGCCACCGGCTACGACGAGCAATGGGCGGCAACGAAGATTGCTGCGCTCGCTGTTGGCGCGGCGTATCGCTTTGATGTCATGAAAAGCGACATTGGCAAGAAGGCAGGCAAACCCCTGAGCCGGGTCAGCCTGGGCATCAACGGCAAACCCTCGCGCCAGCTGCAGAAGGCTTTGGACAGAGGCCGCGCCATCGGCGAAGGCACCAACCTCGCCCGTGACCTTGGCAATCTTCCGCCGAATATCTGCACACCGGACTATCTGGCGCAGCAGGCAAAGAAGATGATCCGACTAAACCGGTTGCGCGTGAATGTGCTCGATGTCGCGCAAATGAAGAAGCTCGGAATGGGTTCGCTTCTCGCCGTGGCTCAGGGCAGCCGCCAACCGGCGAAACTGATTTGCATCGAACACCGTGGCGGTCCGGCCAAACAGAAACCCGTCGTGCTCGTGGGCAAGGGCGTCACTTTCGACACCGGTGGAATTTCACTCAAACCGTCGTCCGAAATGGACGAAATGAAATACGACATGTCGGGTGCCGGCAGTGTTTTCGGAACCATGCATGCGGTTTCCGCGATGAAGCTGCCGCTGAATGTAGTGGGCGTCATTCCGGCGGTCGAGAACATGCCCGACGGCCAGGCGACGCGCCCCGGCGATATCGTAACCAGCATGTCCGGACAAACCATCGAAATCCTCAATACCGACGCGGAAGGCCGGCTGATTCTGTGCGACGCGCTCACGTATGCCGAGCGTTACGAACCGGCAGCCGTGATAGACATCGCCACGCTCACCGGCGCTTGCGTAATCGCGCTGGGCAAGGTCGCAACCGGGCTGTTCAGCCCCGATGACAAGCTGGCAAGCGAGTTGATCGACGCCGGTGAGACGTCATGGGACCGGGCATGGCGCATGCCGGTCTGGGATGATTACCAGGAACAACTCAGCAGCAATTTTGCCGATGTCGCCAATATCGGCGGCAGACCCGCCGGCAGCGTAACCGCAGCATGTTTTCTTGCCCGCTTCGCCAGGAAGTACCGCTGGGCGCATCTGGACATTGCCGGCACCGCCTGGAAGTCGGGCAAGGAGAAGGGATCGACGGGGCGGCCGGTTCCCTTGCTGACACAATTTCTGATAAAACGCGCCGGCTGGTAAGGCAGCCCTTCCGGCATGAATTTGCACCGCAATGTCGCATGCAAGCGCACCCGGTGCCGGAATCGACGGCGTCTTGCCACGGCTTGCGATGAAGGTCTTTTCCCGGTTGTAGCGCCAAAATGACTGAAGTCCTCTTCTACACCAACGCAACCGACAAACTGCGCACCAGCTGCCAGCTGTCGTCCAAGGCGCTCGCGCACAACCGTCGGGTAATGATTCTGACGCCCGAGAACGACGTGACCGATCGCCTGTCCCAACTGTTGTGGTCTACGCCGTCGACAGGCTTCACCCCGCACTGCCGGGCGGCGGAACGCCTTGCACCGGTAACGCCTGTGATCGTTGACCACTCCACCGAGCCGGTCATTCACGAGGACGTGCTGATCAACCTTTGCGACGAAACCCCTGCGTTCTTCAGCCGCTTCCACCGGCTGATCGAGATCGTCACGAGCGAAGAGCGCGACCGGGAACGAGCGCGCGAGCGTTTCCGCTTCTACCGCGACCGGGGTTACCAGATCATCACCCATGATCTTGGGAAGCTGCGGTCGTGAGCGTCATGACCGGTAAGGGCGACAACAACGATCCGCTTTTCGACAAGCTTGATAACCTCATGCAAAGCGGACGCGCGCGCAAATCGCATGGTCCGCCCCCGCTACTGACCGATGCGGTACCGGCCGCGGATGAAAGCGCCATTCCCACACTCACTGACGCAATCGAACCTCCCGAACCATCCGCCACGCCGGAACCAGAGCCGGAACCCGAGCCGGAGCCGGGGCTAACGTTAGAACTTGAGCCGCTGTCCGCGGAGCCAAAGGCGGAGCCGGAGCCCGCCGGCGACTCTGCGACGACGGATTACGCCGACCCGCGGACGGTCATTTCCTCGCGGCTCGTTGCCGCCATGGACAGGGAAATGGGAAAGTTCGCGCAAGAACTCCCGGTGCATCGGAGCAGGCTCGCCGTACTCCACCGCTCGTTGCGCTTCGCGTTGCCGGAACTGGTGCGTTTGCGCTGGGAAGATATTACTGAACCGGAATCGCCCCATGAAGACGACGCAGGTGCAAGCCCTGATCAGTGATTCACAGCCGCTATAATCAAGCGCTCCCCCGACGCAACGCACACCCACGCAACACCTATGGAACTCGCAAAGAGCTTTGAGCCGGACGCGATCGAGAATCGCTGGTATGACTTCTGGGAATCACGCGGCTATTTCGCAGCGCATTCTGCCGTGCAAGACGATGGCTCTCGGGGCAGTTACTGCATCCAGCTGCCGCCACCGAATGTAACCGGCACTTTGCACATGGGGCACGCCTTTCAGCAAACGCTGATGGACGCGCTGATTCGCTACCACCGCATGCGCGGCCTGGACACGAACTGGGTCGTCGGCACCGACCATGCCGGCATCGCCACACAACTGGTGGTCGAGCGCCAGCTCGAAGCAGAAGGCAAAACGCGGCACGATCTAGGCCGCGAGTCCTTCGTCGAGCGCGTGTGGCAATGGAAGCAGCACTCGGGCGCTACCATCATGCGGCAAATGCGCCGTCTCGGCGCCTCCGCCAACTGGAGTTACGCCGATACCGAGGGAGGAAACGCCGGCTACTTCACCATGGACGAGCGCATGTCGCGCGCAGTCATCGACGTGTTCGTACGACTGCATGATGAAGGCTTGATTTACCGCGGCAAACGCCTCGTGAACTGGGACCCCGTTCTCGGTACGGCCGTATCGGATCTCGAGGTCGACAGCGAGGAAGAAAGCGGTCGCATCTGGGACATCCGCTATCCCGCCGAAGACGGCGGCCCCGGGCTGGTGGTTGCGACGACCCGTCCGGAAACCATGCTGGGCGACGTTGCGGTCGCCGTCAATCCGGCCGACGAACGCTATATCGGAATGATCGGCAAACAACTGGTGCTGCCGCTGACCGGGCGCACCATTCCGGTCATTGCAGATGATTATGTTGACTCCGCGTTCGGCACCGGTTGCGTCAAGATCACGCCGGCGCACGACTTCAACGACTATCAGGTGGGACAGCGGCATGGCTTCGAGCCGGTGAACGTGCTCACCCTCGATGCCAGGGTCAACGACAACGCGCCGAAAGCTTATCGCGGGCTGGACCGGTTCGAAGCGCGCAAATGCATCCTCGCCGAACTTCAGCAACAAGGCTTGCTGGTATCGGAGAAACCCCACAAGCTGAAAGTGCCGCGCTCGGGCCGCACCGGCGTGATCGTCGAACCGATGCTCACGGACCAGTGGTTCGTCAAAACCGAAGGCCTCGCTGCCGCGGCGCTGAAAGCCGTTGCCGACGGCGATGTGAAGTTTTTTCCCGAGCACTGGACCTCGACCTACAACCACTGGTTGGAAAACATCCAGGACTGGTGCATTTCCCGGCAACTGTGGTGGGGCCATCAGATTCCCGCTTGGTACGACGAGGACGGCAATATCTACGTCGCGTCCAGCGAAGACGAAGCACAAGAGAAAGCGAAGCAGCGGGGCTACACGGGAACGCTGCGGCGCGACCCCGATGTCCTCGATACCTGGTTCTCTTCGGCACTGGTGCCGTTTACATCGCTGGGCTGGCCGGACGACACGCCGGACATGAAGAAATACCTGCCGTCCGACGTGCTGGTCACGGGGTTCGACATCATATTCTTCTGGGTCGCGCGCATGATCATGATGACCCTGCATTTCACCGGCGAAGTGCCGTTCCGGCATGTCTACATCAACGCCCTCGTGCGCGATGCCGAGGGGCAAAAGATGTCAAAGTCCAAGGGAAACACGCTCGACCCGCTGGACCTGCTCGACGGCATCAGCCTGCCGGCGCTGGTGGAAAAATCCACCGTCGGGCTGTTGCGCGCCGAGCACAAGGACAAGATCGGGAAATACCTGCGCCGGCATTTCCCCGACGGCATTCCCGCGTTCGGCGCCGACGCGCTGCGTTTCACGTTTGCATCTCTCGCCACGTTCGCGCGCACGCTCAATTTCGACCTCGGGCGCTGCGAGGGCTACCGCAACTTCTGCAACAAGCTATGGAACGCCTCGCGCTTCGTGCTGATGAACTGCGAAGGCAAGGACTGCGGACTCGATTCGCACGATGCCGCCGCCTGCGCGCCCGGCGGTTACCTCGACTTCTCGCAGGCGGACCGCTGGATCGTCAGCCAGTTGCAGCGGGCTGAAGCGGACGTTGCAAAAGGTTTCGCCGAGTACCGGTTCGATAACGTCGCCAGCGCCATCTACCAGTTCGTGTGGGATGAGTATTGCGACTGGTACCTCGAAATCGCCAAGGTGCAACTACAGCAGGGCGACGAGGCGCAGCAGCGTGCAACCCGGCGTACCTTGATACGCGTACTGGAGACCATACTGCGCCTGGCGCACCCGATCATTCCGTTCGTCACGGAAGAGTTGTGGCAGACAGTCGCACCGCTCGCCGGACGTTCCGGTGACAGCGTCATGCTGGCACCCTACCCTGAGGCACAGCCGTCGAAAATTGACGAAACGGCGGAAGCGAACGTTTCCCGCTTCAAGGATCTCGTCACCGCTTGCCGCACGCTGCGTGCCGAAATGAAGCTCTCTCCGGCGCAACGCGTGCCCCTGCTGGTCAGCGGCGACAAATCCTTCATCGAGCAATGGCGCGCACCGCTCGCCGTGCTCGGCAAGCTCTCGGAGGTGAACACGGTTGACGGCGATCTGCCGCAGGCCGACGCGCCGGTCGAGATCGTCGGTAATTTCAAGCTGATGCTGAAGATCGAAATCGACGTTGCCGCCGAGCGCGAACGGCTGGGCAAGGAGATCGCGCGGCTGGAAGGCGAAATCGCCAAGGCAGAGAGCAAGCTCGGCAACAAGAATTTTGTCGAGCGCGCTCCGGAACAGGTCGTCGCGCAGGAGCGCGAGCGGTTGGCCGATTTCAGCAGTACGCTTGAGAAGATCAAGGGACAGCTTGAGCGCCT
>Ga0209536_100007976_pt1 | contig 15983 bp, 14 predicted proteins | sample DeeMarSeWOR28_12_FD_187461 | JGI IMG/M metagenome (GOLD analysis project Ga0209536, IMG submission 187461) | Marine sediment microbial communities from White Oak River estuary, North Carolina - WOR-2-8_12 (SPAdes) (version 2) | ecosystem: Environmental > Aquatic > Marine > Intertidal zone >...
ATCCGTCGAATGCTCCGCTTGGTCGAAGCGATCGATCTCCCGCGCAGCGGCACACAGACTTGGATCGAGCCGATACACAACGCCAACGCGTCCGAGCTTGCGGAGAGGCTATTGGAGATTTTCGCAGCCGACGCCGTCGCTGCAGCGCCCAAGACGCCCGCTCGGCCAGCCGCAAAGGGCAAGACGCCTGATACTGTGCTCGGCGGTGGGGCGTCCGAGCCATCGATCCGGAACATCATCTCGGACGAGCGAACCAACTCGCTGATCATCATCGCGACGGAGCGCTCGTATCTCCGCATCTTGGAGATGATCCGCAGGCTCGACGTTCCGCTCGAAGGTGAAGGTCGGATTCACGTGCACTACGTCCAGCACGGCGCCGCGACCGACATCGCGAGCGCCCTGTCTGCGCTCGTCGGCGGCGCCAGCCCGCGGCCCACGGCCACGAATGCGCGCAGTCAAGCCCAACGCCAACGCGCGGCGGCGGCCCCGGTCACCACGGGCTCGCTCTTCGAGGGAGAGATCGCGGTCACGGCGTATGAGCCCTCCAATGCACTGATCATCACCTCGTCGCTTCACGACTACACCGCCCTCAAGCGCGTCATCGAACGACTCGATGCTCCCCGCAAGCAAGTGTTCATCGAAGCGGTGGTGATGGAGCTCGGGATCGAACGAACCTCGGATCTCGGTTTCGCCTTCCATGGCGGTGCTGGCGACTTCCCGACGGACGGCTCGCTCTCGCTTTTCGGCTTCAATGCGCCGAGCTCCATCGACATCACGCAGAACAATCTCACGGGCCTCGCTCTCGGCGTCCGCGGTCCGACGATCGAGAACTCCCAACAGCTAGTCGGGTTCTCGGTGCCCGGTTTTGGCGTGGTTCTGACCGCGCTCGCCACCTCGGGTGACGCAGACGTCCTCTCGACACCGCACATCATCGCAATCGACAACACCGAAGCGGAGATCAGCGTCGGCGAGAACATCCCGCTTCAGACCAATGGTGTTGCACCCGGTACGTTCGCGGGCGCGGGCAGCCTGGGAGCGCTGGGTGTCGCTGCGCAAGGCGGTCAGGACCTTGGTTCCCTAGCCGGCCTCGCAGGCGGCCTCGGAAGCGTCGCACGGCAGGACGTCGGCACGAGGATTCGCGTCGTTCCGCACATCAATGCAAACAACGAGGTTCGCCTCGAGATCGAGGAAGAGATATCCGAGCAGGGTGCGACGTCCGGTACGCTGGGCGTCGTGTCGATCAACCGACGCACTGCACGCACTGAAGTGATGGTCCGCGACCAGCAGACGATCGTCATCGGCGGCCTCATGCGCGACGCAATTCAGAACAAGGAAGACAAAGTCCCGGTGCTCGGTGACATTCCCATCCTCGGCGCGCTCTTTCGCAAGACCAGTAAAAACAAGCGCAAGACCAACCTCCTGCTCATTCTGACGCCCTACATCATTCGCGACCCAGGGGACCTTCGTGAAATCTTCGAACGGAAGATGCAGGAGCGTCAGCAGATGATTGACCGCTACTTCGTCTTTGGTGAAGACAAGTTCGAGCCCCACATCGACTACTCGCGGACGCGCGGTCTCGTATCCGAGATCGTCAACGAGATCGACCGCGTGGAGGAGGAAATCGCGCTCGCGCTGGCCGCCGAGCTCGAGCCTCCCCCGGAGCACGTGCCACGCCCCCCCGTCGGAGCCTACACGGCAACGCTCGAAGCGGAAGAGTCCTTCGTGATCGGTCCGAACGGGGTCGAGTCCACTGAGGTGTTCGGCGCGGAATCGATAGGCGAGGCAGAACAGGAAACCGCCTTCGAGGCGGAGGTCGAGGAAGCCGCCGATCAGAGCCCAGGGGATAGTGAGGGGCAACCGGAGGAAGAAGCCGAACCCGAAGCCCCCTTGGAGCCGGAGACGCCGGAAGAACCAGAGGCCCCAGGCGAGGTGATCGAGCCCGAAGCGCCCGAGGAGACGGTCGACGCTACCGACGCCCTGCCGGAGGGGGAGCCTCAACCGACCGGAGAAGACACGGAATGAGCTTCGAGCAGCGGTACATAGGTGAGATCCTCGTTCGCCGAGGTGCGCTCGAGCCCGAAAAGCTCGAGGGCGCGCTGGAAACGGCCGCGAACCGATCCGTAGACCTCCGTGACCTGCTCGTCGCGACGCACACGGTCGAGGAGGACAAGGTAGTTCGCGCGCTCGCCGACGAAGTCGGCATGGAGTTCATCGAAAAAATCGCGACCGAGATGATCCCGGAAGCGCTCATCGACGCAGTCCCGATCAACTTTGCACGCCAGAACCACGTGCTGCCGTTGACGCAAACCGATGAGAGCGTGCGCGTTGCGATCGCGAATCCGCTAGACCCCTTCCCGGTCGATGATCTGCGGATCCTACTCGGCAAAACGATCATCGCGGTTGCGGCGTCCGAAGAAACCATCGATGACGCAATCAATCGGGTCTACGAGCGCAAGGACGAGACGGCTTTGGCGGACGCCAAGGAAGGCGAGGAAGTCGAAGAGCTGCGCGACTTGATCGACATGACCGACGAAGCTCCGGTCATTCGCTGGGTCAACAACCTCTTCTACACCGCGGTGAAGGAGCGGGCTTCCGACATCCACATCGAACCGACCGACGAGAAAGTGATCGTTCGTTACCGCATCGATGGTCGTCTCATCCCGCGTAAGGAGGCCAATCGAGGGTTCCTGGCCTCGATCGTGAGCCGTGTGAAGATCGAGGCGGGGCTCAACATCGCCGAGAAGCGCCTTCCGCAAGACGGCCGCATCACGAAGAAGATCGCCGGAAAGGTCGTGGACGTGCGCGTCTCGACGATCCCGACCGCGAAGGGCGAGCGTGTCGTGATGCGCCTTCTCGACAAGGAGCAGGTTCTGCTCAACTTGATCGACCTCGGGTTCGCTCGCCGCGAGCTCGATCAGCTCGAGCACCTGATCACGCGACCCAATGGGATCATCCTCGTCACCGGCCCTACCGGCTCGGGTAAAACGACGACGCTCTACGGATGCCTGAACAAGATCAACACACCCGAGAAGAACATCCTCACCGCCGAAGACCCGGTCGAGTACGAGCTCCGGGGCATCGGCCAGATGCAAGTCCAGCCGAAGATTGGGCTGACCTTTGCGTCTGGCTTGAGAAGCTTCCTTCGCCAAGACCCGGACGTCATCATGGTGGGTGAGATCCGGGATCACGAGACTGCCGAGATCGCCATTCACGCATCTCTCACCGGCCACCTGGTGCTGTCCACCTTGCATACGAACGACGCGCCTAGTGCGATCACGCGTCTCGTAGACATGGACGTGCAACCCTATCAGATCTCCTCTTCCGTATTGGCGGTCCTAGCCCAGCGTCTCGTGCGCAGGCTCTGCGAAATCTGCAGGACTCCGTATGCTCCGAACGCGCAAGACTTGCGAGAGCTCGGTATCGACGCCGCCTCTGCCCAAGAGAAGTTGGCCGAGCTTCGACGAGTCGCAGCCACCACCGTCCTCGGCGATCGAAACAGCAGCATCCCCGCCCTGCCAGAACCATCCGGTAATGGCCCGTCCAAGCTCACCTTCTACCGCCCGGACGGCTGCGAAGAGTGCAGCAACACGGGTTATCGCGGGCGAATCGGCATTTTCGAGCTCATGATCATCGACGAGCCCGTGCGCCGCGAGATCCTGAACAACAGCGACGCGAAGACGATCCAGCGTGTCGCGCAGCAGCAAGGGATGAGGCTTCTGCGGGAGGACGGCGCGCGACAGGTGGTCGCCGGTGTGACGAGCGTCGAGGAGGTTCTCGCGGCGACTCAAGCCGCCGAGGTCTAGACGATGGCGGTGTACGCGTACAAGGGGATCGACGCCCGCGGAAAGTCGGTGAAGGGAGTTCGCGACGCGGACAGCGCGAAAGCGCTCCGTGGCGTGCTCAAGCGCGACGGAATTCTGGCGACCGAGATCCTCGAGCAATCCGAGGCCGCACGGAAAGCGGCGCGCGACATCGATTTCGGAAAGCTCTTCCGCCGAGTGTCCCAGCTCGACGTAGCAGTCGCCACGCGACAGCTGTCGGTGCTGCTTCGATCGGGAGTACCGCTGGTCGAAGCACTGAGCGCGTTGATCGAGCAGCTCGATCATCCAGATCTCAAAGCCGCCTTCACCGACACGCGGAACCAGGTCAATGAGGGCAGCACGCTCGCGGACGCGCTCAAGGCACACCCGAAGATCTTTCCTTCTCTCTACGTGAACATGGTCGCGGCTGGCGAGGCATCGGGAACGCTCGAGGAGGTACTCAGTAGGCTCGCCGAGTTCCTAGACGACCAGACGAGACTGCAAAGCAAGGTCCGTGGCGCCCTCGCCTATCCGATTGTGATGGCTGTCGTGGTTGTGCTGATCTTGTTCCTGATGATGTCGGTGGTCGTCCCGAAGGTCACCGCGATCTTCGAGAATTTCAATCAAACGCTTCCCTGGTACACGCGACTGCTGATCTTCGTGAGCGACATCTTCAGCAACTACTGGTGGTTGCTCGGCGCCCTTCTCATCGGTGGCATCTACTGGTTCCGTCGCTGGAGAGCCACCGAGGACGGTCGCAAGAAGTGGGATCTCTTCATCCTGGAGGTTCCGCTCTTCGGCCCACTGCTGATCATGGTCGCCGTTGCTCGGTTCTCACGAACGCTGGCCACCCTCCTGGCGAGCGGCGTACCGGTCCTGACCGCCATGGACATCACGCGAAACGTCCTCGGCAACACCGAGCTGATGCGGGTCGTCGAAGATGCACGCGAGAGCGTTCGTGAGGGCGAAGGCATCGCGAAGCCCCTTCGTCAGGGAGAGCGCTTTCCGCCGATCGTCACGCACATGATCGCCGTTGGAGAGCGCACCGGCCAGCTGGAGGAGATGCTGATTCACGTTGCGGATGCCTACGATCAACAGATCGAGGTACGCGTCGGGGCGATGACCTCGATCCTCGAGCCTCTGCTGATCGTCGTGATGGGAGCCGTCGTTGGCGGAATCGCGTTCGCCATTCTCATGCCGCTGCTCCAACTCAACGAGATGATTCAATGAGGTGCGGGGATGGTGAAGCGCAAGAAGAGAGACCGGATTTCGCTCCCATGGGAGCGTCGCGGGGGCCGCGTACGAGGGGCGCTCAGCGAGACGCGCTGGCAGGCTTTGCTGGCTCTGATTGCGCTGGTGGCGCTCAGCGTCGGTTTCGTCCGTTACACGAAGCACCGGGTTCGCGTGCGCAACACGCGGGTGGCGATCTCGCAGGTCAAGCAGGCCATCGACCGCTTTCGGACGGACGTGGGCAGATGTCCGGAGACGAACACGGAGCTGTTGCACCCCCCACTGTCGCAGAAGCACTACCTCGATTCGATGCCGACCGATGGCTGGGGAAGGCCGCTACACATCCGCTGTCCGGGGCACTTCGCGGACGACGCCGACGTAATCTCTGCGGGCCCGAGTGGCTCGCTACTAGAGGACGACAACATTCAATGAAGGAAACGGGAGACTCCATGCCCAACACAATCGACACAGGCCACCAACGGCGAATCGCTCGAGCGACACGACGGGAAGGCATGACGCTAATCGAGATCATGATTGTGATCACCATCTTCGCGATGATCGCCGGCGGCGTTGCCGTAGCTCTTCTTCCGCGACTCGAAGAGGCCCGCATCAAGAGCACCAAGACCGACGCGCAAGCGCTTCGCTCGGCCGTGATGCTCTACGTCGCCGACAATCCGCGTGGCTGTCCGACCGTCGAGGACCTCGTCAACGAACGCTACCTCGACGGAAGCCGCCGAACGGCCGATGCCTGGGATACGGATTTTCAGATCACCTGCGAGGACGGTGACATCCAGGTCATCTCGGCGGGCCCCGATCTCGAGTTCAACACAGAGGACGACATCTAGGTCACGATGCTCTCGCGCGCCCCAATCAAAAAGAAGAGCGGATTCACCTTGATCGAGGTGATCTTGGTGGTGACGATCATCGCGGTGGTCGTCACGGGGGCGACCTTCGGCCTCGGTGCAATCACGAGAACCCGGCTACGTTCAGCATCGTTCCGGGTCATGAGCGCCGCGCGTTTCGCCTACAACCGGGCGATCACACAGGGCACGACCACGCGCCTACGCTTCGATTTCGAAAAGGACACGATGGCTGTCGAAGAGAGCGACACACCCGTGACCCTGGCGACCGACGAACAGCTCGAGTCCGACGCGGGAGACGCCATCAATCCATGGGACCTCGCGCGAGCTCGCCTCGAGAAACCGCTCGAACCGCCCGAGCTGCGCTCGCCATTTCAACCCATGACGAACGCGAACGGGGTCGTGCTGAAGCGCTACACTGCACAGCCCCTTGGCGATGGGATCTCGGTTCACGCATTGATCACGCCTCACGAGCTCGAGAAGCGCGTCGAAGGCGAAGGGTCGGTCTACTTCTTTCCCGGGGGGCTGACGGAGCGAGCAGTCATCCAACTGAGCGATTCGAGCGACACCGTCTACAGCATCGAGATCCATCCCCTCACGGGTAACGCACGCATCCACAACTTCGCGTACGAACCGCTCGACGAGCTCGACGATGAGGGCGACGTGGAGGACCCACTATGAGGCGGCGGGGCTTCACACTCCTCGAGGTCATGATCGCGGTGGCGATTTTGGGCCTTTCTTTGACGGCGATCTTCTCGAGCGAAGTAGGCGCTGCGAATGTCGCGCAACGAGCGAGGCGTCAGAACATCGCTGCCACGCTTGCCCGTTGCAAAATGGGTGAGATCGAGGAAGTGATCGGTATCGAAGGCCTTCCGGCACTCGAAAAGAAGGACAAGGACAGTTGCTGCGAGCATGCACCGGTCGAGGGGTTCGAATGCGAGTGGATCGTGGAGCGCATCATCTTGCCCGAGCTCGGGGCAGACGAGGGGGATGGTGAAGAAGGATCCGGCGGCGAGACGAATGACGATCCCGTCGGGCGCCTGAACCAGACGTACCAGGACCTCAACGAGCAAGGAGGCGGCACCCCCGAGGAGGTGATCGCCGGCGAGGCGGGCAACCTCGCCCTCCTCGCTCTGCAGTTGGGGTTCCCCATCCTCAAGCCGTTTCTAGAGGAGCAAGTGAGGCGGGCCACCGTAACGGTGCTCTGGAAGGAAGGCCCTCGGGAGAGGGGCTTCGACGTGACCCAATACCTCGTCTCGGAGCAAATCGCGTCGGAGGATCCAAACGCGACCGCCGAGGGGGACCAATGAAGCGGGGCTTCACACTCCTCGAGGTGATTCTCGCGGTGACGGTTCTCGCGCTCATCGGCACGATGATCTACGGCGGATTCACACAGACGGCGCTTAACAAAGCGCGCGTCGAAGAAGACGTGGATCACTCGCGCATCGTACACATGGCACTCGAACGCATGGTCCGCGAGTTGACGATGGCGTTCGTGTCCACGCACGTGAACCCGTCACTCGACCTTCGGGTATCGAACACCGCCTTCATCGGAACGGATAACGGTCGAGAGGACCGAATCGACTTCACGTCGTTCTCCCACCGACGCCTGTACCGCAATGCGCGCGAGTCAGATCAGAACGAAATCAGCTACTTCGTCACCGAGCATCCGGAAGACCCGGACATCATGGTCCTCGCGCGGCGCGAGCAGAACCGGATCGACGACGATCCGCGAAAGGGTGGGAAGTCCCAGATCCTCGTGGAGCACGTAGAGGAGCTCAACATCGAGTACTTCGACCCGTTGCTCAGCGAATGGGTCGACTCGTGGGATACCGTCAACACGCTCGGGCAACCGAACCGTTTGCCGACGCAGGTGCGTATCCGCCTGAGCGTCACGGACCCTCGACGTTCCGGAAAGATTGAGACCTTTGGCACACGCGTGGCGATCCCGCTCACCTATGCCTTGAATCACGCGAACTACAACCCATGACTCGTGAGCTCAGACCATCGCGCGAGAAGCGCTCCCAAGAAGGCGTAGCCCTCATCATCGCGATCACGACGGTCGCGATTCTCGCCGTCATGTTGACCGATATGCACGAGACGACGGGTACGGCCTTCGCCGTGTCGACATCCCAACGGGACGCCCTTCAAGCAGAATACATGGCCAAGAGCGCGCTCAATCTCACACGCTTGCTCATTGGCAAGGAGCCCGAGGTGCGAAGGTTCGTCGATCCGCTCTACCGAGCCGCAACCGGTCGTCCCGCACCACAGCTTCCGGTCTGGAACTTCGTCGACGACCTCCTCTCGCCCTTCTGCACGCCAGCTGATCAGCGGGACACGCTCACGCAGCTCGGCATCGACTTTGGCGACACGGTCGGCTTCGACGACTTGCCCGGCGAGTGCCACGTGGTCGCGGTGAGCGAAAACGGCAAGATCAACGTCAATGACCCCTTGTTTCTCGACGGCGAACGGGCACGAAACAACGTGGCGACGCAGCTCTTCGCGCTGATCGGTGGCTATCTGCCCGAGAGCCCCTATGACGCCCTGTTCACCAAGGAAGACGATACGGGAACGTTCACGACCCGCATCGACCTGGTGTCGGCAGTGGTCGACTGGTGGGACCGCGACATCCAGCGGACCGACTTCGACCCCGGTGCACGGGAGACACGTACGGGAGGCACGGGAACCGAAGACGATTCGGTGTACCAGCTTCGCGACGATCCGTACCGAAACAAGAACGCACCTTTCGATTCGATTCAGGAGCTTCGACTCGTCCGCGGCTTCACGGACGATTTCTGGTCCACGTTCGTAGAGCCCGTTCCGAACGATCCGGCATCACGCATACTGACCATCTACGCGTCGGGGCTCGTGAACATCAACGAGGCGACTCCCCAGGTGTTGCTCGGACGCGTCTGCGCGCACGCACCGGAGTCCACCTTGTGTGTCGATCCGCTCGAGTCGCTGAAGTTCACGCAGATTCTGGGGACCATCCGCCAGATCATCCCGATCCCACTTTTCAGCCGCCCTGCCGACTTCATCAACTTCGTCGAAGGCAGGGGATCACAGAAGGATCTCTACGGTATGCTCGTTGGCTTCCTCGGAGCGGACAGTGAGCTCTTGTTCGCACCCATCGTCATTCCAGAGGAGGAGAAGGAGACGTTGGAACGCTCGCTCGCCACGGCCGCCCGCATCTTCACGATCGAAGCGACGGGGCTCGTCGGCCGTTCGCAAGTTCGCATCGAGTCGGTGGTCAACTTCCATGAACGCTGGGTGCCGCCACCCCCCAACACGGGTCGCATGTCCGGGCTGGGTGTCTTCCACTACTATCGGGTGAATTGAGATGTCGTTGGTCTTGGGAATTGAAATCACACCGCGTGTCGTTCGAGGAGCTTTCCTCAGAACCGCTCTGCGGGGCTCAGAGATGGAGCTCTACGCCGAGGCGCCAATCTCGCGAGCCGCCGACCAATCGGAGACGGAGGCGATCAGAAAGGCGGTCGGCAGGGTACTGTCGGAGGCCGAGCGCGCCCCAGATCGGATCGTTGCGGCTCTCGATGGTGAGGCCGCCTCTTTGAGATTGCTGGATCTACCCCTGGGGGTCGAGAAGAAGATCGCCGAAGTGCTGCCGGGCGAGCTCGAAGCGGTCCTCCCTTTCGATATCGACGAAGCCGTCGTCGACTTCCAAGTCGTCGGACGCGATGACACGACGATTCAGCTGATGGCCGTTGCGGCCCCACGGAACAACGTTGCGGCGCGCCTGAGGCAGCTACAAGAGGTGGGGGCCGACCCACGCGAGCTCGCCGTGGGGGCGGCCGTCTTCGATGGACTCGGCGGACTGATCGGCGAGTCACTCGAGGGGCGCACCGTGCTGATCATCGACGTAGGCGCACATGCCACCGACTTCGCGGTCCTCACCAATGGGCGCTGCACGTTCGCGCGAACGGTCTCGGGGGGCGTGGACCTCGTCGAATCCGGCAAGCGGGGCCTACTCGGCTCCGCGCTGCAGCGAACCCTGGCGACCTATCGTGCGCAACGAGCGGAGGATCCCTCCCTCATTCTCCTGTCTGGCGAGACCGCGCCGATGGAGAGCGCGAGACAATGGCTCTCGGAACAGCTCGGCATCGAATGTGGGACCGTTCCCCTCCCCTCGGCGTCTGGCGCTGATGAGGACACACTTCCGAAGTTTGCCAAGGCGGCCGCCCTCGCGTCTCGGGCCATCACGAGGAGGAAACAACTCGATCTGAGGCAGGGCGAGTTCGCGTCGAAGGCGGCGGCTGGCGAGCTTCGACGGCACTTGCGACTCATTGCGGTATGCGTGGCGGCCGTTCTCCTTTCGTTCATCGTTTCGCTCGGCGCTCGGTACCGGGTGGCTCGAACGGAGCACGACGAGCTCACGCAGAGGCTCGCTGAGGTGAGTCAGGACTTGCTCGACGAAGAGGTGAAAAGCGCGCTGCATGCCCGGGAGCTCCTGACCGCTGGCCCTCGCATCGACGACCCCCTTCCCCGGTTCGACGCGTACGACGTGCTCGAGGCGATCTCCGAGAGCATCCCGGTCGAGATCCAGCATGATACGCGACGCATGCTGATCGAGATCGACGACGACGGACAAAGCGGCCGCTTCGAGATCCAAGGAACCGTCGGCTCCATCGCGGAACGCGATACGCTCGTCGAATCGCTTCAGGCGCACCGTTGCTTCTCGAACGTCGACAAGGGCTCGATCTCGACCGCCGTCGGCGATCGGAAAGATTACAAGGTCGCGGTGAAAGTCGAATGCGAGCCGCCGTCTCAAGCCGGAAGGGAGGAGTAGCGTGGCTTTCGGTGACGCTCTCGACAATCTGCGAAGTTGGTCCGATAGCCTGAGCGATCGGGAGCGACGCCTACTCGGTGCGATGGCCCTCGTATTCGCGGCGCTCGTGATCGTATTGCCCATGTACGTCGCGATCGCGAGCATTTCCGATGTCGAGAACGAAAACGAAGAGATCGTTCAGGTGCTCCAAGACATCCAACGATCGGAACCTCGCCTGCGGCAGCAGAAGGCCGATCGCAAGGCCATCGAGGCGCTCTACAACCGAAAAGCCCCGTCCCTCGGCGGATTCCTCGAAGAGCGCGCGCAACAATACGGCATCACGGGACTTGGTATCACCGACCAACCGAATTTGGACCTCGGCGACTACAGCCGACGCTCGGTGCGGGTGAATCTCCCGGTAGTCGAGCTCAGACCCCTGATCGAGATGCTGGCGGACATCGAGAACAGCTCCTATCCGATTTCGATCGAAACAATCCAAATGACGGGTGGCCGGATGCGTACCGGGTACACCGTGAAGCTGGGGGTGAGCGCGTACGACCGCGATCGCCCGGCGGCGACGGAGTAGGAGACAGCGTGCAGCGCATTCCGATCAAACAGATCTTGAAGTGGACCGGCTACCCCGCGTTCTTCCTTTTGTGCTTCGTATTCTTCGCCTACAAGACCTTTCCGTACGACCGGCTGGCCGACTGGCTCGTGCGGGAGGCAGGAGCGCGGGGCTACGAGGTCGAGATCATCGATCTGACGCACTCCGGGCTCACCGGGCTCACGTTCGAAAGCATGCGGGTCGTGTTACCGGCGACAGAGGGATCGCCCCCGCTGGACATCATCTTCGACGAGCTCACCGTGAATACGTCGCTCTTCTCACTGATGTCGGACACGAAATCGTACGCCTTCAAAGCAGAGCTCGCTGGGGGCGAAGCCGACGGAGACCTCTCCATCGGGCCGGACACCATGGAGGTCGCAGCGGACATCGTAGATGTCGATCTCGGTGCGATCGCCGCGCTGCGTGAGTACACCAAAATCCCCATCACGGGTACGCTGACCGGCGAGATCGACCTGTCCATGCCGAGCGAGGTGACCGAGTCGACCGGGAGCATCGAGCTCGCGATCGAGGGACTGAGCCTCGGCGACGGCAAGACGCAACTAGAGATCCCAAACTGGGGGGGCTTGACCCTCGACCGCGCCGATGCGGGCAACTTGGAGTTGGTAGCGACGATCGAAGATGGGGTGCTGCAGCTGGAGCGAGCCAAGTCACATGGCGCGGACCTGAAGCTCGACGCCCTAGGCAAGATTCGGCTGCTGCGCCCCATGAGGCGCTCAGAGCTAGATCTAATAGTCCGCGTGAAGATCGAGGACGCCTACAAGGAGCGGAGCGCGAAGGTGGCCACGATGCTCGAGCTCGGCGCCACTGGGCTGAAACCCGCGACGACGGCCGATGGCGCCATCCAATATGCAATTGCGGGCAGCATTGGCGGCCGACTGAGGCCTCGCCCCGCGGGGACGCAGGCGTTCGAAGCCCCAAAGTGAGCATGGCCACTGGACGCATCGGCGGGCTGTGCTTTAGAGAAGTGTTCCCAGGCGAGTGCCATGACCGAACACGATGAAAACCTTCCGGACGACATCGACGATCCCCTGGACGTCGAGGTCTTGGACGAGGAGCCGATCCAGACCGAAGGCAAAGCGGATGCTCTTGCCGCTTCGGCCGCAGCTCTGTCCCGCCGAGATCCCCTGGGCGCCTACATGCGTGACGTACAACGCTACCCGCTTCTGTCGAAGCAAGAGGAGCACGATCTCGCGGTGCGCTACTTCGAGCAAGACGACGTCGAGGCGGCCAAGCGCCTGGTGACCTCCAATTTGAGGCTAGTCGTCAAGATCGCATACGACTACCGGCAGGCATACAAGAACATTCTCGACCTCGTACAAGAGGGCAACATCGGACTGATGCAGGCCGTCAAGAAGTACGATCCCTACAAGGGAGTGAAGCTTTCGAGTTACGCAGCTTGGTGGATCCGGGCTTACATTCTTCGGTACATCCTCAATAATCACCGGCTGGTAAAGGTCGGCACGACTCAGGCGCAACGCAAGCTGTTCTTCAATCTCCAAAAGGAGAAAGCGCGCCTGTCCGCGATGGGGATCGAACCTACCGCCGAGGTCATCGCCGAGCGCCTCAACGTGCCAGAGCGCGACGTGAGGTCGATGGACATGCGCCTCGCTGCAGGCGACGCATCGCTGGACGCTCCCGTAGGCACGTCGGACGGGCGCTCCGTCGCGCGTGTCGAGCTGCTACCGTCGGACGACGTGCGCGTCGACGATACCCTCGCCGACGCCCAGGTAGGCGACCAGTTTGCCGAGAAGATCCACGAGTTCGGTCGAACCCTCGGAGGCAAAGAGAAGAAGATCTTCGAGGACCGTTTGGTCTCGGAAGACCCAAAGACTCTGCAAACGCTTGGCGACGAGTTCGGGGTGAGTCGCGAACGTGTGCGCCAAGTCGAAAAACGCCTTTTGAAAAAGCTCAAGCAGTTCCTCAGAGACGAGCTGGGCGAGACCGTCGTCGAGGTCTACGAGTCCACGTAGGGTTCGCGGTGAGCCGCAGATGTGGTAACGCGCGGAGATGACCGGACGCTTGTCCATCGTCGCGACGCCGATTGGGTGCTTGGAGGACATCACCTTGCGGGCGTTGCGCGTCTTGAGCGAAGCAGAGCGGATCCTGGCGGAGGACACCCGCCACACGAGGACACTGTGCGCCAAGCACGGCATCAAGACCCCACTACGCTCGTTTCACGCCCACAGTAGCGACGAGAAGGTGGCCGCGGTGGTCGATGCACTGGTTGGCGGCGCCCATTACGCCTTGGTCAGCGATGCGGGAACACCGTTGGTGAGCGACCCTGGTGCTCGTCTCGTTTCGCTCGCTGCGAAGTCCGGCGTCATAGTCGAGGCGATACCCGGACCGAGCGCCGTTCTCGCCGCCCTCTGCGTCGCTGGCTTGCCCGTCCGGCGTTTCACCTTCGAGGGCTTCCTTGCCCGCGGGGGTAGAGAACGCCGCCAGGCGCTCGAACGGATTCGGGAGTCCGAAGCGACGGTCGTGCTCTTCGAATCGCCGCATCGGATTCATGCGACCCTGGAGGAGCTGGAGGAGCGCGTGGGTGTCGAACGCCAGGTCGCGGTTTGCCGCGAGCTAACGAAACGACACGAGGAAACCCTTCGCGGCTCGTTGCCCGAAGTCCGCGTGGCACTCCGATCCCCACCCAAAGGCGAGATCACGGTGGTGGTTGCCGGGCGCCGCGACGAACGCCTCACGGAAGACTTGGACGACTTCGACCTGCAAGCACTGGTCGATGGGTGGAAAGCCGAAGGCATGACGACGAAGGAGATGGCCCGTCGCCTTCAAGACGAGCTCGGTTGGAAGCGAAACACCGCGTATCAGGCGATCCTCGAGCTCGCGAACGAAGACGATTAGCGTGCAGAGGTGGGCAGGGTCATGCAGACGCGCAGGCTCCCTGCGGTGCCAGCCTCGGTCCAGATGCGGCCCCCTTGCGTTTCGATGACTTCACGAGCGACCGCAACTTCGAGCCCCAGTGCATCGGAACGCGAGAGCGGCTTCTCGAGCTTTTCTACAATCGCCAGCGTATCGGCCGTCGAATTCTTAAGGTTTGCCATGAGATCGAATTGAACGAATCCCTTCCCGGCTTGGTTGCGGCGCGGAGGCGCGACGCGAATGACGATGTCTGTCTCGGAGGAACGGATGACCAACACGGCGAGACTCACCAATGCCTGTACTGTTCGATGGCGATCGACGAAGACGCGAGGCAACCCTTCCGACACTCCTCCAATCACCGAGGTACCCTCCGCGCGCGAACGCGCGAACCCCATGGCTTCCGTCACGAGCTCGCTCGGCGACACCCATTGCAGCTGCAATCGGAGCGTGCCCGCCTCGACCCGGGCTTGGTCGACGACAGTCGAGACGAGACGAAGGAGACGTTCGGCAGCGGCGCGAATCGTGCGTATGCTGCGCTCTTGCTCGGCATTGAGCTCTCCATCCACGCGACCAAGGAGCATGTCGGAAAACCCGGTCACGGAATTCAGCGGATTGCGCAGGTCGTGCCCGAGCGCGCCGAGGAAGCGCGCGCGCCGCCGCTCAGGCACTTCTGGCGTCACCGAGTAAGCGTCGACGGTTTCGAGCACCGGCGCCATGGCCTCCGGAGCGGGAGCGGGTGCCGGGAGAGGCGCAGGCACGGCCGCGCCTCGAAGCAGCCTCACCGAGTGGATCGAGAAGAGGGTCAAGAGACCGCCGACTCCGAACACCGCCAGAGCGCCCCAGAAACGGTGACGTTCGGCCAGCATGAGCCACAGAGCGGCGAAGTAGAACGACGCGGCGACTGAGGCCCAGCGCAAGCGCGGGATCAGGGAATCGGAGGCACCCATCATGGCGCCACTCCGAGCGGGAGCCGAATCATGAAACGCGAGGGCGCGCTCCCATGGTAGAGGGAGCCACCTTGTCGGCCGATCAGCTCCGAGGTGACGGCGACGGGCCACTGGCGGATTTTCGTCACATCTTCCGCGTTCAGCACTTCCGCCGCCGTGGGCAACGCATCGAGCGTCGGCCGGTGGGTGCCCTCGGCACGGACCTCTATCGCAACGTGCCCAGCCGAACGCATGAGGCTCAGCGAGATGGCCGCTTCGCGATGACTCGCAGCCAGAAACTCTGCGAGCACCAGAATACACCGACGGAGGCGCGCCTCGTCGACATCGGCCATGCAGGGTTCCGGGGGCAGCGTGCAATGGGCGTCGCGCTTGTTCGACCAAAGCTGCCGGGCCTCGGTTGCGGCGCGGTGTACGATTTCCCGAACATCGACCCGCTCGGTATCGAGGCGCAGCGAGGCTTCCGCGAGCTGAGAGATGTCGAGCGCACTGTCGAGCAACACCCGCAATCGAATTCCGGAGGCACGAATGATCTCCAAGTCTTCCCTTTGCGAGGCGTTCACTTCGCCATCGATGCCGCTCAACAGAACGTCCGAGAAACCGAGAACCGCATTGAGCGGCGTGCGAAACTCGTGCCGCAGCGCCCGTAGGTAGTCGACCTCGTCCGAATCCCGCTCCGGCTGCGACGCCCGCCGCCCTGGGTCCGGATCCGCCGACTGGAAGGTAGTCGATGGACTCGGGGTCGACGGCTCGTGCGTGGAGTGCTGCGCGGGATTCCGCCGCGTTCCGACACGTTTGAACACCAACGCCGGCGGCAAGACCAAGGCGACGACCGTGGCGAACAAGAAGATCGCCCAGGACGCACCGTCC
>Ga0209536_100007977_pt1 | contig 15982 bp, 17 predicted proteins | sample DeeMarSeWOR28_12_FD_187461 | JGI IMG/M metagenome (GOLD analysis project Ga0209536, IMG submission 187461) | Marine sediment microbial communities from White Oak River estuary, North Carolina - WOR-2-8_12 (SPAdes) (version 2) | ecosystem: Environmental > Aquatic > Marine > Intertidal zone >...
GAATGATACGGCTGCCCCCGGAACGCTGCTTACGAGCCAAGGCGATGGCAGTGATCTCTGGATTCCTGCCAACATCCAGGATATCCTGCCCCGTATTCTGACTTTGCGGTCTGCTTTCCGTATTGAGGCGTGAGCGTTTGTAGCCCATCTGCACCAGCTCATTGACTGCCTTATCCAGAACCTGTCGGGCTCGCCGCTCCTGCACCCTTTGCCAATCGGCTGTCTCGTCTGATGGTGGAGGGCGGGCTGGAAGGTGCCTTTCAGGTACGGCATGAAATAGAAGAAAATGGGCGTCGCCCGTCAGGAAGAGTCCACCCAGGTTTGCCAGGGCTTCCAGGGTTTTCTGCGAATCGTCCACGCTAAAGAGGAATCTCTTGATCATAGCAGCGCCTCCTTGTTACCCACTTCACGCAGCCTCATAGTCGCCCTCCAGTTCGAGGATATATTCGTTCCACCGTTCCCCTGCGGTTACCTTGAACTTTCCCTCCCCTTTGATGCCGGCCAACTTCCCTGTGGCGTGGTAAGTCTTCCATGTGCCCGTACTGCTTTTGGTACTGCCATCCCTGTGGCCATCAAATCGACTGTACGCTGACCCCTCTTGGAAGTAGGCCATAACGTAACCCTGCATAGGGCCTGAGCCCTTGGTTCGGTCATGGAAGGTGACGCTGCGGCGGGAGACAAACTCACCTGCTAAACCTGGTTTGTAATCAATGGGCTCCCCCTCCATTTCAGTGAGTGTCAAGGTGTGACCAGGCTTGTCATGAACCTGGAGCACCTCTATCTTGGTAACCCGAAGTAGATACTTGTCCTTCCGGTGCATACTTATCTCCTTTCACCCATCTGGGGTCCTATGAACCAGGCGAATTAATTGCCGGGTCACAAGGGAAATTTATCGGATCGGTCCAAGGTTCGATTCTCTTCACAGGATTGACATCGTGACCAGGGCGCTGCCTAGAGCAAAACTTTTGGAGGATTAATTGCGAGTGAAGGAGGAGCGAACGGTCGAAGGAAGTAGCGGCGCAGGGATAGAGATTAAAGTCTCACAATCTTCACAGAACGGTGAATAACACGGGGCCGCATGGACAGTCAGCGTGGAGCTGATCACCTCCAAAAAGATGGTTCGGGGCCTCATTCGGAATCTATTCGGCACATTTTGAGGTTCATTATTTCCCCCAATGTCTGCTGTACTCGGCCAATCCTGAAATTTGAGTTAGCTGGCATCATGCTACCCCCAATCCCAAGTTCCTGTCAAACAGAAAAAAAGCACGATTTGCTCCTTCTAGGTTGTGAATGAGGACGCCATCAAATAAGCGTTTCGGAGACTCTACACTCATTGAGAATAAAGGGTTTTTTCGAGGCCTGATTTTCTGCCTCAAACCTGGAATAATGGGATAATGATTTTAAAAGGTAGTTTCTCATTGATGAGTATTTCTGACTGTCATGTCAGGGTAATTTTGCCAACAACCACGGTCCCATTTCCTTAGGACCCACTATTATTCGCGTTCGCTGCGCTCCGCTCAGTCCCGCACCGCAAGCGGCATCTACCACAAGCGGGCTCCCTGTTTCCATGACTCCAGTATTCCAACATTCCAATTGTGAGCGAAGCGCACTAACCTGTTAATTAAATTGGGTGATTCTTGCCGTGGATGGGACCATTATTCTGTCCGAGCTGTAGACTCTACTCTCCGGGGCATTATCCTGAAACGGACTTACTGCCCCGATGGAAGTCACCGGAAAAACCTCTGCTGCCCTAGAAGGTGGTCGGGAAGATCTCGATTCGTTTCCTCCAGGAGCGCTGAAAAACCTTCCGGAACCCCAAGGGACTGCCTTGAAGTTCTCCAGAGGTACAATGTGAGTCCTCTCTCCAGCACGACCATTGAAGGCTTGAGTGTTTTGAACTATCTGGGTTCAGATCCGCCCAGCGGACCTGCGGTTGGATTCCGAAGCGACGGAATTTCGGGCGGAGGGCGGTGTCGAAACCGTAGTCCGTTGGCGGCTCCGGCGCAGGATCGGTTGGGCTCCTGATCGCGGCTCACCCGTGGCAATCGGTCTTTCTTGAGTCCTGATCCGCGGTGCGGGCCTGCGGTTGGATTCCGAAGCGACGGAATTTCGGGCGCTCCGTCCTGTTCCGGACTTGATCCGGTCACGGCTGCGCTGCAGGATCGACTGGGCTCCTCTTCGCGCCTCAGCTCTGGCAAACGTTCTTCTTCCGGGCCTCTCAACCACGGCTCTCCAAGACTCTCCCCCTCGACGTCTTACAGGATCAACCCTGAAAAACCGGCGATGATGACGGTGAAAAACGTGATTGGTAACCACGACTACACGATTGTGAACAAAGAAGACTTTGTGAAAGTCGTGCAGGATGAAGAATCCGGAGAAGAAGAACCTGGAGCACCAGAAGGGATAGGGAACCCAAGTATACAGGTAGTTGTAATCTGGGGGAGGAGGGTAGTAAGTAAACACCGGCGGGCCATGCGTGTAGTAATAATTGTTGACCACCATCGGTTCGGTGTACTGAGGGCTTGCCGGCGGTTGGGTTTCGGCGTACTCTTCAGACGTATCAGCCACGACAGATAAACCAAGGTCTGCTAGAACGATATCCAGTGCCGCCAAAGCCTCATACTTGTCCAGCAACAGCCTTTCCGAATCCGCTGCAGCAGCCACAGCATCCTGTAACTCGCCGATAATATCCGGCGTCACCGGATAATCGGAAATCCACCCATTGTTGGGTGCAATTCCAGACGAGGCCAACATGGCTTCTGCCTCTGTCTCATTTTCAGCCGAGCCTATCTCAAGGGCACTGACCAGCTTGATTGCGAGATCACCTTCGCGCACCAGTGGCGCCGCCACCGGGGGAAGAGTCCCTGTTGTCTGCTCGGCTTGCGCGTAAGCTGCGGGCGAGATCAGGAGCAAAGCCAACGCAATCGCTTTAGCCAAGAATGTTTTCATGGGTCCTGCCTCCCTTCTAGAATTGAAGCTCCCTGCACTCCGCTTATGGCGGACGAGGAATGCGCTCTTTGGTTCAGTTCATTTGCCCCATATCTAACAACAGTTCAAAACAGGGCGGAAGAGGTGTCACACCTTATCATAACGTAAAGGGGCACGAAGTGTCATCGCAACGAGATGGAACGATTATTTACGGAAGCGCCTCGGGCGTCTCTTTGCTCTGTGCCTCTCAAACTTCTCTCTCAAGACTTCCAGCTTTTTCTTTTGATCTTCGTTCAGTTCTTGTTCAATTTGCCAAAAACCCTGATCCATTATGGTCTTAACCTCGGGGCGGATTCTTTGATAGGTCTCACGTCGCTTTTCAATCATTTGTTGTACGATCGGTCCTATTTTGTTCTTCTGATTCGGCGTCAAGTTCAGCTCTTTGGACAGTTTTTCGATAATGTAAGCCCCTTTTGCTTTGGTATCCTTTTCCAAAGGGGCGGACCGGTACTTCAAGTAGAATCCTGTGGCTGTTGAACCCACGAGGATCCCAAATACAAGCACAGCCAATAAGCCTGAAATCAACTTCCATCTAATTCCTTTTGAACTCATTGTTCCACCCTAGAGTCCTAAGAACTGCACGAGTGTCAGTTCTTCTGATCCATTCATAAGTAGCTGAATTGTGTCATAGCCCGGTGTGAAAATGACGGAAGACAACAACACCGTCAACCCAAGTATCAATAGGCAGGTAACCGGGGCAAGTCGCCACACAAATTGCTCGAACATCAAAAGAAAGCCTGGCTTCGCTTCGATTGGACCGAACTCGCGAATGCGACGCATGACCGCTTCCTGCCACTGGTCGCCTATTTCAAGGTTTTCCTTTTCCTGCCGCGCGCGCCGAAGTATTTCTCTCAGCGCTTCCTGTTCATGCTTACCTGGAATCATCTGTCCGCCCCCCCTGTGCTAGAAGCATCTCCTTGATTACCTTATGAAGTTTTTTTCGTGAGCGAAATGATCTCACTTTCACGTTGGCAGTGCTCAAACCCAATAGATCAGCGGTCTCCTTGACCGAATGGCCTTCCAGGTAGACCAGTTCCAGCACCATCCTCTCTTCAGCAGATAATCGGTCTAGGGCCCAATCCAATATTTCTCTTGCCTCTTCTTGTGAACCTATTTCGTGGAAGGTTTGACTTGACCTGTTGGAGATGGCCTGTTCGAGCCAAACCTGGTGTTTCTCTGAAAGGGAGCTCATAGGCAGTTCACGGGACCTATAGTGTTTTCTCCAGAAGTCAAAGCAAGTTCTTGTGGCAATGGTTGACAGCCATTGTTTGAAGCTATCATTTCTCTTGAATGTCGGCAAAGATTGATACGCCCTCACAAACACGTCCTGCGCGACCTCTTCTACCTTGTCGAATGGCATATGCCTCTTGACTATTCTCAAAACATGAGATTGATATCTCTTCAACAAGTACTCAAACGCGTTCACATCGCCTGAAACAACCTGAAGAACGATTTCAGCATCGGCAAGGCTTTGAGATTCAGTATCCATTCCACCTATCAAAAGGATTGCACCTTATATAAAGAACCTTATTCTCCTACAGAGCGCTGCATTCTTAGGATGGGTCATGAAACAGGGACGGTTTTTTTGACCCTGCCGATGATACTAGTTCCTACTGTCTTCTTCGAGCCATGCACCGCCTCGAGCTTTCCGCCTTTCAAATTTTTGGGCTCTGAGTTCTTTGAATAATTGGTTTTGCTCGGGGGTGAGCACTGCTTTCAATTCAGCCATCATTTTCAGTCTCGTCACTAGCAGCTCTTCTCTGATGGGCGCCGTCCGGCGAAGCGCATTTCTGACTTCATCTTCATTGAATGGTTCAGGCTCCAATACTCTGGTAAAATTTTCTCTTGCCTCTCTGAGGCTCCTTTCAATGCTCTCCCTTTCATTCTCATACTTTTCTATGATACTCAATATCTGAGATTTCTGATAATCTGAAAAGTTGAGTTGGATCAGAGTCTTCAAACCGCGAATTCCGGGCCCCATCATGCAGTGAGGCCCATGATGCCGCCCGAAATGGCCGGCTTCCACTGCAACGACACCCGCAAAAACGATGGTTAAGAAAAGTACGCCGGCCAATGCGTTGTTGAATTTCATTTCGCTCTCCTGCCTCTGCAAAGTTGATTACAGGTTGTCTGACGAGCAACCCCTTCACTTAGTATTATCGCTGGCTCTGGTGAAAAGGTTACAAGAAACTGTGCACACCAAGTCAATTTGGAGGGACTCTGGAACAAATTCCGGAAGAACCCAAAATCGCGATTTAAGTCACGCCTTGTGATCCAAATACGGTCATTTCGGTACCCAAAAACGGCGATATAGGCGCTGCTAGAGGAAGCTTGTTAGACCTCGTATCTCATAATGTCAAGTAGAGAGCCTGCGTCGATCCCGAATCGGTCGAATCGGAGTCGGACCCAGAGCATAGCGAAATGCCAAAAGACAACGGTTAACTGGCAGCCGGCAGCAGTTGTCTTGGGGAAACCGGTGAACGGCGAGCAAGGCGCAAGGCGATCATGGGGGGTGAGGGTCTGGCGTTAGGACCTCGACTTTTGCATCAGATCTCTGAAAAAAAGGAAAACTTCTGGAGTAGCCCAGTCTATTGGGCCAATGATTTTCTTGACAAGAATCCCTTCTTTGTCAACGATGAAGCTTTCTGGAACTCCGGTTATCCCGTAGAGAGGTTTGATAGTTTCGTTAGGATCCAGGAGTACAGGGAAAGTCAAATCTATTTTTCGCATAAAATGGTCCACCGCTTCTCGCCCATTAGAGTCAATGCTGACTGCCAGTATTTCCAAGTTCTTACCTCTGAATTCTTCATAAAGCCTCTGCATGGAGGGCATTTCTTGCCTGCACGGAGGGCACCAGGTGGCCCATATGTTGACCAGAACCACTTTACCCCTGTGGTCAAAAAGAGTAACTCTTTGACCATTGAGATCGGGGAAGGTAAAGTTGGGCGCTTCAAGTCCCGGTTGAATCGGTCGTGTGGTTGTTACGGTCGAATCTCTCTCCTCAATGAAGAGAACTATGAGAAATACAGCGACTATGAAAACAACGAGTATGGTCAACAATCGTAGAATGTTCTCTTTTGGTCGGGTCTCACCAGCATTCATCTTTATTACCTATTTTACTACCTCAACCGGTTGGCTCGCGGCTCTTCACTTTACAGGTTAGATATCTCCAGCGGCTGTGCCGCCATGTAACATTGAATCCTGTACGGGCGGCAACAGCAAAAGAGCCCGATCAAGCTCTATCGGTACATGCTTAGAGATTCATTGAGTGTCTTTTGAATCTCTTTCAGTTTCTTCTTAAGCGCAGCTACCTTGGCTTTCAAATCATCATTTGCAGGATCAGATATAGAGGCAGACTCAACTTCATGTAATTCTTTGCGAAACTCTAGATGTGCCAATTCCAGGCGATGAATGTCATCTTTGATGATTTTGTATTCTGGCCAATCATCAGTATCATCATAAAAATACATGGACATAGCAGCCCCCTGTATACCTTGTGGGTTAGCATTTAATTGAAATAACTTAATCAAACAAAACCCTTTGTCAACCCAACTCCCTAGAGCTGTGGTGAACGTTCAGCATGAACATCCCAAAGTTCAAAGGCGAGAAGGGGGAGATCAATCGTCTCGACAAACGAATCACCACTCACTGAGAGGAGACGATGTTCTCTTTTCAATTGTCCCCAATGTGCCTTGCTGAATCAGTCGCTTGACAACACCGCTAGCCAGGTTATGATCGAAGCCGATGAACACCCCGGTTTATTATGGCCTGGAGATTAAGAAATCATGAGAAAACCAAAGATTCCGGAAGAGCACGTATTGTTTAGGAGGAATTGGCACTATCGCAACAGCGTGCAGCACATAGAGAGAGAGTATCTTGAGCTTCGAGTGCGCTTGCGCGATGCCGAAGCGGATCTCCGGTCGGACACGCAAAACCAAAAGCTGATGGCACAGGTAGACTATTTAAAAAGTCGGCTGAAAGATCTCGAGAACAGGTATCCTTGGGTTTCCACGGGTAGACCATCGGAGATTCCATTCTGGATTAATTCAACGGAATGACCATCGGTGCAAGCACAATCGGCGGCTCCCAGCGCCGAATCGGTTAATCCCTGGGTGTTTTAGGCATCTCGGCGGAGGTTGTCCTGAAGGACCTGGGTCTCAGATTCGGAAACCATTCATTGCTTCGGTTCGCTGTCGGGTTGAACCAAGAGCGTGAGCCCGCGAATTGCACATACCCTTATCCGTTCTCCGCGTTGGATTGGCGGGCCGCCTCCCATAACCTCTGCCTTCCACAACTCAGCGCCGATCTCGACATAGCCCGTAGGACCCAATTGTTCCACGGCTCTGCCCCGCGCTCCCTCCATCGAGTCTTTCAGAGACTGAGAATCCGGGTCATAAGCTCGCCAGACCAGGGGAAAGAGAGCAATGTCTTTGACGACCATGAGGGCGACCAGGCCCCAAACGAACCACGTGGGAAGATCCAGCCATTTTCGCACCAAGATGAGGGCAACCACCAATAAGGCAGTAAAGGGAATCTGAAGCAGCGCATAGCGCACCGCAACCCGAGCTGACCAGCTTTTTCTTTTCATGCTCCATCTTTGGAAGTGAGTTCAGGGATATGTTGTCTTCGCAGTAACATTCATTGTTTGTTACTCCCGAGGGCTAGCTCGGATATTTGACGAATTGTTGTCGCGAGACCGTGTAGATGGCCGTGCCACCGGGAAACCGCAGGGAGTTGGACCTGAGGCGTACTTGAATAGTACGTCGCAAGGTCCGACACCCGAGGACACCCGGAAGGGCGGCCTTATCCGCGGTCGCAGCAGACAATTCGTGCAATATCCGGGCTAGGTCAAATGGGTTTGCGAAAAAGGCGGAAGAAGTATTCTCGCTTCAGTTCCGTCTCCCGGGGTGGAGAAAATTTTGACCTCCCCACCATGCTCGTTCACAATACGATTCACCGTGGTTAATCCCAACCCTGACCCGCGGGTCTTAGACGTGAAAAACGGGTCGAAAATTCTTGGCAACTCTTCGCTAGCAATACCAGAACCTGTATCTTTGACAGAGAGAACCAACCATTTGTCCTCCCACGACGTCGATATCGAGATCACTCCCCCTTGGGGCATAGCATCTCGGGCGTTTCGCAAAAGGTGAATCAAGGCCTGCTCCATCAGTGCTCTGTCCACAAAAACGGCTGGATCCTCCGGCAGCGTTTCCATGTTGACTTCGATCTGGTCTGAACGGTCTTCCATCTCCCAAACCTTAAGCGCGCTTTGCAGTATAGCCCGGAGTCTCACCTGTCTGATCTCGGGCTTGGGCATTCGGGTAAATTGTTCCAAATCCTGGACCATCTGCTCCAGACGAGAGGTTTCCTTTAGAATTATATCTACGTAGTGGGCAACGGGATCGTTTTCAGGAAGCGCTTTCTTGAGCCGCTTGGCGAATCCACCGATGCTTGTCACCGGGTTGCGAACCTCGTGAGCTATTCCCTGGGCTAACTGCCCCAGAGCGGCCAACCGCTCAGAACGCAAGAGTCTGGCCTGGGTTTCCTTCAACTCAGCCTCTGTGAGTGTGAACTGCTGCCTCAATCGGGCATACAATTTGGCGTTTTGGATGGCAATTCCGATTTGACTGGCGACAATAGCCAACACCTCAAGATCCTCGCTATCGAATGCATCTGGCCCTCGCTTGTTGAGCACCTCGAGGACGCCGAGAATCTGCTCCCTGTGTTTTATTGGCAAGGCAATGATGGATCTAGTTCTAAAGCCGGTCAACGAGTCGACCTTCCCGCTAAAACGATCGTCCTTTTCCGTATCCGGAACAACCAAGGGCTCACCTGAACTGGCCACCCATCCGACAATGCCTTCGCCCATCTTCATCCGGATCGCTTGCGTCTTGCGCCGAGGATCGCGTCGGGCCAGCCGGAAGAACAGCTCGTTTTTCTCATGATCTACCTCAAAGATGGAGCATGCCTCAGCATCCATCAACTCCTCGGCAAGTCGCATTGAGTTATCCAGCACTTCGGTGATGTCCAGCGAAGAGTTTATAATCGAGGATAGATGAACTATGGTTTCGATTTCTCTCGCAGTTCGCTTTATTGTCATTTCATCACCCACGCAAAACTGTGAAGGGACATGGAATGCAGCGGACTTGATACTGTACTTGGTTGCTTGGGCCTATCTTGGCTCTGTGTATCAAACATCACTTTCGCCTCTAAAGTCAACCTGTTTGACCTGCGGAAGTTCCCTCTGCCTTGGAAAAAACCATCCTCACAGAATGGTCGTTGGTATGAAGCTGCGGTCGTTTGCTCAAACGCTTGAGAATGGCTATTTACCGGCGAAGCGCTAGGATCTCCAGGGCGAGATCGGAGGTCTTTTAAATTCGTGAACAGATGGTCCAGAACAGTTTTCGCGGCTTCTTGACTATGGGAGATTTTTTGGCATCCTCAGGGAAAAATGTCAACGAATTCGGGGTGGACGAACTTCTTGCGAGGGGCAGGAGCTAGCCCGGATATCTCACGAATTGGTGTCGCGAGACTGTGGAGATGGGCTTGCCACCGGGCAATCACAGGGGGTTGGATCCGAGGCGTACTTGAACAGTACGTCGCAGGGTGAGCTCGTCCCGAGCCAAGCTGAAGGAAGGTCCGAAGACGCCCGGAGGGACGGTCATATCCGAGGTCGGAGCAGCTGGTTCGTGAGATATCCGGGCTAGGTGTCAGCCTCTGCCAGCTCTTCCCAGACAAAGGGCTTCCCTTCACTGGAATCTTTTTCAAATCCATCTGATTGAAGTTCCTGAATCAAGGGCGTCATGACGTCGTGAGCCTCTGAGACGTATTCTTCCGGAACCAGGATTTGCCCCCAACCGCGCTGTGGCACAAAAAGGCCATCATAAGCCGTCTCTTCAAAGGACCTCAGGATTGCAGGAACACCGTCACGATGGAGAGCATCCATGAGAAGGTCGGCTTCGAACCGGTTGGCCAGGGTGTAAATGGGGATAAGTCTACTTGCGTCCATGATGAACCTTTCTTTTCAGCTTGAAGTCAGGACAACCCATGCTCAGCACCCAATTTTAACAAAATTCTTTTCGATAGTAACGTGTGTGGCCAGTTTTCTTCTTACCTGTACCAGCATGTGTTTCACTGTATCAATGCTAACTTCACAGTGTCGCTGATCCTTAAATTGCGGTCAATTTTGGGACACAGCACTAGTGTGCCCCGTGAGGCAGACTTTTTGCCTCCGTGGTTTTGCGAAAGAGCAGCGTTAGCGGGATGAGACCGGCGGTGAAGCAGGCGAGAAGCCAGAAGGTGTCATTGAAGGCCAGCATATTGGCCTGTCGGAGTACCTCACGGGAGATCAATGCCAGGGCAGTGGTGGGATCGGCGAGTTCAGCACGGTGCATCTGAAGCCACTGGAGTATTTGTTGATACTTGATCTGGAAGGCCGGCTGGTAAGGGGTGATTCTTTCTACCAGGAAGCTCTGATGCAGCTGGGCCCGCTGGGCAAGAATGGTAGCGCTCAAAGCAACCCCGAAGCTCCCACCCAGGTTGCGAAGCAGGTTGAAAATCGCTGAGGCATTTCCTGTTTCCTCCTTGGGGATGTTCATGAAGGTCGCGGTGGTCAGGGGCACGAAGAAAAGACCCAGGCCGAGGCCCTGGACGATTCGCGGCCAAGCGACGGCAGAGAAGCTTGCCTGCAGGTTGAAGCCAGACATCAACCAGATGGCATATGCCATGGTCGTGAGCCCCAGAGCCAGCAAATTTCTAGGATTGAAGCCTCTTTTCAAGAGCATTCCGGCCACGGGCATAATCATGAAGCTCATGACGCCGCCGGGGGCAAGAAGCAAACCCGCCCAAAAGGCGGTGTAGTTCATCAGCTTCTGAGCGTATAAGGGCAAGAGCACAAAACTACCAAACATGCAGCCAAAACCCGTGAATATAGTGATATTGCCGGCGGAGAAGCTCCGATCCCGAAAAACCCTCAGATTCACCACGGGATGTTTGCTGCGAAGCTCCACAAATATGAACAGAACAAGGGCAACCACTGCGACAATGCTCAAATAAATAATAAAGCGCGAATGAAACCAGTCTTCGCGTTCTCCCTTGTCCAGGACAATCTGGAGGCAGCCGATACCAATGGTGAGGAGAAAAATCCCCCAGGTGTCAATGTCGATCGTTTTGCGGCGGATATAGGGTGGATCATGGACAAAAAGCATAACCAGGGCAATGGCCAGGACACCCACCGGCAGGTTGATGTAGAAGATCCAACGCCAGCTCCAAGTATCGGTGATGAATCCACCCACCACCGGTCCCAGAATCGGTGCCATTACCACGCCCATGCCAAAGACCGCCATGGCAAGGCCATGCTCCACAACCGGGAAGGTCTCGAACAGGATCGCTTGAGAAAGCGGCTGCAGGCCGCCACCGCCGAGTCCTTGGAAAATGCGAGCCAGGATAAGCACTTTCAGGGACGGCGCCGTGCCACACAGCAAGGAGCTGGCGGTAAAGAGGGTGATCGAAAAGAGCAAGTAACGTTTTCTGCCAACCACACTGGCAAGCCAGCCAGTGATAGGAATAATAATTGCGTTGGCAACGAGGTATGACGTCAGGACCCAGGTTACCTCGTCGAGGCCTGCGTTGAGGCTCCCCTGGATGTGAGGCAGGGAGACGTTGATCACACTGATGTCCATCACCTCGATGAAGGTGGGAACCATCACGGTCAAGGCCACGACCCACTTGCTAACGCTCGGCGTCTTCGGAGAGTCTGTCATTTTCTTGGGTCACATTGCAGTCAGGGTTTCGAGGCAAGAGGTACCAGCATGCGACCGCTACGATCCCAGGTGTAAACTGTGATTTGGAGGGAGAGCCCCACCCGCAAGGGGTAGTCTGGCGGCGGAGGCTCATCCAGGCTGATCTTAACCGGAACGCGCTGCACGACTTTGATCCAGTTGCCGGTGGCGTTCTCCGGCGGTAGCAGTGAGAACGAGGCTCCGGTACCGGCACGAATCCCCACCACCCTGCCATGGTAGGTGTAGTTGGGGTAGATATCCGCCTCGATGTTGGCTGGCTGTCCCAAGCGGATATGTTCCAACTGGGTTTCCTTGAAGTTTGCCTCGACGTAAGCATCCTGCAGAGGCACCAAAGCCATCAGGGGCTGACCCGGTTGAACTCGGTCACCCACCTGTATGTTCTTTTGGGCGATGTAACCGGAGATGGGAGCGCTGATGATGCAGTAAGAAAGATTAAGCTCAGCCGCGTGCAGCCTAGCCTGGGCCTCCTTTAGCTTGCCGCGCAACGCCAAGACTTTGTGGTGCAATACTTCAACCTGACGGCGATCACCCTGAGCGGCTCGCAACTGGGCCTGCGTCTGTTCCACTTCCTGGTCAGAGGCCTGCAGGGAAGCCCTCACCCCAGCGAGTTCAGCGTCTGTGGCTTCGACTTGGGCGTTGGCTTTGACCAGGGCCGTGTGGAATCTGTCTCGCTGTTCCTGGGACACTGATCCACTCTCAAAGAGACTGTCGAAACGCTTGAAATCCAGCCCGGCTTGCTTCGAATCGGCGTCCGCCACGACCCTTTTCTTCTTGAGTTCGCCAAGCTTATGGAGAACTTCCCTTTTCTTATCCCGAGCTTGCTGGAGTTTGGCTTCGCTTTCCTGAAGTTGGGCCGCCGTCTGCGTGTCTGCTAGAGACATGGAAGTTTCAGTGGCTCCGATCTCCGCTTCTATGCTGGCTATGGCCCCTTTGACCTGATCCACCGCCGCTCGATAGTCTCTGGGATCCAGTTCAACGAGCACCTGACCGGTCACCACGGGTTGATCGTTTTCAACCATTACCCTTGCCACCGCACCTGACACCCGACTGCTGATTCGGGCGCTGTCGGCCATGACGTATGCATCATCGGTGGTTTCACGGTAGCGCAAGACCAGGAACCAGTAAGCGCCAACCGCCATAGCCGAAATCACAATCAGTAGGACCAACAAGCCTAATTTTTTCATGCGGCGACGGTTCTTAACTTTCTCGGCTGATGGGTCCATGGCATCCCTCGGCAAGACGGCTCCATACTCAGGCAGTGTGGGTGGTTAGGTAAGGGTTTTTTCAGAGTGTTGCGGCAAACTGCCCGGTGGTAAAGTACACGAGAAATGGGCCAGTATTCAAGCAAGTAAATAATAAATAATAATGAGCACGGTCATGAATTATCTAGCCATAGAAAACCTGGCCCTCAGGGCCAGGTCAGTTGGCCACCGGCGGATCGGCTCTACCCGTAACCATTGCGTTGGAATGATGGAATCGTGGAGTATTGGAATAATGGGGTTGGCTGAACTGGTTCATTTTTTTGAATACATGCGGTGAGTTCACGACTAGAAATCAAAATAGTTCTAATCTTTGCCCCCAACATGATTCGCGCTCGCTTCGCTCCGCTCAATCCCGCAAGCGGGTTTCCGGTTTCCATTTTTCCATCATTCCACGATTCCATCGGGATTAAACACCACCCCTCCGGGGTGAACTCAATGGTGGGTCCTCTGGGCCCGGATTCTTTACTAGTATCCTCATAGTGGGCAGAAGTCTTGGCACGCCTATCTGAAAATGTCAATAAATTCAATGTCGACGGAATTCTTGCGAGGGACAGGAGAAATCCGCAGACCGGTGCAGAAATTCAAATCCCTGCGAACAAAGTCCCCAGATTCGTTCTAGGTAAGGCTTTGAAAGAAGCAGTGAAATGACGACAATTGAATTCTCGCTGTAATAGCAGCGTCCCCACACATTGAGATAGCTTTCGCCTCTTGAAGATAATACCTATGGAGATCTCCAAGAGGCTTTCTGTTTTTTCGGCGTTAGACTAAGGTGCAACACATCGAGGCAAAGGATGCTCGCTGGACAATATCCGAGCATGATCTCAGTAATAGAGTGTGGTACATATCGGGTAAACAAGGATTAAAATTAAGCCAAGAAGTGGGAAATAAGAAGTCTAGATGGTCGGCAATATCCTCTTATTAATGAGTTAGCCCTGCCAGGACTAGAGGATTTCTACAGATAGGAGTTTTCGGGAGGAACAGGCTAAGGAGGTGCCGAGAGCGCATAATTTAAACCTATTCTGCACAAACGTTCCCCTCGATTTCAACCGAACAATCCGCCAGCAAACTCACTTAGCGTTGGATTCTGCCTTGTTTTTCTCCGGCAAAGGCTCGTTGCTACCGTACACCTCAACATAGGCGTTATGCGAAATGCAACCCTTTTCCCAGTGATTTCTGACTTTCTTGCCAATAAATGAATCCGGATACTTGCGCCCGATATTGCAGCCGGGGCAGATCTTGCTCCAGCCTGCCAGCACTTTTTTCATTTCCATGATTGCCTCCCTGCTGCAGGCGCGCTCGCCTGCCATAAAAAGCTCTAAATAGCTTGTCACCTCGGTGAAAACCGTTACTTGCAAGGATCGTCTCTTCCTACTATCTGCGACATATTTCCCTCAAACGGTTAATTAGATTTAGCAGAAACAATAATATTTCACATATAACATGGAGAGTGAATTTTTACAAATCTCAAAAAGTTATCGGTGCGTGTCTCTGGAGATGCGGTGAATTAAAACTTTCCTGACTCCAGTTTATGACACAAGAATTCCACCTGTTTCTGAATCGTACCGCTTTCCTTCAATCCTCGCTCAATACTGTTAATGGAGTGAAGCGTGGTTGCATGATATCGGTTAAAGGGCTTGCCGATGATCCGGAGGGAGACATCCGTATATCGACACGATAAAAACATTTCCATCTGTCTCGCCCGACGTTTGCCTGTTTACGGAAACGTAAAACGAGATCTTCATTGCAAACATTATAATATTTGCCCACGAGTTTCTTGATGGCTTTGATCGTAATATTTTTGTGCTGCTGGACGAATATTTGGTAGGGACAGTGATCCAGAGGTGCGCCACGAAGGCAGATATTCCATAGTCGATGGCAGTTTATATTTCCTGAGTGCATGTTCAACAAAAGGCAGGTGAGTGGCTCCCGCAGTTCATAGCTGCCGTTCAAAGTTCTGTAAAAGGTAAGGCCATCACCTCCGATCCCAGCGGAAGCCGAGTTTCCCCGGGATAGATCACATAGCCTGTAGCCGCCCGGCTTCCCAAATCCTTGCGAAACTTTTTGATGCCTGACGCCATGGCTGGCCGGGGAGTTGCCGAGAGTTTCACCTCAATGGGGATGAGCTTCCTCCCGGTCTCTACCACGATGTCCACCTCAGCTCCTGCAGAGGTGCGCCAGAAGTAGATTTGTGGTTCGCTCCCTTGGTGCGTAAGTCTCTTGACGATCTCGGAGACTACTGCCGTCTCCATAATAGCGCCGCCCATGGGACCATACGCCGCATGTTCAGGATCTTTTAATCCTGCCAGGTAACAAAGTGTTCCCACGTCCGTAAAATATACTTTGGGCGTCTTCACGAGCCGCTTGCCTAAACTGGCGAAATACGGACGGAGAACGATTATCTGGTATGTGGCTTCCAACACCGACATCCAGGCTTTGATGGTGTTGACAGCAAGACCAAGATCTCGCGCCAGGTCAGTTAGACGAACAAGCTGGGCGCTTCGGGCTGCCAGCGACCTCAGAAAGTTCTGGAACTGAGTTAAGTTGCCAACCTGGCGGAGCATGCGTACATCGCGCTCTAGGTAGGTCTGGGTGTAACTTGCGTGCCAGAGGTGAAGGTCGCGTTCGGGATATGCGACAAGCTCGGGATAGCTGCCCCGCAAGAAACTTTTCCAGAGATCCAAGTAGGAAAGCGGCTTAACCTTGATTGTTTTTCTATTGTCCTCCCATGGTAGCGGCGTTTGCGGCCGCCCTGCAGACTCACACCATGAAAATGGGAGGAGCCTCAGCATGGCGGCCCTGCCTGCGAGTGACTCCGTGACCTTTTGCATCAGAAGCAGGTTCTGGGAGCCGGTCAACAAGAATTGCCCGCATTTCTCCCGCTCTGCGTCCACTTTTTCTTTAACGTAGGGAAGCAGGTCTGGAGCGTACTGC
>Ga0209536_100007978_pt1 | contig 15980 bp, 14 predicted proteins | sample DeeMarSeWOR28_12_FD_187461 | JGI IMG/M metagenome (GOLD analysis project Ga0209536, IMG submission 187461) | Marine sediment microbial communities from White Oak River estuary, North Carolina - WOR-2-8_12 (SPAdes) (version 2) | ecosystem: Environmental > Aquatic > Marine > Intertidal zone >...
TGAAATGGAGTGAGAAGCCAAAGGTTGCCGCCAGTTGATGCTTGACGGTATCCAGGCGGTCGGCTGAATCGGTTTCCACCTGCAATTGTGTGGGTGTCAAGGTTAGCCGGGCGACAGGGGATGCTTTGGCGTCTGTGTGTTCCTGTGGTGGAAGCCATACCCATGATAATGTTTTGGATCCTGATACGGATGGCGCTGGCTTGGCACCCTTTTCTTGAATGGGCGTGAACTGCTCAAATCCATTCAGCCCGTCCGCCAGCACACGAAATTCATGGTGTTCATACAGGGCAATGGCGTAAAGAAATGTTTCGTCTTGGGTATTCCGGTAATCAATATGTGAGTCGACAACAGCCCAGGCTCCTCGTCGCACCTTGGCGACACTCCAGATCATCATATACCCGTAGCTCTTGGCGAATTCCGCCCATTCAGACAGAGCAAAATTGCCTGTGCCAATCTCGATTTCCCTCCGTGTCTCATTGGTAAACCTGAAGACGGCCTTGCCCATGTTGGCGGAAAGAACAAGGGGGGGGCCAAGCAGATGTGTTTTGGGCAATCCCCGAAGAAGCCGGGTGAGAAGGACCTGTCCGATTTTGTAGGGAACCGTAGTTGGCGGAAGGAGAACCTCAAATATCTGCTGATCTCCCAACGATTGCAGGCGGGCATGAATAGGCTGATTTCCGGGAGAGAGGTCTTGCATCTCGAGCAGATCCATGTAGGAATGTCTCAAGGAATCCAGCCAGACACGCTCCTCTTCCGGGACGTGTTCTGTTACCAGGTCTCGCACTTGCTCGATGAGGGAGGAATGGCCGTCGCTCGGGAAATAATCCGCATAGAGAAACCACTTGGCCAGGTCCTCTTCTTCGGGAAGGGGAAACAAGAGAGGAGCCGTCAGCGGATCCAAATAGGGCTGAAGGGCTTGGCTTAAGGCGAGTTGCCGTTGTAACTGAAAATCCGGCTTGAGCGATTGATGCTCCAACCGGGCTAACAGATTTCGAAGGCCCTCTTCGGACACGGCTGACGGGTGGGAGTGATCGTCTTCCATCGTCACAGGTTCACGTTTCACGCTGGAGAGGTTGTGGTGTGATCCGTCTCATGTGACGGATGATGCCCTCCTTCGAATTTTGGACTTTTGACCGTAAGGACAGGGTAGGGGCTTTGTTCGAGCACCTTGCAGGCGGTGCTTCCCAGGACCATACGGGAGAGCCCTTTTCGACCATGGGTCCCCATGACGATAAGATCGGCCTGCTGGATGGCACTGGTTTCCAGAATGCCGTCAACCGTTGGTTTATCGAGTAGCTCATATGTTGCGCTCAAACCCTGGTCTGACAGGACGGTGGTGAGGTCAGACAACCGCTTTTCGACCTTATCCCGGTTGGTTTTTTCTTGAAGCGGATGGGTGAGCGTAAAGTCCAAACTGTAGGACAAGGGTTCGATGGCATGGACCAACGTCAGAGGCGCATCAAACCATTTGGCAATTTGGACCGCATATTCATAGGCATCCATGGAGCAATCGGAAAATTCCATGGGGAGGACCACTTGTCGCGGGAGAATTTGTAAGGGATGCATCGCAGAGACATCTGAGGCTTCCCGATGAGGAATCGAAAGGACCGGACACGGGGCTCGTTGAATCACCCGTTCCGCCACGCTTCCGAATAGCACTCGATTGAATCCCGTCCATCCGTGGGTGCCCATCATGATCAAATCGCATTTTTTCTCCCTGGCAATCTGGCAAATGCCTTCAGAGGGCAGGCCGGCCACCAGTTCCATGGTAGCCTTCGGGACTTGTTGCCGTGCCTCGGTTAAGAGCTTTTCCAGCTCTCCCCGTGCGACCTTGCGTTGTTCATCCAGGAATTTTTGGGCGATTCCGGCATCGATATCCAGCCCTGGTTGCAGGGAATGGACATGAAGAAGGGTCAGTTCAGCCTCAAACACTTTCGCCCATTCCACCGCATATCGAAAGGCGGGGACGGAGCTTGGGGAGAAGTCGGTGGGAACCAAAACATGGGTCACGATTTTGACCATAAAATATACTGACCTTTCGCTTTGGGTGAAGACAAGACTGAATGCTTCTGGAATTCTAATAGCTCGGCTATCCTATCACAATCCATAGGGAATTTGGCTGGAAAATTATACGGCGTCCACAGTGAGGAGTAATATCTCCCCTTTCATGTCTTTATGAATCGAACATTGAAACTGGAACCGGCCGGGATGATCAAGAATCAAGCGGATTGATACTTCTTTGCCGGGATCGATATAGGCCCCTTCCACGCCATTTCCATAAGTGATGACGCCATTACTTTCAACTTGGGTGAGGGTATTCAAGAACATTTGTGATCCAAAATCATGGCGCACATCATCCATGTTTTTGATGTGGATAACGGTCTCGGTGTTCAGTTGCAAAGGAGTCTGGGTGGTTCGAAACGTGTATCCCTCAATTGTCACATTCACTTCTTGTTGGAACTGGGCACTGGATAGGGGAACCCCTCCTAATAAAAAGAAACCAATGAACAGGACCCACATTTTGTGAAGCCGGGTTCCTTGACAGTTGTGCATGTGTGGAGCGCCTCCCTCTGTCTTTTCGGTGAGTGTTCTCATTCGGGTTTTTTGGATACCCTTGTGGTATTCATGGAAAAGACGGGTTCCCCCTCTCGCCGGAAGGGGAACCCCCTCGATTATGAGACTTTTACTTCAATGCTTTTTGGTTTTGCCCGTTCACTTTTCGGTATATGGACGTGCAACACACCCTCTTTGAATTCCGCTGAAACTTTATCGGGATCCGCATCTTCGGGGATGGTAAAACTTCGGGAGAAGCTGCCATAGGCTCGTTCGATTCGATGGTATTTTTTGTCCTTCTCTTCCTTCTCATATTTTCGTTCACCGGAGATGACTAAGACCTCGTTCTGTACGCCGATTTTGATTTCATCTTTTTTGACCTCCGGAAGCTCAGCTTTGATTAAATATTCCTTCGAATCTTCCGTGATGTCAACTAAGGGGGCCCATTCAGCGACGCGCAATGCTTCTTGGCGATCCCCTTCTTTTCTGACCGGTGCTCGACCGAACAAGGTCGAAAGCCGACCCTGCAATTCATCCAATTCCCGAAACGGGTCCCAACGTGTGATAGCACTCATTGCATATCCTCCTTTTTTTGTAAACCAAGAGAAAATGTTGATACCACTGGAATGTTTAAGCAATGGGTATGCCAAAGGTCCGAAAGAGTGGCGACTAAAATTTAGGGGAAAATTCTCTTATGAAAACGCCCAGCCTTCCTTAGTTCTTGGTAGAACCCCTCACTCTGACCGGCCGGGCCTGTAGCAGATGTCATCAGGGGGGAAATGGAGCGGGTTTCCAGATTGCTTGACAGGTTAGCGGACAATCAGGACCGGGCAAGGAGTCTGATGCAACACGGCATGCGACACGCTACCCATTAAAAATCTGGAGAACCCTCCCCGGCCATGTGTGCCCATCATGATGAGATCGGATTGAGAGGCCTTGGCTTGCTCAAGGATGGCATAGGCGGGATCGCCAATCCCAACATTGGCCTGACAGAGGAATTTCATCTGTAGGAGCCGGTCGGTGACGCTTTTCATACGTTCCCGAGCCTCTTCCATGGCCTGAATTTCCATGAGATCCGATTGTCCCACTGTGGTTGGCCAGGACAGTTGGGGTTGCGGCCAGACCGCAAAGACTTCGACTTCCACCGGTTGGCGAAAAGGCTGGAGCGCCAAAAATTGCAAGGCCGTTTCTGCGTCTTCCGGGCCTTCGATCGGCAGAAGAATCTTTCGTAATTGAGTGAGGGGGGCTTTGACGATCATGGTTGAACACGGCGCATGCATCAGGACCCGATGAGAAATGCTTCCCAGAATCAGCTCCTTAAGGGGCCCAAGGCCTCTGGCTCCTAATATGATCAGATTGGATCGTGCGGACCGTGCCGTTTCCACGATCACGTCGACTGGATGCCCGATTTGGTGGACCCGCTGTAAGTGGGGGAAATTGGCCGGAAGGTGCTCTTGGGCTTCATCAAGAATGCTTTCTCCTTCTTTTTGTAACTGGGCTTTGATTTCTTCCTGCGCTTCGGCTCTGAGGTCCGGAGTAATCATGGGATAGTTGAAATCGGGGAGGTGCAGGGCATGAACCAGGGTCAATTCTTCCGGCGGCGTAAAATGTGCAAGGGCCTGAACAGAAGAGGTTGAACAAGGTGAACCATCAACCGCAACAACAATTCTCATGGGATCTTCCTTTTTAAAGTGGTTCGTCGTGCCATGTTTTTACTATATCGAGCAAGAGAAATGCCATTAGAGGGTTTTTGGAGCGCCTAAGAATCATTTTTTCTCAAGATCTGGCTGCGCAAGGGGGGGGATCGGTGGTTGTGCTCTAGCCGGGAGGAAGGGGGATTCTCCAAATTTTAGGGATTTTGAAAGAAATGGGAGAGAGGGTGGCTATTGTTCTTCAATGAGGACGAGTTGAATAAGTTGGCCAAGGTGGGGCAAATTGCTACAGTAGAAAAATGCCTGTTTGGGGCAGAAGTCAACAGATGGGGGTGACATTTTTGATGATCGACTGAATTCGACTATTTGTGATGGGTGAGCTTGGGCACAGAGAAATGTATCTACCCAAGGATGGGCTGAGGCCATTTTCTACCAAAGTTGTGGGGTCAGACTGCACTGAGCCAAACAAGGAATACTTCAGATGACCAAAGATTCTTCAGCTGTTTTAGTCGTCGATGATGAACCTGAAATGCGGCAATTGTTGCGGGACATCCTGGAGGAGGAGCACTATCGAGTTAGGGTGGCCTCAGATGGTCATGAAGCGCTCAACCTTATGGAATCGGGGAAATTCCCTGTGGTCTTAACGGATTTACGCATGAAAGGGATGGACGGGCTGGGGTTGTTGGATCATGTTCTTCGAAAGCATCCGGAGTCTAATCTCATCATGATGACGGCGTTTGGCACAGTGGAGTCGGCCGTTGAGGCGATGAAACAAGGCGCCTTCGATTATCTCACCAAACCGATCAAGACCAATGAACTCTCGCTGACGGTGGCGAAAGCCATGCGAGATGCTCTTCTTCGACAGGAGGTCAAACAACTACGGCAACAGGTCACCCGGGAATATGCGTTTGACCAAATTCTCGGGAGAAGTAAACCGATGAAAGAAATTTTTGATCTGATCCGTCGGGTAGCCGATTCACAGACAAATATTTTGATCACAGGAGAAAGCGGGACGGGCAAAGAACTTGTGGCCAAAGCCATCCATTTTAATAGTCAACGGAAATCTGCTCCCTTTGTCCCTGTGAATTGCGCGGCTATTCCTGAACTGTTGTTGGAAAGCGAGTTGTTCGGTCATGTGCGAGGGGCTTTTACGGATGCCAAGTCCGACAAGCCCGGTCTGTTTGAAGAGGCCCATGGGGGCACGTTGTTTCTGGATGAAATCAGTGAAATGCCCATGATGCTCCAGGCCAAGCTGCTGCGAGCCGTGCAAGAGCGGGAAATCCGGCGGGTGGGGGCCACTCGTTCAATGCCGATCAATGTCCGGTTGGTCGTGGCGACCAACGTGATGTTGGCTGAGGAGGTCAAGGCCAAGCGGTTTCGGGAGGATTTGTATTATCGGCTGAATGTGATTGAAATTCACTTGCCATCCCTTCGGGATCGCAAAGAGGATATTCCCATCCTGGTTCAGGGATTACTTCAAAAAAGTGTCACCGCGCAACAGAAGAATATTGAAGGAGTGGCAGAAGCAGCCATGGCCCGGCTTATGGATTATCAGTGGCCCGGAAATGTGAGGGAGTTAGAAAATATCCTGGAGCGGGCCGCGACTCTCACCCAAGGAAAAAAAATCTCCTTAGAGGATCTTCCTCTAAATATTCGGGATCTCCAAGGGGAAGGACAATTAATCGGAGATGCAGCCGAGCGGTTACTGCCCTTGGAAGAGTTGGAAAAGTCCTACATTCGTCGGGTGTTGGATAAAATGGGCGGAAACAAATATCAAGCCGCTCATGTGTTGGGAATTGATCGAAAGACCTTGTATCGCAAGCTCGCTGAAATGGAGGAAGAAGTCTGAAGCGGATACAGTCAGAAGAGCCAAAAGGAAAGATGAGCAAGCATGATGCCCGTAGATGCCAGAGAATATCCTTTTGTGTTTTTGCCATTCCCGTCAGTTCGTAGCGAGGGCCATCTGTAATGAAACCAAGATAGATTTCCGGTTGAACATGTCGGGAAGGACAAGAAAGAAAAATTCCAGTTTACACATAAAAGCGAATGGGAATCTTTCTCTGCTCAAAATGCAGGTTGTTCGCCATTCATCAGATGCTCCCTGCGAAATTAATTTGTGTCGTCTTCTCGTAGACATCTAGTTGTCCCGTTCCACTGATCAAGCCATGAGTGCCGTTCCCCGTCCACCTGATTCTGAACAAGAGCTGCATCTTCTCCGGCAGGAATTGGCCGAATTGCGAGCGGTCCAGGCCATGCATCAGGAAACCAGTAAGGGATTTGAGGCGATTGAACAGCAACTGGCAGGTATCATCCATTCGGCCATGGATGGCATCATTACCATTGATGACGATCAAAAGATTGTCATCTTTAATGCGGCAGCGGCGGAAATATTTCAGTGCTCTGCCCGAGAAGCCATGGGAAAAACTCTGGACCAATTTATCCCGATCCCTCTGCGGGCTGCCCATCGGGATCATATCCGCCGATTTGCCGAGACTGGGGGAGCTTCCCGACGTATGGGCGCTCAACGGGAAATTTCCGGAATGCGAGGCAATGGCGAGCTCTTTCCTCTAGAAGCCTCGATTTCTCAAGTCGAGCGATCGGGGAAGCGATGGTTGACCGTGATTCTTCGTGATATTTCCCAACGAAAGCAAAATGAAGCGCGGCTGGGCTATTTGGGGAGAATTCTTGATGAGGCGCTCAATGAAATCTATGTGTTTGATGCTGCCACCCTGCGATTTACTCAAGTCAATAAAGGGGCCAGGGAAAATATCGGATATAGTATGGCGGAATTGTGCGCCATGACTCTCCTGGATTTACAACCCGAGTTAACGAATGAAAGGTTCCTTGAGCTGTTGTCTCCCCTTCGGACCGGTCAGCGGGAACAAGTGGGTTTTCGAGCATCTCATCGAAGAAAGGACGGTACGACCTACCCCGTTGAAGTCCACCTCCAATATTTACAGGAAGAAGATCGACGGGTGTTTCTGGCGATTATCCTGGATGTGACCGAACGGGTGGCGACAGAGCAGGAATTACAGAAGGCGCAACGGACCTTATCTACTCTGCTTACCAATCTGCCCGGCATCGTCTATCGGTGTCGCAATGATTCGGATTGGACCATGGAGTTTATCAGCCCCAGTTGCCAAATCCTGACGGGATATTCATCTGAACAATTTGTTGAATCTCGACAGGTGTCATATGGTCGGCATCTGATCGTTCAAGATGATCGCGAACGGGTGTGGCATGACGTCCAGGCCGCTCTCAAAGACCGCAAGGCATTTCAGGTCAGTTATCGGATTCGAACAGCGGAGGGAACCATCAAATGGGTGTGGGAACAAGGATGTGGAATTTTTTCCGAAACAGGCGAAGTGATCGGGCTTGAAGGGTACGTGGTGGATATTACCCAACAACGGGCTTTGGAGGATCAACTGCGAAAAACGGAACGATTGGCCGAGTTGGGCACGTTGGCCTCGGGGATGGCTCATGAAATTGGCACACCGATGAATGTGATCCTGGGGAGAGCGGAATTGTTGATGCGCAAAGCCACGGATGAGCGCACCAGGCGGAGCTTGGAAACCATTGTGACCCAGGTGGAACGCATTACCAAAATCATGAATCAATTATTAAGTTTTGCCCGGAAGCGGCCGTCTGAACGTCAGGGAATCGATTTAGAGGCCGTCCTGATTGATGTCCTGGACGTTCTGCAGGAGAGGTTCCAAAAACACCATATTCAGGTGACCAAAACCGTTTCGCCTCAACTGCCGAAGGTGTGGGCGGATCCTGATCATCTGAATCAGGTGTTCTTGAATCTTATTCTGAATGCTTGTCAAGCGATGCCGGAAGGGGGAACACTGAGCCTGGCTCTTCGCCCGACCGATTCCATGGTGGAAGTCACCGTTCAAGATACGGGTTGTGGAATTCCTCAAGAACAGCTATCCAAGATCTTTGATCCGTTTTTTTCCACCAAGGCTGTCGGGGAGGGGACCGGCTTGGGGCTCACCGTGGTCCATGGGATTCTCCAGGAACATCAAGGAGCTATCCGTGTGAAAAGTGTTCCAGGCCAAGGAACGTCGTTTATAGTTTCCCTGCCCATTCATGCTGAATGACACTCGCCGGGGTCATGAGGGGGAAAGGCGTAAAGCGAAAGGCGTGAGGAGGAAAGACATGGACTCTTCCTTAAGCTCCACTGTACTCCTTACTTTACTTTTTATTAATGAAATAATTTTGAGAATTTTCCTAGCTTGCTGGGGAGGGAGTTTCGCTTCACAACTTTGAGGCCTCACCTCTCACGCCTTCCCCCCACCCTTCCTTTTCACGGTTCCAATCGCCTTCGCTAGTGCCCTTCCGGTTCGATATGGACCACCACATCTTCAAGAGATTCAAAATGCGCAATGAGCAACTCTTCAATCCGGGTCGCGAGAGTATGGGCTTTTTCCACTGACAGGGTTGGATCAACGTGAATCGAGAGATCCATGAACACATGATGGGCCAGTCCGCGTGTTCGGATATCGTGACAGTCCAGGACGCCGGATATGGACATCACGGCGGTTCGAACCTCCTCGGGGTCCAAGCGAATGGCATCCGTTAAGGAAGACAGAACGTCTTTAAGCACGACAAAAGCCGTCCAGGCGATGATGCAGGCAATCAAAACCGCCACCAAAGGATCAATGAAGGCATACCCGGCCTGTACAGCCAAGAGTCCTACCAGGACTGAAGATGACGTCAGGACATCACTTGCCGTGTGGTAGGAGTCAGCGGTGAGAATATCGCTTTTGAGTTCGGTGCCCTTTCGACGTTCCCATCGGGTCACGAAAATATTGATCCCCATAGTCACGATCATGATGAAAAAACTGATCCCGGTCACCTGAGGATGCAGGTCCAGGGTCCATGACTGATAGGCTTTCCAGAGAAGGTAAAGGCAGGTCAGGACCAAAAAGCTACCAATGGATCCTGCTGTCAAGGCTTCAAATTTTTTATGACCATATGGGTGATTGGCATCGGGAGGAGGTGTGGTCAACCAGAGCCCAATCAGACCAATCACATTCGAGAGACCATCGAAGGAAGAATGAAGGCCATCGGCCTGCATGCCTAAAGAGTGAGTCATCATGCCATAGGCCCATTTTGCCCCGGCGACTCCCAGGTTCAGTAGGAGGATCCACCACAGAATCCGGCGAATTTCTCGAAGACGGCTCATGGATGGCATAAAGGGATCATGAACGGGAAACGGGGACCGGTTGTCGGTAAAAAACCCTGACGGTCATTCGTCGGCTCACTATATCAGGAAGTTCATTGGTGATCGATGAACCGTTAGGGTCCAGCCTTGGCAAAGTCGATGAAGCCTCGCTCCACATCCGTTCCGATGAGAGCGACCTGCACGCGATCGCCGACGTCGAGGCCGCGACATCCGGACACCAGTTTCCCTTCGACCGGCAGTGGCAACAGACGAACCCAGGTTCCCTTGTTGGAGGCGCCTGTGACAATGGCGTCGAACCGTTGTCCGATCTGTGATTCCAGTAACAACGCGGCGGCGGATTTCTGGAGCCGGCGTTCGACTTTCTCGGCATCGTTTTCCTTTTCGGTACAATGGGCAGCCAGAGCCCGAAGTTCTCCTTCTCGATAAGGAACCGGATCGCCTGATAAGACTGCCTTGATCAATCGCTGGGTGATCAAATCGGGGAAACGCCGGTTGGGAGCCGTTGAATGGGTATAGGCTTTCACCGCCAGTCCAAAATGACCTGGAGGAGTCTTTCCCGGCAGGTTCAGGACATACTCGCCCCTCCCTATGAGTTTAATGATGGTGAGGGACAAGTCGGGAAATCCTATCGGGTCGGCGTGTTTCTGTTTGAGAAGAAACTTCTCCAGGGCACGGGAGTCGGGTTCCGGCGGGAGTGATTCACCACGCCATGAGGCAAAGTCCACAATCCGTTGCCACCGTTCAGGTGAGCGAAGGACCCGACGGAGAGACGGGAAACGGTTGGTGGTAAGGAAGCGGACGGTCACGCCATTGGCCGCGATCATGAAGTCCTCAATAATGTCCTTGGCCCTGTTTGGTGTGTCCCGTTCAAACGCCTTGAGTGCATCCTGGTCAAAAATGGGACGCGCTTCTATGGTTTCAAGATCAAGGGCGCCGTGAAGGTGTCTGAGCGATTTAAGATTCTGGGCCATGCGGTCCTGGAGCCGAAGGTTCTCGTCGAGACCGTTGACCGAGGCAATCGCTGAGGGCATGGAGCCCTGACCCTGCAACCAGGCCGCAACACTGTTGTAAGCAAGCTTGGCGTGATTGCGAACTGTCGCGTGATAGAGGGCAGAACGTTGAAGCAATCCATCGAGGGCGAAAACCATTTCAATGACGATAGCCTGGCGGTCTGATTGAAAATTCAGAGAGGTCAGATCCGTGGAGAGCTTTTCTGGCAGCATCGAAAACGTCTCCGCGATGGTATAGACCGAGGTGGTGTTGTGCCGCGCATGATCGTCAATGGCTGATTCCTTCCTCACGAGCGCGTCGACGTCGGCGATCGCGACCAGGACCTTGACCGACCCGTCCGGCAGGGGTTCGGCAACCGTCAGCTGGTCCAGATCGAGGGAATCATCGTTGTCGATGGAACACCAGGGAAGGTTTGTGAGATCACGCGTCGAAATGGCATCTCCCGTTGCAGGCCCGGAGATTCCCTCAAGTTCGTCGATGACTTCGCGGGAAAAATCGGGAAGCAACCCTCTTTCTTGCATGGCCCGGCGGGCTATGCGTTGCAAGATCGCGCGATGTCGCCTCTCGTCTATATCCGTCATCATGGCTCCTTTCCGGAATCCCCTGTTGGCGCTATCCACGATCCGTGACTCTTGTGGAGGTCGGAATGGTTTTGCCTATTCACGATGTGGCTCCAAAGAGCGCTCCGACCGCGTGCTCACCTGAAAGGTCTAATAGGAGTTCCGTGTGCCCGAGTGCAAGGGCGGTCTGTTCGGTGTCTGTCGGTGAATGGACAGACCTATATTCACCGGCAGCCATCGACATCGTTCCCGCGACCAGGCCTGCAACTCCCGCAACCCATACATTGCTCTGAGTCGCATCCGCGGCTGAAACTCTGATCAGCAGGCTTGCCGTGAAAACGATCCCGTGGTTGGGATCCAATACGGTCGCCCGTAGCCAGTCGATGGGCTCTGTGCAGTGTTGTTCCCTCTGGCCTACGAACATGCGGGATTTTCCGGCATTGGCCCATCGGCTCAATGTTAAATGAGCCCTTTCCACAACTTGTTTACTGCGTAGCCTGAAAAGCCGAAGGCTCCTGTTCTGTCCTCTTTTCTTGAATTTCTTGGCTTACTTCGCAAGACGTTTGCGGATAGCCTGCAATTCTTTCCGGCGCGTCTTGGTCGGCTGAGGATAACTCATATTGAGACTTTTCAGCGTGTCGAGGATCGCATTCGAAATGATGAGCCGGGCGTTCTTTTTGTCATCGGCAGGCACGATATACCAGGGAGCGGTTTTTGTGCTCGTGGCAGTCAAACAGGCTTCATAGGCCTGCATGTACTCTTGCCAATACTTTCTTTCCTTAATGTCGGCGAGGCTGAATTTCCAGTTCTTCTCCGGTTCATCAATGCGTTGAAGAAAGCGCTTCCGCTGCTCTTCCTCTGAAAGATGAAGGAAAAACTTCATGATCCGCGTCCCATTGCGGTAGAGATGGCTCTCCACGTCTAAGATGGAGCGGTACCGGTCTTGCCAAAGGGTTTTTTCATCAAGCAACTCGTCCGGTAGCCCCTGGCTCAGCAAAATCTCCGGATGCACTCGAACGATTAGCACTTCCTCGTAATAGGAACGATTGAAAATGCCGATCCGGCCGCGTTCAGGTAGAGACTGAGTGGTGCGCCACAAAAAATCATGATCCAGTTCCGTCGCGCTGGGATGTTTGAAGCTGAACACCTGGCAACCTTGTGGATTAACACCGGACATGACGTGCCGGATGGCGCTGTCCTTTCCGGCGGCGTCCATTGCTTGAAAAATAAGTAGCAAGGCATAACGGTTGTAGGCGTAGAGAAGGCGTTGCAGCTCGCTGAGTTCCTCAATCTGTTCGTTGAGGCACTTCTTGTACTGCTCCTTCGAGGTGTAATGTGCCTTCACCCTGGTTGGCCACTTATTGAGATTAACCTTTGCGCCTTCCCGCACCCGAAAATCTTTGGATGAAATATTCATCTGTGTCCTTCTTTCATGTTTGGATGTCCGGTCTTCCTACTCCGCACTCCGTGGTGGTTGGTGTTTGAGTCAGCGCCTCAAAGCCGGAGATGACGTCGAACAATTCCTCGTCAATGCTACGTTGACGCAACTGGTGAAAACGACGATTGAGATCTTCCAGCAGTTCATCGATGTTTTTCTCGGCCCGTTGCATCGCGCTCAGGCGGCTGGCGTTTTCGCTGGCCAGAGACTCCGCACACGCACGGAAAAGCGAGACGAAGAGATACTCGTGGATGAGCGCCCGCAAGGTTGTGGTACTACTGCCAATGACCTCCGGTAAATTCTCTGTCGGCCAGGGGAGTGTGGCCAACTGGCTTCGCCAGATATCATCCAGCGGAAGCAGACGCTGATTGACCGGCGTATACACTGTTCTTGAGGTAGGGCGATTGTAGAAGAGGTGGAGTTCGGCGATCTCTCCCCGGCTGCGGCGCATTTCGCTTTCCAGGAGTATTTGTCCGACAAGAGGAGTGATGGCCTTGACGGAATTCGGCACCGGAAAGCATCCTTGGAGCGGCAGGCCCGCGTCTTCCAGGCGCGCGTGCACGCGCTCACCGACGGCCAAGACCATGTGGGAACCAGGCAGAGCGGCTAGCGTGTTGATCGTATAATCGGCCACTACCTCATTAAACTGGCCCACCAATCCCTGGTCTGATCCGAACACCACCGCGCCAATGGGTCCCGCATTGGCTTGTTTCTTCTGTTCTCCCATCATGGCCATCGGCGGGCCTTCCCGAAAACAGACACTTAACCCCAGCTCAACAGTGCGAAAATAATCGGCCAGCGCGCTCACCGATTGCTCGTATTGTCCGACGCTTGAGGCAGCCAGGGCTTTCATGGTGCGAACAACGGACTCGAGATCTCCGGCTCCCCGGATCTTTCGGCGCAGGCTCACCATGGTGTCGCTCATGATTTCTCCTTGAGTGCCGGGGTAAGCTGAAAATGTGCAAGTGCTTTATGGGCGATGCGGATAATGGTTTCACGATCCTTGGCATTCAATTTGAATTCGGATTCCAATCCCTTGCCTATCTCCGCCGGGATGTCCAGGGCCGCTCTGTACAGCGCATGTTCGGCATTCCTCATCTGATCAAGGGGCACAGGATCGAACAGGTTTTCGGCCAATGCCAGCAGCAGGGTGATTTGGGCGGGCAGGGAGACCGGAGCGAATTCCGGCTGCTTGAGGCAGGCGCGGATTCGCCGCCCGTGTTCGATGATGTGGCGGGTGCTCTCATCCAACCGGGCGCCGAACCGGGCGAAGGTTTCCAGTTCTTCAAACTGTGCATAGGCCAGCTTGAGATCGCCGGCCACGGCGCGATAGGCGGCCCGTTGTGCCTTGCCTCCAACCCGAGAAACGGATTGCCCGACATCGACCGCCGGCAATACCCCTAATTCGAACAGGGAGGGGGAGAGGTAAATCTGCCCATCTGTGATGGAAATCAGATTGGTTGGAATGTAAGCAGAAATGTTTTGCGCCTCTGTTTCGATGATGGGCAGCGCCGTCAGTGACCCACCGCCGAGTTCCTTCCGCAGGTGTGTGGCGCGCTCGAGAAGCCGGGAGTGGATGTAAAAGATATCGCCGGGAAACGCTTCCCGTCCGGGCGGGCGACGCAAGAGCAGGGACAGCTCACGATAGGCGCGAGCGTGATGCGTGAGGTCGTCATAGACAATCAGCACATCGCGCCCCTGTTCCATGAAATACTCCGCAATGCTGGTCGCGGAGTAAGGCGCGATATACGCAAGCCCCGGCGGGTCGTTGCCTTCGGTCACGACGACGATGGTGTATTCCATCGCGCCTTGTTCGCGGAGGGTGGCCACGACTTTGGCGACGCCGGATGCGCGCTGGCCGATGGCGCAATACACGCAGAGCACATCCTGATCCCGCTGGTTGAGAATTGTGTCAAGGGCAATAGCGGTTTTGCCTGTCTGCCGGTCGCCGAGAATCAATTCCCGTTGTCCACGTCCGATGGGAATAAGCGCATCGATGACCTTGATGCCGGTTTGTAGCGGCACCGTGACCGGTGCACGATTCATGATGGGTGGAGCCGGACGTTCAATAGGGAGGCGCTCGCTGGAGACCACCGGCCCGTGGCCATCCAGTGGCCGTCCCAATGGATTTACGACTCGTCCAATCAATCCGTTGCACACCGGCACATCCATGACGTGCCCCCTGCGCTCGACTTCATCACCCGTATGCAGCTGTGAGTAGTCGCCAAGGAGCACGACACCGACTTCAGCTTCATCAACGTTGAAGGCAATGCCGTACACATCACCCGGAAATTTCAGGACCTCATCAAATCCCACCCGGGGAAGGCCGGACACTCTGGCGATACCGGTGGAGACATTCATGATCCTTCCCACTTCGTGAGGGGTGAGCTGGGGCGTAAAGCCTTCGCGGACCTCGCGTATGCCGGCGAACGTGTTATCGAAGAGGCTGTGCAGGTGTTCAGGTTCGATATTCATGGTCGGGTTGGTCGGGTTGGGCATCGGCTTTTGCTGCCGGTTTTGACCGTTCTTTCAGAAGGTCGTCGAGGCTTTTTTTGAGGGATGCGAGATAATTTCCGATACTCCAGGCCACCTTGTGTCCATTGGCTGTGAGTTCGATGCCGCTTATCGAGTCCGGTGCGGTCTCGAATTGGACTTTGGTCTGAATGGCGAGCACGTCCTTGACCACGTTTTCAATTGCGCGACGCTGAGCGACCGGTAGGTCGAACGTGCTGCGCACGATGGCTGAAGCGGACGCGGTCTCGAAGGCCGACTTCAGTCTATCTCTCTCCATGCTGCTCAGTTCGTGCAACCGTCGAATGAAGACGTCGGTCATCTGTTCTTCCAGGCTCGTCGAGGCGAGGTCAGCCAAGGTCCTTCTTGCGATGGCAAAGACTTCCTCCCGTGTTCGACGGGTGAATTCTTCACTCAAGCTCCGGTGTTCGGTTCTCAACGCTTCCTGCCACTTGGTGCGCAAGGCGTCTGACTCTTTCCGTGCTTCGGCAATGAGCCGCTGACGCTCGGTTGTGGCCTCGTCCTCCGCTTTGTTCAGCAGTGCCGCGCGCTGCTGGTCAAACTCTTCGTTTTTGCGGTGGAACGCGTCGCGTTCCTGTCGGGCTTCGGCTTTTTTCGCGTCAGCCTCCGCGAGCTCGGTCGCGATCCGTTTCTCCCTGGCATCGATCGCATCGAGGATGGGCTTGTACAGGAAGCGTTTCAACAACCACACCAGGATGAGGAAGTTGAGCGCCTGTGCAATAACGGTGAACCAGTCGATTAGCATCGGCTCACTTTCCTGTGGCCTGAGCGAGGACGTGGTTCCAGAACGGATTGGCAAAGATCAAAATCATTGAGACGACGAAACAATAAATGGCCGTCGATTCGATCATCGCCAGGCCGACAAACAGCGTTCTGGTGATGGTGTTCGCGGAATCGGGCTGCTGGGCTAGTGAAGTCAATGCAGCTGAAACGGCCCTTCCTTCCCCCAGCGCCGGCCCAATGCAACCGACGCCGGTGGTGAGGCCGGCGGTGACAATTGATGCCATCGCGATGAGAGTCATGCTATCCATAGTGTCTCCTTT
>Ga0209536_100007979_pt1 | contig 15980 bp, 14 predicted proteins | sample DeeMarSeWOR28_12_FD_187461 | JGI IMG/M metagenome (GOLD analysis project Ga0209536, IMG submission 187461) | Marine sediment microbial communities from White Oak River estuary, North Carolina - WOR-2-8_12 (SPAdes) (version 2) | ecosystem: Environmental > Aquatic > Marine > Intertidal zone >...
CGGCGGGCTTCACCCCTGACGGAGAACTAACCTTCAGCAAGGTCGACGCGGTGTTCAAATCAGGCAACGTGACGCGCGACACGATACCCTCCCATCTGGTCGTCGGCAGCGACGTGAGTGCGGAGGTGGCTGAGTTCTACGCTCACATGTGCCCGGCCGGTGTTTACGAGCTCGTGGCCGGTGAGTTGCGCATCAACGCGCCGAACTGCGTCGATTGCAAGGCTACAGATGTGCTGGGCCCTCGGTGGCAGCCACGGGAGGGTGGATCCGGACCGGTTTACAGGAGGATGTGAGGGGACCCTGGGTTCTCTTGAGATCGAGGTTAGCAGGGTAGATAGGAGCGTTACCGCCTTCCCTCATCCATCAGAATCTGGTCGAATGGGTCAATCGCTGCCTCCAGGTGCGCAAGGACACTCAGAAGGCCGCGCCCGCCGGGCATCGCCACGCGATGGATCTGCCCACCAACCAGCACGTCCACCGGCAGGGCAAACTCAAGCCCAGCCGGGACCTCCCAGGTCAGTTCCAGAGTGTTCCCACGTCTGCGGGTCCTCAGGCGAGGCAATTGTGGCTGACGGACATAGACCTCGAAGAACCAGTCCAGCTCCACACCAGATATCCTCTCGGCAATAGCCAAGAAATCGTCAGTCGTTGCGAACCGCACTTGCCGGCCGTCCGACACGCTCTCCATTGCCGGATCCGGATAGGCCATTCGTCGCAGTATGTGCCGGAAGATCTCGTCGCCGACCAGATAGCGCAGGGTGTGGAGCACCCAGGCACCTTTGAAGTAGATGTCGCCGCCGTAGATCTGTTTGGCCGATCTAGACTCGCGCGGAGCCAACGCAGAGCGGTTCGATATGTTGTGCCGCAAAGTTTCGAGGTACTCGCGAGCAGTATCCACTCCTCGCGTGTGCTCCAGGTACAGTGGTTGCATGTAGGACCCAAAACCCTCGTGAAGCCACATGTCGCTCCAATCCGAGTTGGTCACGAGGTTTCCCCACCACTCGTGCGAGAGCTCGTGGTGGTGCAGGGCATCAAACCCCCAGTCGATTCCGTCAGTCATAGCCCCATTCATGAACTTGCCGCCGTAGGCTATGATGGTTTGGTGCTCCATCCCAAGATGCGGGGTCTCAACAACGCCATACTTGTCGGCGCGAAACGGATACGGGCCTACCACGTCCTCGAAAAACCGCAAGTGGTCGAGAATCTCGGGGAGGAGGCGCTTTGCTTTCTCATAGCTCTCCGGTAGGACCCAGAATACCACGGGGAACACGTCGCCGGTTATGCTTGTGAAACTGTCCTCGACCGTGCGGTAAGGTGCGATGTTCAGGGCTACGTCATAGCTGTTGATGGGGGTTGAGACGAACCAGTGGTAGGTCCGGGTGTGATCCGAGTGATGGTCCACACCCGCCAACCGCCCGTTGCTCGCAACCACTAGCGGGTCGGGGACGGTTACGTGGAGCGCTAGCGAGTCGGGCTCGTCTGAGGGGTGATCCTTGCTGGGCCACCAGATGTCCGGTCCCTCTTGTTGGCATGTTGTTGCGATCCAGGGTGCTCCGCTAGGGGTCCTCGACCAGGTGAATCCCCCACTCCATGGCGGGTTCGGTGCAATTCGCGGCTTGCCAGCGTAGGTCACTTGAACGGTGAGCCGGTCGCCGACGGTCTTGGTCCCGGGCAGATCGATCCAGGTCTTCCCGCGCCGCCGCGCGAAGGTCAGTGAAGTTACCGACGCGGTGGGGGCCAGCAAGACGACCTCTTCGACGGCGAGTCGTTCATCGAGATCGAGTACCAGCTGATCCAATCGGGCGATCACGTCGGCCACGACTGTGAGGGTCCCGGCAATGGTGCTATCCGAGGGTCTCACTCGCAGCCTGAGGTCGTAGAACTTGACGTCATAGGCAGCCTGTTCCGACATCAAGGGCCCACCAGAATCGTAGGTTCCAACTTGAGAAACCGAGCTACGAGACGCTGTGACTGCAACCAGCATCGACAAGAGGACGATTGAAATTGATCTCATCGTACTCACCCTGGTTCGATCATTCAGACTGGGAGCTGCGCGTAATTCTACTGACCACAAGCATCACAATCAGACACAGAACGATAGGCAAAATGCTCGGGTAGCGTGGCCCGAGCACCCGTCCTAGAAGAGCGTTTCCACTACTGCCCAGTAGAGCTCTGAGCAGGTCGCCACCGTGCATCTCACCGAGTATGGCGGTAGTACCCCCCACCACGACGGCCCACATAGCACCGGTAGACGTGATGCCGAGCCGGCCTCGGTAAAGGCTTGCCAGGGTTGGGAACACTACTCCTCCCACGAAGACGGTGTAGCCCAGTAGTAGTGACGCAATGATCTCCTGTTGGAAGCCAGCAATCAACCACGCAGCCAATCCGACTCCGATCAGTGCAACCTTGGTGAGCACGAGTTGCCGCGGTCGTGACATGGGCTTGCACGCACCAGCAACATTGAGTGACAGGATGGTGGATGCAGAAATGAGGGTCGTGTCTGCCGAGGACATGATTGCGGCCAGGAATCCGGCTGCGATCAGACCGGTGAGTCCCACCGGCACCAGTTCCCCCAGAGCCGTGGGCAAGGCAGCCTCCGGCGCCAGGTTGGGGTACTGTGCTCGAATCAAGATCCCGAGTAGCGCAAGGAAAAAGGAAATGGGAATGACAGCGGCTGCAGCAAATAGTACGGACCGCCTGGCCACGACATCATCCCGAGCGCAGAAGACTCGGGAGTAGATGTCCGGTCCCACCAAGTAGGGCAAGCCCACAACGAGCGGATAGAAGATCATGAGATCGTACCACCCAAACTGCTCCGATATCGGAAATCGTAGGTGCTCGCTCGGTGCAGCTGCGAAGCCGGACAGGGGTGCTCCCTGGTCCGCGAGGGCCACAACGGCGAAGCAGGTCAACAGTCCACCCAAGAACAACGCGAGCTGCCAAGAATCAGTTCTGATGACCGATAGCTGTCCCCCCCAGAACGTGTACAGGATAAACACTGCAGCCACCACTGTGAGCAGCGAACTGAAATCAAGCGAGGAAATACTGCTCAGGAGTCGAGCAGCCGCAATCATTTGAGCAGCCACTATGCCGCACCAGGCTATAACGATCATGATTGCGGCTGGGACCGCCACCTGGTTGCCGAATGCTTTTTTCAGGATGTCAGGTAGCGTGTAGACATTGAGTGACCTTACACGAGCTGCGAGGACTAGTGCGAAGGGAAGGAGTGCTGTCGCTCCAATCAGTGACCACCAGGCTGCAGTGAGGCCGCGCGAGTAGCCCATACCTATGATGCCTATCGTCGAAGATGCTCCGAAGATCGTGGCAACGAGGGAGATCGTGATTCGTCCGGTTCCGTACTGGCGCTGTGCCACCCAAAACGACTCCGCGGATTGCCCACGTGAGTGCCAGCCCACGAGAAGCATTGCGAACAGGTATGTACCTACGATGAATGCATCGACCACGTTCGGACCGGCTGGTTGCAGCTGAAATCGCGTACGGAGATCATTTGACAAACTCCTCTTGTGCCTCCACCCTCAAGGGGATCATCATGTTTCTAATGGGAGGCAATTGCTGTCAAACCAATGGTAAGCTTCACCGATAGCATCGACTTTGCGGAGCGTGTCACCGGTGTGTCAGCTGATCGCTGGTCGGTGCCCAATACGACGCTGGTCTCGGGAATCCGGCTCCTCAGCGAGAGCATCTATGGCGGCGCAGCGTTCTATGAATCTACTTTCGAGATCGGACCGTTGTGGAACTACCTGTTCCTCGTGGAAGCGGCGTCCCATTCCCATTTTGACCTCCTCGTGGAGCTTGGTCGCCGTGAGTCAGTCCTCCCTCCAGGGATACTGTGCTTGGCAGGCTCGGGGAGACAATTCCACGGCTTCAAGGGTCGGCCATGGTCCGCTCCGCCGGGCAACATCTACTTGGCTGTGTATCTAACTCCACAGCGGCCGATTGACCATGCAGGCACAGCGTTCACGGTCCTGGCCGCGGTCTCGGTACTTGACGCGATAGATGATGTACCCACACTCCATGAGCGGGCAGGAATCAAGTGGGTCAATGACGTGTTGATAGACAACGCCAAGGTGGCGGGTGTGCTCGCCTACACGCAAAGTGAAAGGGATGCCATTACAGGAGTGGTGCTGGGTATTGGATTGAACGTGGAGACGACGCCACTTCTCGGATTCACCCCTTTCGTACCACGAGCTGGTTCTCTTCGTGACTTCGTCCGTGAGCCCGATTGCTGTGACCAACACATTGTATTCCACAGACTCATTGGCGCCTTGGACTCGAACTACAGTGCTTTGCTGGGCGGCGACTACGCGGCTCTCTTGGATCGATATCGGCAGCGTTCCCTGGTCGTCGATCGCAATGTGACGCTCTGCTCTGAAGCGTCCGTTGGTAGTGAAGAGGTGATTGCTAGGGGTCGAGTCACGGGCTTGAGCGATGATTTGGCACTGGAGATCGAGGGCCATGATGAGCCGTTTTCGAAGGGTAGGTTGATACTGGATCCGGGCCCGCGGAGTCAGCATGAACTCGGGCGGCAGTGACCTCTTGGCAGGACCCGAAACGGAGATTAGATAACGAGGGTAACAGTGCCATCTCACAGCGCCTACCGAGTGCTTAGGTCGGAGGCGGGGGTAGCGAATCTTGGGCTGAGGGCCTGTCGGAACTGCCGACCGAAGGCTTTCTTGAGGAGATTCGACGACTCCGCGCCACTCGTTACGTGACGCTGCGGAGTTCTACGGAAAAGGGAGGGACGATAATGGGGCCCCCTAATATGCTGTTGATCTGTGTCTCGGCATTCATTGCCGTATTTGTGCTGCTAGCATTGCTGGCCCTGGCAATGCGCAGTCTCATCGCTGTCTTCCCGGAGAGATTGGCAAATGTCGATCCGGCCCTGCTAGCCGCTGTGAGCGCTACTGTCTCGGCCGTATTCCCGGGAACCAAGATCACGAGAGTCGAGGAGGAGAGATGATATTCACCGCATCCGGCAAGAAGATCCGGGTGATGTTCACCCCGTTTCGGGATGGCCTACAGAGTTCCTTTGGTGGCAAAGTCCGGCTGCAAGACTTCCTTCCTGCAATGGAGGCATCCGCGGCGGCAGGCATTCGCCATTTCGAGTTCGGTGGCGGCGCTCGCTACCAAGCACCGTATTTCTATCTCGGTGAGAACCCCTTTGACGACATGCGTAAGATGCGGGAGGCTGTTGGGCCGCATGTCGACTTGCAGATTCTCACCCGCTCCGTTTCTGGCGTGACCCTCACCACTCAGAGTATTGATGGCCTGAAGCTACAGGCCAAGCTGATGAAGGCGGCGGGCACTACGTGGGACCGCAACTTCGATTACATGAACGACGTAGAGAATCTGGTAAAGACCGGTAAGCCCATTATTGACGCGGGCATGCACCACCAGGTCTGCATCGCTCTCATGGGGTTGCCATTTCACTCGGACAAGGTGCATACACCGGAGTTCTACATCAACATCGGACGGCGCCTGCTCGAGAGTGGAATGCACATCGACAGCATCTGCATGAAGGATGCTAGTGGCACTACCGATCCCAAGACGATCTACGATACTGCGATCGGTCTCAAGAAGATCATGCCTCCCGAAATGCCGCTCTGGATGCACACGCACGACACGGCGAGCACGGCGGTTGCCTGCTATATGGCCTCTATCGCAGGTGGTGCTGATGGCGTGGACTTGTCAGTACGGCCATTTGCCAGCGGTACTGTGCAGCCTGACGCTCGGTCACTGGCACATGGGTTGAAGGGTACCGGATACCAGCTCGAGATCGACGTGGCGAAGCTGCCGGAAATTGAGGGAATGCTGAACGACCTGTTGAAGGACTATGACTTCAATCCTACCACCACCACTCCGGACGCCCGGGTGCTGGGTTTTCCGATGCCTGGTGGAGCCATTGGGCCAAACGTGCACATGATGGCCAAGGCCGGGATCCTCGAGAGGTACAGCGACGTGTTAGCCGAGTTTCCCGTTGTGGTGGAAGCTGGCGGGGCTTGGACGAGCGTCACGCCCGGCAGTCAGCAATATTGGCTGCAGGCATTCAACAACGTCCTATATGGACGCTGGAAGAAGATCGAGCCTGGTTATGGCAAAGCTGTGCTAGGCTACTTCGGTAAGACGCCGCTGCCACCTGATGCGGAAGTAGTCAAGTACGCCTCAGAGCAGCTCAACCTGCCGGTGTTCGAGGGGGATCCGCTGGAAGCTGCTCCGAAGAACATCGAACCTGCGAAGCAGGCTCTGGAGGAACGCAACCTCCCGGTAACGGAGGAGAACATCTTCCTGGTGATGGCAGCGATGGTCCCGGGCAAGAAGCTGGAAACCAACGAGGGCATCCGCCTTCTGACTGGAAACCCGAAAATCGACGTACCGCTGAAGAAGAAGGAAGAGGTCGCGGCTCCTGCAGCAGTAGCGGCTGCGCCCGTAGCGGCTGCGCCAAGCCTCACGGGGCCTGTTACCACGACGTGCACGGTCGAAGAGAACGGTGCCAAACGGAGATTCGTGGTTACGCTAGAGCCGATCGGGGGAGGGGGCGTGAGTCCGGCCGCTGGTGCCCCAGCACCTAGCGCTGCGCCGGCTGCAACGAACGGGACACCGGTGTTCTCTACGTTCGCCGGTTTCGTGGAAATCGTCGACATCCTGGTGCAAGTCGGAGACAGTGTTACCAAGGGGACTGCGGTTGCCGCCGTGGAAGCCATGAAGGCGAAGCACGATATCAAAGCGCCGTGCAATGGTAAGGTCAGCGCCATACACGCGAAGATCGGAGATGAGATCGATTCCTCCAAGCCGATCCTGACGATCGCCTGAAGAGGCTAGTCAATGGACACAGTCGTTGAACTGCTGCGGCAGTCGGGCTTTGCCAACCTGGGTCTCGGTAACCTGGCGATGTTCGTGATTGCTGGGGTCCTCATCTACCTGGCCATCACAAAACACTACGAACCACTTCTTCTGATACCCATCGGGTTTGGCGCTATCCTGGCCAACCTGCCGTTGGCGCAAATGGGATCGTACGGAGAAGGGATCATCAGCCTGATCTATGAGCAGGGGATCAGAACTGAGCTGCTGCCTCCTCTGATCTTTCTTGGGGTTGGTGTACTCACCGACTTTCGCCCGCTACTCGGTCGTCCGCTCACATTTCTGCTAGGTGCTGCGGCACAGCTCGGGATATTCGTAGCGGCACTTGGGGCGGCCTACCTGCTGAACTTCAGTCCAGAGGAAGCAGCATCGATAGGGATCATCGGAGGGGCGGACGGGCCAACCTCAATCTTTCTCACGGCCCAACTTGCACCTCACCTATTGGGACCGGTGGCGGTGGCAGCCTACAGCTACATGTCGCTGGTACCGATCATTCAGCCACCCATCATGCGATTGCTCACGACGTCGGAAGAACGGGCGATTGACATGCCTCAAGCGATACCGGTGTCGCAGACGGCAGTGATACTGTTTCCGATCGTGACCGGCACCCTGGCGTCACTCGCCATTCCTTCCAGCGCTCCACTCATCGGTATGCTCATGTTTGGCAATCTTCTCCGTGAGTGCGGAGTGACTGATCGGCTGCGCAAGACAGCCGGTGGATCGATGATCGACATAGTGACCATCTTCCTGGGCCTTGCGGTGGGGGCCACAATGGATGCAGAGCACTTCTTGAGCCACCGCACCATTCTGATTCTCGCCCTCGGGGCTGTGGCCTTCGCGTTCAGTACCGCCGGCGGGGTCGTATTTGCCAAGGTGATGAACCTGTTTTTGAAACGGAAGATCAATCCCTGCATCGGAGCTGCAGGCGTGTCTGCAGTTCCCATGGCGGCGCGTGTGGTGCAGAAGTTCGTGTCCGACTCGACCGACGGTGACGTGAATCCCTTGATGCCCGCTATGGGACCGAATGTCGCTGGTGTAATTGGCTCGGCAGTGGCCGCTGGAGTGTTCCTAACCCTACTCAGCTAGAGGGCGTCCACACTCGAAGGTACCACTCCCCTTCCTGCGGCAGTCCCCGGGGAAGGGGAGTCGGCATTTTGGGAGTCATTCCTGTCAACCTCCTACGCATGTCCACGCACGTTGGGTACGTTTACGGTGTCACGCTAGGGCGTGGGGCGACCCCACTCGAGTTCGCCTTGAGAGCGCGTTGAGAAGACGCCGGTAGTTGGCCAAGCAAGATCTCGACATTTACCTAGTTGGATCCGCCAGCCAGTGAGCTGCAGCGGCCTGCAATGGAGGCAGCAATGTGGTCCGTGAAGATAGATCCCCGCAATTCGAAGGAGTACATCGCGGTATCCGAGAAGGGCCGCCCAGTGCTTCTCAATCCGTTTACGAACAAGAGCACAGCCTTCACTAATGAAGAGAGAGACGCTCTTGGGATCGCAGGATTGGTGCCACCCGCGGTCTCCACCATTGAGCAGCAGCTGGCGCGCACGTACGAGAACTTCAGGGCATATGCAACCAACCTAGAGAAGTTCATGTTCCTGACCAGTCTGCAAGACCGTAACGAGACTCTGTTCTTTCGTCTTGTGCATGAGCACATCGATGAGATGATGCCAATCGTGTATACACCGGTTGTGGGAGAAGCCTGTCAGAAGTTTTCCCACATCTACAGAAGGGCCCGCGGACTATACATCAGCTATGAGCAGCGGGACTGCATTGAGAGCATCCTTCCCAATCACCCCAGACCGCCCGCGGTGATTGTTGCAACAGACGGGGAGCGTATCCTGGGTCTGGGTGACCAGGGCGCCGGTGGTATGGGCATCCCGATCGGGAAGCTATGTCTCTACACGCTGTGTGCTGGGATTCCGCCACACCTCACTCTGCCAATCATGCTCGATGTCGGAACAGACAACGAAGAGCGCCTAAATGATCCGCTGTACGTGGGCTTGCGCCAGAAACGGATACGTGGGCGGGAGTACCAGGACTTCATCGACAAGTTCGTCGCTGCTGTCAAGAAGGTCTATCCGGAGGCCTTGCTACAGTGGGAGGACTTCCTCAAGGGCAATGCGATCTACCAACTCAAGCGGTTCCGCAGTGAATTCTGCACCTTCAATGACGACATTCAGGGGACTGCCGGTGTGGTAGTGGCGGGCGTGTATAGCGGGCTCAGGATCACGGGCGCAGCGATGAAGGACCAACGCATACTATTTGCGGGGGCAGGCGCGTCTGCGCAAGGAATCTCCGACCTGCTCGTTTCGGCGATGCTGGAAGACGGTCTGTCCCTGGAGGAGGCCAGGAAGCGGATCTGGACAGTCGACAGCCGTGGGCTCGTAACGAAGGATCGCACTGGCCTCGAAGACTTCAAGGCAACGTACGCACGGGAGGTGGCAGAAGTAGCGGCGTACAGGTGCCAGGATTCTTCGCGGATCACGCTAGAGGATTCCGTGCTTAACGCGAAGCCGACCATACTGATTGGGACATCCGGAACTCCCGGCATGTTCACCGAATCGGTCGTGCGCGCGATGACAGGTATCAACCGGAGGCCCATGATCTTTCCCCTATCCAATCCCACAAGCAAGAGCGAATGCACAGCGGAGCAAGCGGTGCACTGGTCTGATGGGAAGGCAATAGTGGCCACCGGGAGCCCATTCGATCCGGTCGAGTACAATGGGAAGCGCTACCGTATAGGTCAGGGGAACAATGCATTCATCTTCCCCGGTGTAGGTCTTGGCGTATGGGTAGGACGGGTGAAGCGCATAACTGACGGGATGTTCCTGGATGCAGCTAAGGCTCTGGCGAGCCAAGTGCAGGAGGAGGACCTAGCTGCGGTGGCGGTGTACCCGGAACTGACGCGAATCCGCGAGTGCTCCCACTCAGTAGCGTGTGCCGTGATTCGTCGCGCCGTGGCAGAAGGACATGCTGAGGCGGAGGTCTTGGAAGATCTCGAGAGCACGGTCGAGAAGGCAATGTGGCTCCCAGCGTACCGTCCGGTGCGGTACGAACCTCGCTCCTGGTAGAGCTGGGTGGGAGTGATTCTTGGGGGCGGTTGTGTCCCGCCCCCTTTTACCCGCTCAGAGTACTCTCAGGATAGAGCCCACAGTGCTGCTCTGCGAGCGTGGATCTCAGCCGTATCAAACAGGGGCACGGGACTGTCCTCCTGCTTCACTAACAGCGAAATCTCGGTGCAACCCAAGATCGTTCCCTCGGCGCCCCTGTCTGCCAAATCCCTGATTATCTCTGCAAACTCGATCCGGGATTCGTTCTTGATGAGCCCAGCGCAGAGTTCATGATAGATGACTCGATGTATCGTCTCGCGTTGTTGCTTGTCAGGTACCAAGACTCTCAAGCCGTGCATGTCGCTCAGCCGATCCCTGTAGAACGCCTGCTCCATCGTGAACCTCGTGCCCAGTAGCCCGACTCCATGGATATCGGATTCCCTCACACTGCTCGCGACCGCATCAGCAATGTGGAGCAAGGGGATCTCGATGGCTCCTTGAATTGCGTCGGCCACTCGATGCATGGTGTTGGTGCACAGTACGAGGCAGTCAGCACCTGCAGTCTCGAGGGATCGGGCGGCTTGGGCGAGAATGCTACCGGTCTTGTCCCACTCGCCGGCGTGCTGCAGTTGCTCGATTTCATGGAAATCAACGCTGTGCAGCACGATCTTGGCCGAGTGTAGCCCTCCCAATCGGTCATTGATCGTGCGGTTTATGATCTGGTAGTAGGGGACCGTCGATTCCCAACTCATTCCGCCTAGCAGGCCAATCGTCTTCACGCGACTGCTCCTGTTGTACGGTTTCCGGCCTGCCACGATGATGTGGATCGGACCTCCGCCGGTTGGTCCGGTCAGGTCACAGGGTACTGCTCACCAGGAAATCTCGCGACGTGAACGGGCTCCGCCAAGAACATCGCGTGGAGGGTGTCACCCTGACGTACCTCCAGGTGATCGTCTGGCACCACGATCAGCGCGTTCGCCTTTGCCATCGAAGTGAGGATGCCAGATCCTTGCCCTCCGGTTAGTCTCGCGACCAGTTGCCCGTTGACCTGCTCGACAACGGCACGTAGAAAATGATGCAGCGGTGCTCGCAGACTTGTGCGCTCACCCATTCGAACGGGGACCGTCCTCCGAAACGGGTGATTGTGACCCAGCATGGTGCGAATCACGGGACGGACGAATAGCTCAAAAGTGACCATTGTGCTCACTGGATTGCCCGGGAGTCCGATCCACGGTTTCCCTTGCAGTAGGCCAAAGGCTAATGGCCCGCCCGGCCTCATTCGGACGCGCCAGAATCGCATTTGGCCACCTTGTTCCTCGACCACCTGCCGGAGGTAGTCGTGTTCACCAACACTGACTCCACCGGAAGTAACCAACAGATCCACTTCCCTCACCGCATCCAGTCTGTTCCTCAGGTCCTGAGGGTCGTCATGCCCGATGCCAAGGTCGACAGCTACGCCTCCCGCCCCTTGGACCATCGCACCCAAAGTGTGGGAATTGGATGAGGCGATCTTCCGGCCGTCCAGTATCGCCTGTCTCTCGCTGAGGCCAGCGAGCTCGTCCCCAGTTGCGAGAATACCCACCCGCGGTTTTCGATGGACCCGCACTTGTTCCGTCGCGAAGGACGCCAATACTCCGATCTGGGCAGCCCCCAGCTGGGTGCCCGCTGCCAATACGAGGGAACCACCCTGGATGTCTTCGCCGCGCTGTCTGACGTTCTGTCCAGCATCGCGATCGTCATCGATCTGTACGGCCCCGGCCTCGAGTTCGGTGGTGTCCTCCTGGCGAATGACCGAATCGGCTCCTTCAGGGATGGGGGCCCCAGTGAAGATCCTGGAACACTGACCCAATCCCACCGTTTTCGTAGGGAAAGCCCCGGCTGCGATTCGATCCACTACCGCCAATTTCACGGGGCAACAGCCCAAGACGTCGCTACTGCGAACGGCATAGCCGTCCATGGCAGCGTTGTCCCAATACGGTAGGTCAATGGGGCTGGTAATCCCGTCTGCCAGAACCCGGTCCAGGGCTACAGCCAGGGCTACAGTCTCAGGCTGCAGAGCCCGCACAGTGCTGAGGATGTTGTGGGCGGCTTCGGCTGGCGTGAGCTTATAGAGCATTATGCCGGAATCCTAGTGTTCGTGCAGGCTACGCCACAACTCCTGTGCCTTCGTGAGATCGGTGGGTGTGTTGATGTTGAACAGAAGGGTCTCAGGATCTCCGTAGCGCTCCACTTCCTCCCTTGATAGAGTGCCGAGGTTCACGGAATCAAGAAACCCCGAGGCTCTGAAATCCTCGTCCGCGAGATGCTCACGGATCGCGTCCAAGCAGCTGGGCTTGTACACGGCACAAAGCGGTTCCAGGCGGTTCTTCGCCCCGCTACTTTCGGGAAGGAATGCATCGTAGTCATCCGAGCGCTTCACCAGCTCCGCCAATAGCTCAACCGGGACGAATGGCATATCCCAAGCCATCACGAGAACGGGTGCCTCGCAGGCACTGAGCGCCGTATAGATACCGCCAAGGCTACCGCAGTTGCGGATCGCATCCCGGATCACTGTTAGATCCGGTCTCCAATCCGCAGCTTCGGTGGCGTTGGCGATGAGCAGCGGTGACGTCTCAGTGGCGGCTGCTAGGGCCTGTGCGACGCGGTCGAGGATTCTCTCACCCCCCACATGCTCCAACCCCTTCGGCTGGCCACCGAAGCGACTCGCTGTGCCGCCGGCTAGTATCGCTCCGCGCACGTCCAAGTCACCTCCAGCTGAGTTGCTGATATCGTAGCAATGTGAATTGGCTCGCTCACGGTTCGCCGCTGTACTCCGCATAGAGCGTACGGTCCTCGTGGACCTGAACTCTCGTGAGTCGGACCCCCTCCGGGAGTCTGGGTGCAATCCGCGTCCAGATGTAGACGGCCAGGGCTTCCGAGGTCGGGACCCGGGCACCAAACGCGAACTCGCGGACGTCGTGGTTGATATGGTGGTGATCGAACGGTTCTATCACCTCTGCATGCAGGATAGCGTCGAGTTCACAGAGATCCATGATCATGGAAGTGTCCGCGTCTGGTTGCCCCGAAACGGTGACGTGGCATTCGTACGAGTGCCCATGCCCGTGCTCGTTGGCGCACTTTCCGAATGCCTCAACGTTCTGTTCCGAGGACCATTCTGGACGGTAGTATCGATGGGCGGCGGCGAAAGACACCACCCTGGTCAAATGAACAGTGGCCATCCTATCAATCTACGAAAGAGGCTGCCGACCTGCACCACCGCGACCCATGTTGTGAGCCGAGCGGCTTTGCACGCTCGATGCATGAGTTGTCGCGCCGAGAGTGGATGGATCCTGGCCCGAAGGGTTGGTCCTATGAGCCGAGGGCGAAGGCCAGCCCGAACGTGAGCACAAGATGATGGATCCATTCAGACTCATCATGAATCTGAGGGTCCAACACGGGAGGGATGTCCGGGCCTGGCGCTTCTAGAAACGCGAGGGGGTAGCTGAGACGCCATATGGCGTCTCGCGCCTCCACCCTGAGGGAGATCCGGTCGGACGGATGTAGCCGGATGCCGACTTGGGGGCCTGTGTGAAAATGGATCGCGAATCTGAATCCGCTACTGTCCTGTTTCACGTCCGAGCCAAAGACCAAGCCCAGGTTGCCGCCGACATATGGTATCAGACCGTGCCAGGTCTTCTGACCCGTGAGAAGTAGATTGGCACCGACGTCGGCGAACAGCAGGGTTTGGTCTGCAGTACCGATTGCTCGTGTTTCCGGGACCGAGTCTCGGTGGATCAACGTACGCTTCAGCCTTGCCACGCTGAGGTCGAGGAACGCGTCCGCCGGACCACCCATCTTGATACTCGCTTGGAGCCCAGCGAGGGGGCCGTCCGTGGGGCCAACTCCTGCCGAACCGGCTGGACCGCTCAGGTACCCGCCGACAAGTGAAAGCCATTTAGTGGCCCGCAGGCTCCTGTAGGGGGACGATTCGGGAGTGTGCCCAACCTGTGCACACAGCTCCCCCCAGCCGACGGTGGGTGATAGGAGCATGGCAGCCACGATCACATGTTTCAGTATGCCACTGGTTCGGTTTGACATCCGGCCCGCCTGCTCCTAGTATGCGGAATTTGAGATCAAGAATGAGGCAATCTAGCCGCCCCCGCGGTTCGCTACCAGCCCGCTTCGTCGTGCTCGCGCTTGGAGCAGGAGTTCTCACTGCTCCTCTGCAGGCGCAGGAGCTGTATCGGGTGGTGCGCACGGAGAACTTCCGGCGCGCAGCTTCGGCGACTGCCCCCATTCTGGCCCAAGTGTCGCCGGGTTCCCAGGTCCAAGCCGTCCCGTCACAAATTGAGTGGCTCCAAGTCCAGCTGGAGGGTTGGATCTGGTCGGCATCTGTGCGGTCGACTACGCGAGACGGCTATGACCTCGAAGTGATGGAAGAGGGTGGCGAGAACCTGCGCGGTACGCCCAACGGTGCAATCCTGGCCCGGTTGTCCCAAGGAGCACTGTTGGAGGAGATTGACCGCCAGGCGAATTGGATTCAGGTCCGGCGCTCAGGCTGGATGTGGGCGGCCTCCCTCGAGCGACTCGGAGAGCAGGCTACGAGGTCGGCGGGCGCTGCAGCGCCGCCGATTGAAGCGGATTCGGGGGCGCGGCTGGACCGTGCCGTACTATCGAATGCCGCTCCGATGGTCAGAGTCCTCCAAGGTGATGAATCAGCCACGTTGGCCGAAGGCACTCCCGTGAAGATCCTGGCTCGCTCGGGCGAGTGGGTGCGGGTGCAGCTGGAGGGGTGGGTGAGAGAATCAGACTTGAGACCTGCTGCCGACGGGGTGCTGGAGGGGGTCACCGGTGCCGAGGTGCGTGCTAGCCCGGAGGAGTACGAGGGTAAGCTCCTCCAGTGGAACGTGCAGTTTCTTGCCATCCAGGAAGCTGACGAACTCCGGAGCGAAATACCGTTAGGGCGGCGATACATGTTGGCGCGGGGGCCGTTGCCAGAAGCAGGCTTTGTGTATGTAATCCTTCCACCAGACAGGATTGCTGAGGTCGAACGACTAGCGCCAATTGCACAGGTTGTCATCATCGGGCGCCTGCGAGTTGCGCGTTCCCGGTACCTGGGCAACCCGGTGGTAGAGTTGGTGGATCTGGCGGTTCGTCAACCGTGAGGTGGTCACCATGGACGAGTTGTTGAAGGGCAGAATCGCTGAGAAGCTCGAGGGACTGTCGGATGACAATGCACGGCAGCTCTTGGACTACATGGAGTTTCTGGAGTCCAAACATAACCGTAGTTCCCGTGAGGCCACGCCGCTGGAACGACTGGCAGAGAACGTAGAAGGGACCCTCAAGGGGAGCCGCATCGGCGGTGCCGCCGTAAAAGGGACGGCCCAGATCGTTGAAGCTGCCGGCAGCCTGATGCGTGGGTTTGCCGCAGCGGGTAAGGCTGTGGTGGATGAGTTCCAGAAGCTGGAGGAGGAGCTTGCCACCTCGGCCAAAGCTGAGGAGCCGGAATCGGGAACCGCAACCGGGGCGCCAGACGCTGGACCGCAGGGAGAAGAACCTGGTGACGAGGGCTCCAGTGACGAGACGGGCGCTGGAGCAGACAGCGAGGACAAATAGTGGTGGGGTAGTGCCGGAACCTGCTTGACCCGGGCGTGGCCGCACGGCTACCTTGGGCTATGGAAGACCTCAATCTCCATGTTAGCACCCGCCCTGCGCTCGCGCGAGGCGGGTGTTCACGTCTCAATGAGGAATGGCATGATTAAGCTCCGCCCTGGCAATGCCCTGACGTTTGATGACGTGCTGCTCGTTCCGAGGCACTCCACCGTACATCCCAAGAACGTCGACCTGACAACTCGACTGACCCGAGACATAGTCCTGAACATCCCTCTAATCTCGGCCGCGATGGACACGGTAACCGAAGCCGAGATGGCCATAGCGATGGCCCGCGCCGGTGGGATCGGGGTGATCCACAAGAACATGACAATCGATCGGCAGGCGGCTGAGGTGGATCGTGTCAAGCGGTCGGAAAGTGGTATGATCCTGAATCCAATCACACTGGGGCCGGAC
>Ga0209536_100007980_pt1 | contig 15979 bp, 10 predicted proteins | sample DeeMarSeWOR28_12_FD_187461 | JGI IMG/M metagenome (GOLD analysis project Ga0209536, IMG submission 187461) | Marine sediment microbial communities from White Oak River estuary, North Carolina - WOR-2-8_12 (SPAdes) (version 2) | ecosystem: Environmental > Aquatic > Marine > Intertidal zone >...
GCGGAAGTGCATGGGAATCGAACCCACCCACCAGGCTGTTAACCCGGTGCACCGGATTTGAAGTCCGGGAGGGCCACCAGTGCCCTTTCCACTTCCGCATTAAAATATAACTTATGGCATTCTTTGCAGATTTTAAAGATATTTTTTTCTTTTTTAGAATAAAGGAACGACTTTTCCTACTGAGGGGAAAGGGGGAAATGCAATGCAATGTGACCGTTTAATTTCTCTTGTGAAAAACTGGTATCTGAAAGTTCAGGAGGAGACCATGGCACCTGCCAGAATGGTGGCCTTCATGGAAAAGCACATTTCGCAATGCGAAGTATGTCTTGCGGACCCGGACGTCAAGCAGGAAACGGACAAAATCCGTGAGATTGTCCTGCCGCCATCAAAGATACCAAAGCCAAAGGTTGTCAGAGTGCCAAAAGATGCTGATGACGATGAAGAAGAGTATGACGATGAAGATGAGACTTCTGAAGACGAAGACGAGGATGAAGACTCGGAAAGTAATGATGAAGACGAGGATGATGAAGATTATGATCCGGATATAATTGATGATGACGAAATTTGAGCAGCCCAGCGGCTTGTAAAGCAGATAAAAAAAGCGCTCCGTCCGGAGCGCTTTTTTTGTGTGGCTGCTCAAGAGCCATCAGGAAGGAGGGGCATGAAACCGGATGAACCTGGGTATTGTTTCAGGTTGTCTTGAGGGCTATTTCCCATATTTAAAGGGTGCGGTGGTTGGGAAGAGAATATCATCCTGCAGCCTATGCCCCTCCTTCAGTATCAATTGTTTGTGAAACTACAGTGATACTCTCTTCTTTATTGCATAAACAATTGCTTTACCGCCCCAATATTTCGTCCACCGCATCCTGGCTCAGGTACTGGGCCTTGTAAAGACCATCCTCTGTGAAAAACTCGGGGTAATCAGAAGCGGTGTAATTAGTTTCAAGCACCCTGACAAAGGCCCGCAGGTGGTTTTCTGACCCATCCAGAAGATTACCATAGCTGCGAATCAGGGCCTTCGCATCGGTGTAGTCCATGCCGCAGCCGTACTGGTCGCTGATATCAGCGACTGTTTCAACAATAATTTCAGGGCAGTAGATGATGTCATGCATATCCAACTCCTCGATCAGGGCGCCATTTAACAGGGCCTGCAGCAAGGGGGGAATTTGGGGATCTGCATCAACATCTGTCAGGGCCGTGTATTTCTCAGTGAAATACGCACCGAAATTGGCAGCATTGAACTCACCGGGTCCATCAAGAATGTTGGGGTCCGTCAGCTCAAACTGCTCGATCTTCTCTATCATGGTTTCCACGTGATTCGTTTCAGAGTTCATTATATTGCTGAAAATTGCATAATCAGGGAATTCTCTGCCCAGAGCTTCATAGACATCATGCGCCAGCTTTTCTTCTGCGCGCATGAATAAAAGATGAATTTCTTCCGCCGCATCAAGAGCAATCCTGCCGCCACCTCCTCCAGTCCCATTGGTTCCTCCGCCACCTACGCCGCCTCCAGGGCCCCGTGCAAATGCAACCAGAGTGATGGACAGGAGTATAATCATAGGTAATACGATACGAAATGTTTTCATTATAAACTCCTTTGTTGTATCAGTGACCACCACCGCCGCCACCACCGCCACCGCCGGAACCACCGCCACCGCCGGAACCGCCGCCACTGCCGCCAGAAGCGCCGCTGGCACCACCAAAGCCGCCGCCACCGCCAAATCCGCCTGAGCTGCCGGAATTGCTGCTGCCAGCGCCAAGTCCTCCGGCTCCAAGCCCTTGTCCTATGCCTTGGGAAAAGCCGTGCGCGACGTCTTCAGGGTTTCCATGCCTGGCCTGGGCGGCAAACGACTGCTGCAGGGTCTGCATATCTTTGGCCTGGTATGCATGTTTGAGGGCATTCGCATAGACATTCGCCACTGCTGCAGAGGATACGCCCTGCCGTGCCATGTTGCGGGCACCCGTGACGGTTTCGACTGCAAGTTCGAAAGCCTGCTCGCGATTCATGTTCCTGGTCCGATACTGCAGCTGTTCCATTATCCGTGCCGCGTCATCATTGGCGAGTCCGGCCGCATGTGCCTCAGCAAACCGGTTGCCCATACCTTGTACCTCTTCCGGTTCATCAAAAAGCGCCCGGGCATTCTGGAAGGCATATTCATATCTGTTCTGCACCTGTTCAACGGCCTGTACGATTGCCTCTTCAGGTGCTTTCTTGGCTATGCCTTCATGAACCTTGTTCTGCATTGGCTCGGTGGGCAATCCTTTCTGTTGCGCTTCCTGGATCATGTTCTGGATGCGCTGGGTATTTTCATGCCTGAATTGTTGCTGATGCATCGCCTGTAGATAGGCAGGTGTTTCTTCCTTGCCTATCTGTTCCTGAACGCTGCTCCTCTGCTGTTCCTGCGCTTGCAAGGCAGCCCCCTCCTGCTCTGCGGAGGCGACATTCTCTTCCGCGCATGCAAAAGGTGCTGCCAACAAAAGAAACGCAAGAAAAATAATTGTTTTTTTCATCTTTTTGCTCCTGTCTATATTGATTTCTTTATCTATTAAACGTTTGATTTCCGGAAAGGTTACATGTCAGCAACATAAAGACAGTTCTTGGCACCGAAATCATCATTTTCCGTATAGGGACAGTCAGGCAGGGTAATGACCCCGTCGACAACATAAAAATATGCAAATCCTTCCCCGGCAGGCACAGTGACTTCCCACAGGTGGTTCTTGCCCTCCCGGGCGGCAAGGAGTTTGTAGTTGTCATGTGAGGAGGCAAAAAGGACCTCTTGGGCCTCCTTATCCTTATAATAGAAGGCGACCTCATCACCCTGCAGCCTGGAATAATGTTTTCCTGCACAGGCTGAAACAAGGAAGGCCAGAAGTATGAGGGGAATTAATAATGAGTTTTTCATCATGATGCCTCCACGACAAGTATTGAATTCACGGTTCCAAAGTCATCCTTTTCCTGCGCCATAATAGTGGGATCCGGCAGGATCTCATCACCATCAAGGATATAGCTGAATGCATGTTCCCCTGGCGGAATTTCCAGGGTTATCTCCCAGTAGCCTGTCGATCCCGCGGGCTGCAAAGGAATCCGCTGCCAATTCGTGAAACTTCCAGCTATTTCAATCTGGCTGATCCCGGACTGGTATAAGACAAACCTATGCTGATACACTGTTGGTGCGCGTTCAAAATCGGTCTGGGGCGGCCGGGTAGAGGTATAAAAGAACGCAAGCAGGATGAGCAGTGAAGCCGCAAGCGCCATTCCCAAATGCTTTGGAGCTAAAAAAGAGAGCGTAGAGCGCTGTAAAAAAGGCAGATTCACGTCAGGTACCTGTTGTGCCAGAGAACTGCGCAGAGCTTTCTCCTGCTTCAGAAAAGAAACAGCATCATCTGTGAAGCGTTGGTCGGCATGAACATGCTCTATGAAACCAATCTTGTCGTCAATTGACAGTTCGTTATCAATATACATGCTGATTAAATAATTCATTTGTCTTCTCCGTTTCTTGTCATGTCCCGTAATCTTTCGCGGGCCCGGTGCACCCGTACCTTTATGTTTGATTCGCTCAGCCCGAGTATTTCCCCTATCTGCCTGTATGGCAGGCCGTTAACAGCCAGCGCCAGGATTTCCCGGTCCTCCCGGGGGAGCTTATTAAAGGCAGCCTTGACGATCCGGCATTCTTCACGCACGATAAGGTCCGCCTCGAGGTCCGAAGAGAGCTGCGGTGCATAGTCCTGGATAAGGGTATAGTTGTTTTCATGACGCTGGTAATCCACCAGGGCATTGCGGGCAATTGTAAAAAGAAATGCCGGTGACACTTCAGGGCTGTTCCTGGAATGCTGATAGTGGCGGGTGAAGCTTTCCTGCATGATATCCCTGGAGACCTCATAATCACCGCATCTGAACAGTAAATAGCGGAACAGCTTGGTCTTGTACTCCTCATAAAAGTGTCTGTATTTTTTTATCATGGTGATAAAAAGTCGTATGTGAACTCCAGGGAAGCAGAACCTGGAGAGTATTGCTTAGCTTCTTATTGTCTTGAGATTTCGGGATAGAGCTTTTCAATACAGTCCGGGCAGATGCCATGGCTTATTATGATATTAAAGTAATGGACCAGATAGTTTTCCAGGTTCACCCAGTTGCGTTCCTCGTCCTTTACTTTTTTGCACGCTGAACACATGGTCCAGAACATATTTGCAATGTCAGCAGCCGGACCTTCTTTTTTATCCTCAAACTCTTTCAAAGATCTGTAGAGAGTATCCATTTCAATAGTAGACTTCAGGACGAATGTTGATCCGTCCTTTCTGATAACAGGGTGATGAAAGGTCTGAACGTTCTTGTCCTTCCCTCTGCAACTGCATCCACTGCATTTTTCTCCGCTGTTGCGCTGCAGAACACGACCGGATATGCAGCACATGCAGACACTGTCGCTTTGCATCATGCTCTGGTAGCACGGCCGGCCCAAGCAGTCACCGTATATGTCCCTGAACCTGTTGTTCGTATGCACAATGGTGTAATTCTCATCATGCATCCATAAGGATACGGGGAGTTCATCAATGATGTCACGGAATTTCTTTTGGGGAATGCCGAGAAATGTTGGTGCTGCAACTATATCCACAGAGCCCGCTTTTTCACTTGCAACAGAGCTCCTTTGCTTCTTAAACTGGGAAGAAGGTTTTGCCATTTTTGCCTCCAAGGAATGAAAAGGGTCTGGGCAGTATAGTCTCAGCCTGGCAGAATGTTCCCCACTCTAACTGGCATCTGGTAATGCGCATATCCTCTTTACATAATAGATACGTGTGACAGCGCAAAAGGTTACAAGGTAATGTATAAAACATTGTGCCTAATGCTGAACATCTATTGTCCCATGGCAGGAAACCTGCAATACACTGAGTCCTAATGTTATGGATTTTACCTGCAGGGCCCAAAGATATTTTTCACGTACGTTGGTTTTCATGTGAACGAAAACATGGCTGCATGGGCGGGGATTGCTCCCCGCCCATGGTTGGTTATGGGTTTTGGTTAGTATGGTTCTACCGCATCAGGCCAGAAGATCACCCGCCGGAACCAGAGGTCGTTCTCGTAGGAGACCTCCGGCTTCCATGGATACCACCGGGTATAAATCTCCTCCGGGTCCGCCTCTTCCGCGATCGCGGAGTGGTAGATGGCGTAGACCTTGGAGCCGTCGGAGGTGGCCCGGAGCTGGCACTCTCCCTGCTCCTCGGGTTCGCCCTTGGCCATGAAGTCATAGCGCCACACAATCTCTCCTACGCCCTCGTTACTGTTCACGCCGCCGATGATCCACGGGATCTTGAAATAGGTGTCCCCGTAATCCTCGGACCGGGTGTAAAAGAGATCCAGGGGAGCGCCCTCGGGCTTCACCCCTTCGGAGCCCGTCGACTTCGGGTTGTCCACGGTGCCCCAGGCCACGAAGAACATGTTATCCACGTACTCGTCCTCTTCAAACCGCAGGATGGGCAGGGTCGAGACACGGCCGTCCAGTGGATAGGTCGGCGGGGTGGTGCCGATGCGCGGGTCGCCCGAGGACTCCTTGTTGTTGTCGATCTCGGAGACATTGCGCGCCGGTTCGAAGGCCCCGGCCGGGTAGAAAATGGCCGACTCGGTGGGTATGCAAATCCCATCTTCAGCGTAAGGACATGGGTCGCACAGGGGATCGATCCCTGGTGGTGGCAAATTGCCGGTCTCATCTTCCGGAGTGTTTGGATCGTCGGCCGGGTTTGTCGGGTCACTCCGCCACTCGGGACAGACGTACACCCCCTCACCGGCCGGGCTGGTCGTCCAGGTCTGGCCGCCGTCAAAGGAGCGGCGCACGTAGAAGTTGTAGCGGTCGTTGCCGTTGCGCGCAGCCGCCCAGTTGGGCGACATGGAGTAGGCGGTGGCGAAGAAATCTCCCCGGATGAAGCCCCGGTGGCTGCGGGCATTCGAGTACATGCCGGCGCAGCTCGCAAGATCACAGGTCGAGGTGTCGGTGACGCCGTAGGACTCATCGTTAAGGTTCCAGGCGTACTGGGACCACAGGAGCACTTTCTCTGTGCCGTAGATGTCATCGGTCGGGTCGTCAGGTGTGTCGTCCTCCGGCCCGGCATCAACCGCCAGTTCGATGTCGTGGCTGGTCAGGTTGATGTGGTCTCGACGCAGGTAGCCCATCGAATCCTCGAATTCCCCGCCGCACAGCCGGTCGCCGTAAGCCTCACCCCAGACGTTGCAGTTGTAGCCGACAGCACTATCCTTGTCGCCGGCTCCATTGGGGCACTCCGGCAGCTCGAATGTCTCGTCCAGGTATTTTGTGCATACGAAGTTCTCGAACGCGAATGGGTTATCGGTCTTGAGGTTGATCCCATCCGGAAGGACCATCCGCCGGATGAAGACGTCCGCGGGCCTCCCCTGGCCCTCCTGGCCCTGCTTGTAGATCATCGCGCCCAGGGTCTTGTGGACCGTTGCTTTTGCCTTGCTTCCTGACTGCATGATGAAGCGTATGCGGCGGGCGATCTCGGTGCGGTACTGAAGCAGTTTGGTATCATCAGGCATCCACTCACAGGTCGTGAGGTCTTCCGGATCCGCGCACTGCTGGTAGTCGAAGTAGAGCGGGATCGGCTGACCCAGTTCACAGGTGCAGGTGGGATTTTCACCGTCATACGCATCGCCGCAGTAGTTGGGGTACAGACCGCCGCACAGGGCCGGCAGGTTGACGATATGGCCCGGGGCCACCAGGTCGGGCTGGGTGTAGTCAAAGGAGTGATAGATCGTGTTCTTGCCGATGTCCTGTTTGATCGGCTTGTCCTGACCGGGATCCTCGGGCTTGACGCCGATGATCTCGTCCACCGGGTTGTCCGTGTCCTCGTGCGACTGGGCAGCCAGGGAGTGGCCCATACCCTTGGACTCCTCATAGCCCAGCAGCGCCCAGGCGCTCTTTGTGCCGTCGGGCCTGGTGTACGGCTGCAGCTGCAGCATCGGCCGCGAGGCGCTGACGTCGCCGTCCAGGAGCCGCCCGTCCGAGGTAACGCACACCAGTTTGGAGGCGCCTGCCACGTTGGTGAAGCCGAGCCAGCGCTCGTGGGCTGAGGTGCCCGGCAACTCCTCCATATAGGTGTTGGCGCCGGAGAGATCGCAGAGATCGAGCGTTCCACCGCGGTCCACGTAGTACTGGTAATCCGGGTACCCGTCACCGTTGTCGTCAAGAGTTCGCGCCAGGTAGGCGTATCGCTTGGTGCCGGTCAGGTTGCCGTAGAGCCCTTTGAGGTCCTCGCAGTTGGGGTCGCCCTGGTGATCGTCAGGGTCGCAGCAGGTGTCTTGGTTGGCCTCGGGATGATCGCAGAACTGGATGGCGATTTCCTCTGTGTCCATGGGCACGAAGCTGCCGTCCTCAACTGCCGGAAAGCAGACCGGTTCAGTGCCGCCCGGCGGTGTCACACAGTTACTGCTCTGCTCCACCTTGAGGGTGTTGGTGTTGACCATGTCGTTGTCAGAAATCCGCACCGGCAGAGAGAACGGCACCAGGGCCTTGGGCCGGCCAAGTCCGGTCTTGTCCTCCGGACCGCCATCCTCAGGAGGACCGCCGGCAATGAAGTTTCCATCAACACGGCTGAAATCCTCATAGGTGATATAACTGTACCAGATGTCGGTCTTGTGGTTGGAGATGGCGCCGGACCAGCCTTCGCCGGGACCTTTGCCCTTGCCGGGCCGCAGACCGCTGGGATCCTCCTGCCAGGCGATGGCAAAGCCCGCGCCGCGGGCCGAACCGACCATGGGGATGTAGACGTCGCGGCGGCCGGAGGTCAAACGTTCCGGCTTGAACCAGACGATATCGCCGAGTACCACGGCGTCGCTCTCATCGCAGTCGCCGGTTTCCACCCCAGTGCAACACTCGAACGGGTTGCCAACAGCGTCGCATAGGCTCGCATCCGTCACCGGGTCGTCTTCCACGGTCAACGATGCGAATTTTCCTTCATCAATATCCTTTTGGGTTACGATGACCCCCCGGGCTGCCCAGAGGCAGGAATAGGGGATCTCGCCGATACCCAGGTCCGCCACATCGTCAACCTCGTTGTAGTCCACAGACTGCTGCTGGCCGCGCACACCCCAGATGTCCGTGACATAGTAAGCATCATCATAGGGGTAATCAGGCTCGCAGACCTCTGTGCCCTGCTCGGCGTTGCCGCGGCAATATACAGCACATTCATTTTCGGGTGTTTCTGGATCATCTGCCTCGACTTCTTCGGTTGTCGGGTCATCGCACCGGTTGATGGCATAGCGCGGGTTGCCGCTCTTGCAGAACTTGCTCTCCCACACCACCAGGATGTAGTTGTCGTTCACCTTCAGGTATGGTGAGCCGGTAGTTCCCGGGAAGGGCTCGCCGGTCTCCAAGTCGAAGGACGACAGGTCGGCCATGCGTGAGACGTTCATGCGCTTCCAGGTGGTGCCGTCGTCACGGGAGACGGCGGTGAAGGTGTCCCAGGCGAAGCGGCCCTGCCAGAAGCCGGTGGTGACCTGGTCGTCGTAGATGTTGATCTTTTCGAGATAGGTCACTATCAGGGGCTTGGCCACGTCGCGGCACTCGATGAGGGTGATAACGCAGCTTTCGTCTTCGTAATCACGCGGGTCGCATTCCTCTGCAAACGGGTCGCCTCCCAGGCGCCATTCCTCGTAAGGCACGCCAAGCTGGTCTATGCCTTCCTCATACAGGCCGTTGCCGTCCATATCGCAAAACGATGGTGATCCGTCTGAACGCTTGCCCGGGAAATAGACCGGCATGACCTCGAGCTTCTGCTTGGTTTCACCCCAGTCCTCGGTCTTGGAAACGTTCTTGCGGAAAATGCCGCTGGCATTCAGGCCCGCCTCCAGGTTGCCCTGGGCCTCTTCTGCAGAAACGGCAGCCAGATCTGCGCCGCCAAGATTGTCGCATGCTAAGGCTGCTGCAGCGGTCAGGCTTGCAACCTTACCAGAATCGCAGTAATCAGCGGATGTAAAACCTTGATCTGCAGCCACACCCTCGAAGCAGGCCACAACCTCGGGCAGCAGCACGATCTTGCCGTCATCCCCGTTGGCATCAAGGCTCTGCAGGACTTGTGCCACGCCGACAACACAGGGATCTCCTGTGTCCGCACCCGGGTATAGATCCAGGGGCGAAACCTTCTTGGCGCCCTTGGCTGTCCCTAGCGGTACCGAGCCGATGGCAAAATCAATGTCCTCGTCCGGGAAGAAGAGAAAGCCGCCCTGGGCCTCGTCGTCAGCAGTTCCCTGGCCGGTTACACCCTGCTGGGTCGGGCCGTGATAGGAAAGCCCCTGTACCGGCGCGTCAATGAACTGGCCGCGTAAAGGGTGGGCCAGGTTGAAGCTTGCATACCAGCCCCACTGATTTTCAAACCAATGCGGCCCGTAGGCCCAGGCACCCTCTTCAGCAATCACTTCACCGTAAGCGTCCAGCTTCACAAGATCAGCATGCACGGCAAAGGTTGGATGCCGCCTTTCCCCGAATTTGGAGCCCCAGCTGAATTCCAGGTCATCTTTAAGATCCAGGATCAGCAGATGCCCGGGCACAGGTGTCTCGTATTCCATTTTATAGGGAAAATGTCCCAGCCTGACATCCCCTTTCTTGGTCATGGGTATCGGGTCGTCTTCTGGATAGCCGGCATAGATATGCACATTGGCTATGAGCCAGTCTCCCGATGTCTCAATTTTAATCTTGAGGGCCTGGCTGGTATTCCAGAGGCTCACCAGGCCGGCATCAATTGTCTGGGCCGCATACAGTGGCGTCGTGTGCAACCCTCCGGGGCCACCCACCTGGGCCACGCTTTTTCCTGGCAGGCATAACGCCAAACAGGAAAAAAGAAATGGCATCAGAAAATGCAATGTCTTGTACCTCATTTTGATTCCTCCTTCTTTCCCCGTCTCTCATGATTCTTTTCTCGATCAATGGAGCCGACTCGGCTTTTACCAAAAAAACACCTTGAGTCTGTCAGGAATGATGCCCGGGTTATAGCATCTTCTCCTGACAATCCCCTTTTTCCCTGAGCCTTGCCGGCAGACAAAAATTTGTATGCAGGACAAAAGAGGTCCTGGTTCGTGCCTGTGCCTTTCTATAGAGAATATCAAAAGGTGTGCCAGGGTGGGGCGCCGGAGGAAAAGAACAGTGCAGTTTTCAGGAAATGCAGAAAAATCAATAGATTGTGCAGCCTTTATCCAGGCAGCAGATGGTCATTGATGGGGCTATGGGGTCAGTGAAAAGTGTGCCATGGCACACTTTGGGGCGTCACACTATGTGCCATGTCACAGGTCAAAATTCTGGTGAAAAGAAGAGTTAGGTTTCCCTGGAAGCAAAGCCGAATTTCTCCATCTTGCGGTAGATGGTCCTGCGACTGATACCAAGGAGGTCTGCGGCCTTGGACTTATTCCAGCGGGCGCTCTGCAGGGCCTGCTGCAGAGCCAGTGCTTCCTGATCTTTGCTCAGATTTTGTCGTTTGGGCAGAGGATCGTGTCTTACGCGGAGTTCATGAGGGAGGTAGTCTGAGGTAATGACGTCCTGGTGACAGCGGATAAAGGCATGCTCCAGGGTATTTTCAAGTTCCCGGACATTGCCGGGCCATGGATAGCTGAAAAAGGCTTTCCAGGTGTCCGAAGATATCCCTTTGATGTTCTTATTGAATTTTGTGTTAAACTGGGCCATGAAATGGTTGGCCAGCAGGGGAATATCGTCCCGGCGTTCCCTCAGGGGCGGAAGGTTGATCTCGACAACCTTGAGGCGATAATACAGGTCCTGGCGAAATTCACCACTGGCCACTTTGTTCTGCAGGTTCTGGTTCGTGGCAGTGACTATGCGGACATCAACCTTAACGGGGGTGGAATCCCCAACACGTTCAAACTCCATGGTTTCAAGAACCCGCAGCAAACGCAGCTGCATGCGCAGCGAGATGTCGCCTATTTCATCCAGGAAAAGGGTGCCTCCATCAGCGCGTTGAAAGCGGCCGACCTTGTCCCTGAAGGCTCCGGTAAAGGCACCTCGCACATGGCCGAACAGTTCGCTTTCCAGGAGATTCTCAGAAAGAGCTCCGCAGTTGACCTTGACCAGGGGCTTATTTCTTCTGTCACCTTGGCGGTGCAAGGCCTCTAAAACAAGTTCTTTTCCGGTGCCGCTTTCACCGGTAATAAGGACCGTGGTCTGCACCTCTGCCAGGTCCTTTATCAGGGTCTTGGCTTTGCGGATAGCCTCGCATCTGCCAACAAAATATTTCTTTTCATGTTTTTTTTTAAGGCTGCGCTTCAGTTCAACCAACTGGGTTTCATCTCTGATCAGCATTACTGCGCCCGTGAAATCATTATTCTGGCCAAGCAGGGGTGAGGCGGTTATGCTAACAATCTGCTGCTTTTCTTTACCCTCAAGATGACACTCAATATAAAGCTTTTCCAGGGGGGTGCGCTGTTGAATGATATCGTTCAATGATGCGAGGCATTTTCCCCGGCAGCGCTGGGCCATTTCTTTGACAGGTTTATTGAGCAGGTCCTGGCGTTGGACCCCGCATATGTTCATGGCGGCATCGTTGATTTCCAGGACCTGCAATGACTTGTCTACTGTAACAATGCCGTCCCGGACGCTGCGGAATATGCCCTCAAAGTTCAGGCGGCATTTTTCCTTTTCATCAGTCAGGGCCTTATGCTTCAGCGCCACACTGACAGAGCGCTTTAGGGCATCCTGGCGCACTGGTTTAATGATATAATCCAGAGCGCCATGACGCAGCGATTCTGTTGCTGTCTCAATGCTTGGCACCCCGGTTATCATGATAACAGGGGTGCCAGGTTTTTTCTGCCTTACAACCTTAAGCAGATCAATGCCAGATTTTCCATCCATGACAATATCAGCAAAAACAAGGTCGAAATCTGCAGCCTCAAGGCATGCCATGGCTTCGTCGTAGTTTTCGGCACTGGTGACCTGGTAACCTTCTTCCGCCAGAAAGATATTAAAGGTAAAGCGGATGCTTTCTTCATCATCTACGACCAGAATCTTTTCTGCCATCATGAACTCCTCATTTCAATGTGGGGTTGTATCGGGAGGTTGACGCTTATGTTGGTGAATTCATTCTCGCAACTTTCAATGATCATCAGGCCACCATGATCTTCAATAATGCCGTGGCTTATACTCAAACCAAGTCCGGTGCTGTAGCGCCCTTTCTTGGTGGTAAAAAAAGGATTACGGATCTTTTCCATGAGTTTATCCGGGATGCCTATGCCGTGGTCAAGGAAAGATACCTTGATAAAGGGTTGCTCCGAGTTGTTTACTTCTTCCGCCCTGATCTGCAAAATCTTGTTTGGATCTGGATAGGGGTATCTGTGGTTCAGGGCATAGCGGGCATTGCTGATTAAATTGATAAAGACCTGTTCAATTTGATGGGCCTGTGCTATGACAGGCGGCAATTCGTTCTGGATGTCAGCATCAAGAATAATATTGTCTTTTCGCAGCTGAGAGGCTGTCAGGGTAAGGGTATCAACAAGAACGTCGTTTATAAGGGTTATGGTTTTTTCTTCCTTGCGGCTGCGAGAAAAGAAGAGCAAGCCTTCGACTATGCGGGCTATCCTGTTGCCTTCCTTGATAATTCTTTTGGCAATATCATTGATAAGAAGGTGGTCGCTGTATTTGTTTACGATAATCTGGGCATAGTTGATGACACCGTTTACAGGGTTGTTGATCTCGTGCGCAACCCCTGCAGCAAGTTCACCGAGGGCGGCTAATTGTTGTGTCTGCATTATTGCAGCCATGGCATTTTTTTCCCTGGTTACATCCCGGAGCAGGATAACGGCCTTGGGTTTGCCATCGATATCAACAATAGGGGTATAAGACTGCTCGAAATTTTCATCGTTAAAGGTTTCAAACTCAAAGTGCATGGTCGTGTCTGCTGCTATGGACTCCCGCATCATGCAGGGCGTACAGGGGGCATTTCGGCCGTGAAATGCCCTAAAACAAGGGTTTCCCTCCTTTTCGCCGATGAATTTCTTATGGGCAATATTCTGATATTCAATTTCATGATTAAGGTTGACGATGCTGACGCCTTCCTTCATGTGGGAAAGAATGCCCTGCAGCTTATCGCGCTTTCTCCGGATAGCTTCTTTGGCTTTTTCAAGCTCGGTAATATCTTTAAAAGACTCAACAATACCGTCTAGGGCGCCATCAGGCCCTATAAAAGGGGTTGCGGTGAGGATGCATGGGACAACACTGCCATCTGGCCGTTTTTTCTCAACATGGCACTCAACAGAGTCCTTACCATTGAGAATAAGGATTAAAGGACAATCCAGCGTGGAACACTTGGGGCCGGCAAAAATTTCATAGCATTTTTTACCAACAGCCTGCGCGGCAGGAACCCCGGTGATTGATGCAAAGGTCTTGTTTACTTTGAGAATATTAAAATAACGGTCAACAACACGCATACCCACAGACGCTGTCTGGAATATCTGATCCATTTCCTCAAGCGCAAGGGCCAGGGCATTTTCAGTTCGCTTCCTTATATTAATACTGCGCTGGGCGTAAATGCTGAAAAAAATGAGGAGGGAAATAACGAGTGATCGTTTCCATAATTCATGGGGATCAGGTGTGAAGATATGGGAAACAAGAAAGCCTTCTTTGAAAATGACGACATGGATCCATGACTCAAGAAACCAGTATAGTAGACTGATCCCGACGCCAACCCATATCAGGCTTTGGGTAAAGTCATCCCTCGATGGCAGGCGGAAACGGTGCATAGCACTCTGCCTCCGGATAAAGCCTGAAACCAATACAACTGAAAAGACAGCCCGGCTCTCTCCTATTGTGATACCAAGGCCCTGTATCCTGCCTTGTTGGAGGTTCCGACTTTATCGTTATCGTATATTGAATAAGATACCCATTAAAAATAATATACATAACATCTTTTCCGCGACTTTTAAATGTGGCAAATTGTCGCACCAAAGTGTTTGCCTTGCGGTGATGGTATTGGGTGCTTGCAGCGGGATGTAATAGGTGCAGAAAAAAGGCCATAACCCCTTAGGATTACGGCCATTATGTGTAATGTGGTGGCGATGCAGGGACTTGAACCCCGGACACCACGGATATGAGCCGTGCGCTCTAACCAGCTGAGCTACATCGCCACAAAATTAGGGGTCAACTATGTTCAATTTCCCTTTACATGTCAACAGGAAAATAACGCATTTTTACGCCTTAAAGGCCTAGCTGGAGCATACATGTAAAGTTTTTCCAATACTAAAAAAACAAAAAGAGCCCCAGGGGAAATCGAGGCTCTTTTTGCTTTTTATATAAACCAGGCTAAAGTTCTAGCCGGTGAAGGGCGTTACATCATGCCGCCCATGCCGCCCATGCCGCCCATGCCGCCTGGAGGCATGCCTGCCATTCCGCCACCCTTGTCCTCTTCAGGATGTTCCGCCACCATGCACTCGGTGGTAAGGAGCAGACCGGCTACACTTGCAGCATTCTGCAGAGCAAAGCGGGTTACCTTGGCCGGGTCAATGACGCCTGCCTTGATAAGATCTTCATATTCTTCGGTTTCAGCATTAAAACCCATGGCATTCTTCATTTCCTTCACATGCTCAACAATGACGGAGCCTTCACGGCCTGCATTGTTGGCGATCTGGCGTACCGGTTCTTCCAGGGCCCGGGCAATAAGCTTCTTGCCAAGAGCCTGATCGCCTTTGAGATCAAGCTTGTCAAGCACCTTGATGCAGCGGAGGTAAGCAACACCGCCGCCGGGAACAATGCCCTCTTCAACTGCAGCGCGGGTGGCATTCAAGGCATCTTCAACCCGGGCCTTGCGCTCTTTCATCTCAGTTTCAGTGGCTGCACCGACATTGATCACAGCAACGCCGCCGATCAGTTTTGCCAGCCGTTCCTGCAGTTTTTCACGGTCATAGTCAGATGTGGATTCATCAATCTGGGCCCGGATCTGCTTGACACGGCCTTCAAGTTTAGACTTATCGCCGCCACCGTCTACAATTGTTGTGTTATCCTTATCGATAACAATGCGCTTGGCAGTCCCAAGATCATTGACAGTTATATTCTCGAGCTTGATCCCGAGATCTTCTGTAATGACCTGGCCGCCGGTAAGGATGGCAATATCTTCCAGCATGGCTTTCCTGCGGTCGCCGAAGCCGGGAGCTTTAACAGCAGCAACATTCAAGGTGCCTCGAAGCTTGTTGACCACCAGGGTGGCAAGAGCCTCACCGTCAACGTCCTCTGCAATAATGAGCAATGGTTTGCCCATCTTGGCGACCTGCTCGAGAATGGGCAGCAGGTCTTTCATGGAGCTGACCTTCTTTTCATTGATCAGGATGACAGCGTCTTCGAGATTGACCTCCATCTTTTCCGGATCGGTGACAAAATAGGGGGAAAGGTAGCCCCGGTCAAACTGCATACCCTCAACAACATCCAGGGAGGTTTCCATGCCTTTTGCTTCTTCCACGGTAATGACGCCTTCCTTGCCGACCTTGTCCATGGCCTCGGCAATGATATTGCCGATGGTTGGATCATTATTGGCGGAAATGGTGCCAACCTGGGCAATTTCCTTCTGCTCCTTAGTGGGCTTGGAAATATTTTTGAGCTCGGCAACAATAGCCTCGACGCTTTTGTCTATTCCGCGCTTGATATCCATGGGGTTCGAGCCGGCAGCAACCAGCTTTGAACCTTCAGCATAGATGCCCTGAGCCAGAATGGTGGCGGTTGTGGTGCCGTCACCGGCAACGTCACTGGTTTTGGACGCTACCTCTTTCACCATTTGAGCTCCCATGTTTTCAAATTTATCCTTCAGCTCAATTTCCTTGGCAACGCTGACACCGTCCTTGGTGATTGTCGGTGAGCCAAAGGATTTTTCCAACAGCACGTTGCGGCCTTTGGGGCCCAGGGTAACCTTGACAGCATCTGCCAGGGTATTGACGCCCTTGAGAATCGACTCGCGGGCTTTCACTCCGTATTTAAGATCTTTTCCAGCCATAATT
>Ga0209536_100007981_pt1 | contig 15979 bp, 12 predicted proteins | sample DeeMarSeWOR28_12_FD_187461 | JGI IMG/M metagenome (GOLD analysis project Ga0209536, IMG submission 187461) | Marine sediment microbial communities from White Oak River estuary, North Carolina - WOR-2-8_12 (SPAdes) (version 2) | ecosystem: Environmental > Aquatic > Marine > Intertidal zone >...
CGTGGCGGAAATGACAGTGGCTGGATTTAAACCCCGGAAGCCATATTTTTAAAGCGGCAATCCTATCGATTAACACCATATTCCCATCAGGATCTCGTGCCCACAAAAAAATACCGACTGGATTTACGGCTTATCGAAAAAGGATGGGTTAACAGCCGTCAACGCGCGCAGGCCATGATCATGGCCGGACAAGTTTTTGTCAATGGTCAACGGATAGACAAGCCCGGACATAGGGTTTCAGCCCAAGATCTAATTGAATGCAAGGCTGAAGATATGCCGTATGTCAGTAGAGGGGGACTTAAGCTTGAAGCGGCTTTGCAACATTTCGGGTTGGATGTGACCTCAGCCACATGCCTTGATGTGGGCGCATCAACCGGCGGTTTTACCGATTGTCTTTTGCAACATGGCGCCAAACGTGTTTATGCTGTGGATGTGGGGTACGGCCAACTGGCCTGGAAAATCCGCCAGGATTCGCGTGTGGTTGTCATCGAGCGAACCAATGTTCGTCACATAGCCGCTGATGCGATTTCGGAACGGGTTGATGTGATCACCATCGATGTTTCTTTTATCTCGCTGAAAATTGTGGTACCGGCCGTCAGGCAGTTCATGAAAACCGGAGCGTTGATTTTGGCCTTGATCAAACCCCAGTTTGAAGTCGGTAAAGGCCAGGTTGGCAAAGGCGGGGTGGTCCGGGATTCGGAGCAGCATCAGCAGGTTATCCAGGTATTAACCGATTTTTTTAACACTCAGCAGCTAAAGGCTCGGCCGGTTTTTCCCTCCCCCCTCTTAGGCCCCAAAGGCAATCGAGAGTTTTTTATACTTCTAAGGCCTGCTGATGATCCTGAAAAATGAGATGCGAGAAACCCATTTGTCTGAGCATACATACCATCAACCAATGATTTTTCAGATTCGAATTCATTTCAGATCAAACAAGAGCATTATTTTGGGCTTGATTTTTTCGAATATAAAAGATACTGAATCACGTTTAAAAATTCATTCGTTATAAACCAACCGAAAGAGGTACCGTAATGAGCGAAAAGGTGGAGCATATCAGAAACATCGCCCTTATAGGTCATGGGGGTGCCGGGAAAACATCGCTTGCAGAAGCGATGTTGTATGATGCCGGAGTCATTAAACGATTGGGCAGCGTAGATGAAGGTAATTCGGCCATGGATTTTGAGCCGGAAGAACTCAAACGCAGGTCCAGTATCAGCAGTGGATTTCACCAAATTAGCTGGAAAAATCATACCATCAGCCTAATTGATACCCCCGGTGACCAGAATTTCTTCTCCGATACCAAAAGCTGCATGCAGGCAGCGGATGGTGTGGTCGTCGTTGTCGACGCCGTCGACGGCATCAAGGTTCAAACCGAGCAGGCATGGGAGTTTGCCAAAGAATTTGATCTACCCTGTGTCATTTTTATCAACAGAATGGACCGTGAGCGGGCGGATTTTAATCGAACATTTGAAGACGCCAAAGTCAGTTTCGATCCCAAACCCATTATTCTTCAAGTGCCTATGGGCTCGGAAGCAGAGTTCAAGGGTGTCGTCGACTTGATCCGCAATCAGGCCTATGGTTATGGTACCGACGGCAAAGCCAAAAAAGAAGAAATACCTGCGGATTTGCAAGATCTGGTGGAAACTGAAAGGGAAGCTTTAATTGAAAATATCGCTGAGGCCGATGATGCCCTGGTTGAAAAGTATCTTGAAGGCGAAGAACTGTCGCAGGAGGAACTGAATGCAGCTTTGCGCAATGGAACGCTGTCGCATACCTTCGTGCCGGTGATTTGTGGGTCCGCAACCAAGAACATCGGCATCGACCTGTTGATGGATTTTATTGTGACGAGCATGCCGTCTCCGGCTGATCGTGGTCCGATAAAAGGAATTGACCCGGATAGCGGCAATGAAATTGAAAGAGCTCCGGAAGAAACAGCACCTTTTTCTGCTTTTGTGGTTAAGACACTGGCAGATCCCTATGCGGGTCGACTGACGATTTTTCGCGTCGTTTCCGGAAAGCTGGGCGGTGATGGCACTTTTTACAATCCGAATAAAGACAGCAAAGAGCGGTTCACCCAGCTCCTTTCCATCACCGGTAAAGAGCAAAAAGCAGTTACCGCGGCTGGCCCTGGCGCTATTGCAGCCGTTGCCAAATTAAAAGAAACCGCCACGGGCGACACGCTCTGCGATAGCAGCGATAAGATTCAGTATGCCTGCGCAGAACCGCTGCTTAGTCTGATCTCTTTTGCCATGACCGCTAAATCAAAAGGTGATGAAGACAAAGTTTTTATCTCCTTGACCAAACTTCTGGAAGAAGATCCTTCGCTTAAACTGGAGCGTGTGGCTGAAACAAAAGAGATTCTGCTTTCCGGTTTGGGACAGATTCATATTGAAACCGTGCTCGAAAAACTCAAGCGCAAATTCAACGTTGAAGCCCAGCTGAATACGCCCAAGGTCCCCTATCGGGAAACCATCAAAGGCAAAGCCCGGGTGCAGGGTAAGCATAAAAAACAAACCGGCGGCCACGGTCAATATGGGGACTGTTGGATTCAAATCGAGCCCCTGCCCCGTGGCAAAGGTTTTGAATTTGTAGACGCGATTGTCGGCGGTGTGATTCCGAAAACATATATTCCGGCTGTGGAAAAAGGCATTATCGAATCCTCTCAAAAAGGGGTTTTGGCAGGTTTTCCGACTGTGGATTTTAAGGTGACCCTGGACGATGGATCCTATCACCAAGTGGATTCTTCCGAAATGGCCTTCAAGATAGCCGGTTCTCTGGCGTTTAAAAAAGGGATAGAGGGTGCCACGCCGACGCTGCTCGAGCCGATAATGAAAGTGCAGGTCACCACACCGGAAGAGTTTATGGGCGATATTATGGGAGATCTCAATGGCCGACGGGGTAAAGTGCTGGGAATGGACAACGCCGGCAAAAATCAAGTGATCAATGCGCAGGTGCCCATGGCGGAATTCTTAAGTTATGCTTCGGATTTGCGTTCGATGACCGGCGGCCGTGGAATCTTTACGATGGAATTTTCTCACTACGATGAAGTTCCCGCTCAGATTGCCGAAAAGATTATCGAAGAGACCAAACGGAGTCAGGAATAAAGGCGGCAGCTGGCAGCTGGCTTCTTGCAGCTGCTGTTCGTCACCAAAGTCTTCTGAGGTGCATATAGCTATCCGAAAGCTACCGTTGATATGATCAAAAAATAAAGTGGTTTGGACCATTTGCCAGAAGCGAGCAGCTAGTGGCCAGCAGCCAGATTAATCTTGTGGTATCGTAAACACCGGCATACACCGACCGGCCGGCGCGTATCCCGCCCAGTAGGCATCCCATTTTTTCCGAAAAACAACTCGATTTTGAGACTTGATGCGCTTGCCCGATGAACAGGAGGGTAGATGAAAGCGTCGCGATTGCTTATTGCCGATATAGGTGGCATTTTGTTCGCGCCAGTTGTGCCAGATGCCCCTCTTGCCTGACATAGCCGCCCGTTGAGCTGCGAGCAAGGTGGCATGATACTTTACATTCGGACGTATATACAGCACATAAGCATACCCTTGTGAAAGCATTTCGGCATTGACAAAGGTGCCGTCTTCCAAAAAGACATAGGCCAGGCGTCTTTGAAAACGGTCGTTCGGTTCTACATCGAATTCTAGCCGCACCTTCTTCTGCTTTACCAGCCGATCATTAAATCGCTTGGCTTCTTCGGCGTAGGGTTCGGCAACATGATCATCACGTGCCAGTTCAGGCGCATTGATACCGATATAGCGCACCTTTACGCCCTTAACCAAAACAATCGTGTCACCGTCTACAATCCATTTCACGCGATCATCGCTATCGGCGGCACACGCCGTGTCGATCATTAAAACCAGTGAAAAAATAAACGATAACGCCACATTGAGCTTCATGCGTGCGAAAACCCAGTTAGTTGTTCGTCGTTCTTTGTCCGTAGCCATTTGATAAATGACAGAAAGCCATGCTCAACGGACCACAAACAACTGACTACTGACATTTTGATTATTGGACCGTATCTAAATTAAGATCACAGAGCTTGGCTGCACTCATGTCCAGCATATGGGGTAGTCCGCCGACATCGTCGGGTTTAAAACCCAATGTCTTTTGCCAGACTTCATTATCTTCCATACACAGATAGACGACGACATTGGGTGCGTGATCACGGATGCATGCGATGATGTTACGATACAGGTTGATTCGTAGCGGTTTGAAATAGCGCATTTTACCATCAGATCCTTTGATGAATTCGGCATAAATAATTTTTGAATCCGGAAACCGCTTTTGAATCACCGTTTTGACAGAGGGTGCAAATCGCAGGGTTCCCAGGCTGATCCACACGATATTATCAGCCGATACCTGTGCAAACAGGTTTTCAATGACCTGGGTGTAGTCCCGTTCACTGTCATGATAAATAATCAACGGATCAAAATGAAAAGCCAGCGGATATCCCCATTTTTCACACTGGGCGGCCGCCTTCAGCCTGGCGGAAAGACCGGCGGTGCCGCGTTCCTCCGTGTGAATGATATGTGGGGTGTTCAGCGACCAGGCCGCGATGGTTTTACGATTATGATCCAGATGTTGCAATTGTTCGATGGCGGTTGTCTTGGTTTTTAGCTCAAGAACAGCAAAATTTTGAGCGGCGAAGCGTTTAATCAGTATCTTGGAAACATCGGTCCACAGTGTCCATATCAAACTGTCGGTAAATTCACCGGTGCCGATTCGACGACCTTTTTTTTGTGCCAAAACCGCATCGAGTTCAGCCATCATATCTTCGTGATTTACAAAATACTCTAAAATCGGCGGACGAAAATAGGACTGCAGGATACAATAGGTACAATCCATGTAGCAAAAAGTGCCGATGTGCAGAATTTTATAATCGCAGCAGGTGTAATGACGCGTTCCTGGACACGGTTTAAAAAAGGCACCTTGATTACGGGTTAAATACAAAATTTCTTTGCCGCTTTGGATAGGGTCCGGGGTCGATGCGACGGCCTCGTGCACTTGTCGTGCGTTTTGAACCAATTCAGAAGGCACAGCCAGACGGGCCTGGATAGAGCGTGTCACCGGGTGATCGGCAGCTTGCCGGTCGATAAATAGTTTTGATATTCGCATGCGGTTTAACGCTTTAGGATTTCGCCAAGCGCGGGATGATCGAGTATGCTTTGTATTTTTTCTTTCAAGTGACTGAGGTCTTTCCGATTCTTGAAATGCAGGGTCATTGCATACGTGGTGCCTTCAAAATCCCTTGGTGCAACCAACTGAATATACTTTCCGAGCTTAAGCCGCTGAACGTGTTTTTGGTAAGCCGCCTCGGCTTTAGAGAGGGTCGGATATCTTCGGTATCGCAGATGGGATCTGACTTTTTGACGTTGAACAGCTCGATCTAAATCCTTGTTTTGTAATATATGCTGCAATGGTTTCTCTGCAATCAGTTGCTGGATGGGGATATCTTCGCGTTTGGCAATTTCGCTTAGCAATAGGAGCAATTCTCTTTGTTTGTTCAATCCGACTTTAAGTTGATTAAAAAGCCTGACAAGGGCTGTTGCATCTCCCTCATCCAGTTTGCCCAGCTCCAGGGCTATCGATAGATTGATGGTGTCTGATAGAATCCCGTTTTGGATGGGTTGCGGGAGCCGGCAAATTTGTTGGATCTTCGATGCAACGGAAGAACTTGTCGGTAATCCCAGCAGCACAAGTGCTTTGCTTAATTGCTGCTGATCCGGGCTCGTTTCAACGAGCAAGTTCAACGCCCGGGATGTTTCGACTAGGTTCAGAGGCCGTTGGAGGGCATTGTCGGCAATGGCCAGCTGAGCGATTTCAAAACGATTGGCATCGGCGCTGTGAATTCTGGCTGTTATCGACGTCCAGCCGAGCTGTCGGCAGGCGCTAATTCGACGGAATCCACAGACAATGCGGTAGCCGGATGAATATTCGATCAACATCGGCGGATGCAACAATCCCAAAGCTAGGATCGAGCCCTGAAGGTTTTTGAGCTGTTTCCGTGTCGTTATGCGATACGTTTTATCCTTTTTGTCAATATCGGCTAATAAAACCGTATCGGTATGCGCGACAGGACCCAATGAAGCATTCTGAGATCTCTGGCAACCATTGGGTGGTTTAGAGTCCATAACTGCTGCCGGTCAGCTGAGTTAAAGCGTCTAAATACTTTTGGCGTGTTTGGGCAACAACCGCTTCTGGCAAAGAGGGTCCGGGTGCTTTTTTGTCCCAGTCCAATGTATCCAAATAGTCACGCAAATATTGTTTGTCATAGCTTTTTTGAGCACCCCCCGGACGGTAGTTTTCCTTCGGCCAGAAGCGCGATGAGTCTGGCGTCAAAATTTCATCGATCAGAATGATATCATCACCTATTTGGCCGAATTCGAATTTTGTGTCGGCAATAATAATGCCACGTTCATAAGCCAAATCAGCCCCTTTTTTGTAAATGGCCAGACTCAGGTCTCGAATTTTTTCTGCCTGCGCTTGACCGATGAGACGGGCTGCTTCGGCAAAGTCGATATTGATATCGTGCTCGCCAAGCTCTGCTTTAGTGGATGGCGTAAAAATAGGCTCGGGCAATTGTTGAGATTCCTGTAATCCTTCCGGCAGCTGGATACCGCAAACGGATCCCGAATCGTTATACTCTTTCCATCCAGATCCTGAAATGTAGCCCCGGACGATGCATTCAATCGGTAGCGGTTGGGCTTTTTTGACCAACATGCTACGACCCTGCAAAACATCTGCGTAGGGACGGCAGGCTGCAGGGTACTGATCGACATTTTTTGCGACAACATGATTCTGAACCAGCGGTCGCATGACATCGAACCAGAACAATGAAATCTGTGTTAAAATCGTGCCTTTATCAGGGACCGGATCCGGCATGACCACATCAAATGCGGATATACGGTCGGTGACGACCATCAACAGATATTCATCCAAGTCGTAAATATCTCGAACCTTGCCGCGTTTTAGTAATTTCAGTTCCGGTAAATCAGTTTGGCTAACAGGCTTTGTCATCGTTTTCACTCCTTCGTCTCAAAAAGTTTAGCGTCCCAAGCGAAAAAAAACACACCACCCTCCAGACTTTTGCGAAGCGCTGCAGAAAAATGGTATTGAAATACTTTCGCCGCTTTTCATTTCACTATATGCAAATACGGAATTGCGGCATAAGTGGTTGTAAATAAGAACGTTCGGGTGCCGGAACGTTTTTAACAACCACTATATATGGGGTATTCTGAAAGGAAGGTCAAGGGGCAGGAAGACTTTGTGGGTAACTTTTTTTATCTCCAGTTAGGCACCTTTAAGTTGAAAGGCATCGATGAATTGTTTGAGGACTTTGCGAGCCTTGGCATTAATCTTGAGAAACTCTATACCGACTTCATATTTACCATCGTCATTTGAGTGGCTGTGCACGGGTCGTCCGGTAATCTCCACCAGGTCCTCCTCCAATCCAACCGTGAGCGCAATGGTATGCTTTTTATCGATCGGGAAATGGGTTTCCAATAATATACCGGATTCGGATACATTTAGGGTTCGACCCATCCCCTGCTTGATAATTTGATTGTTTTCATCCAGACAGAAATAGGAAAGATTCAAGGAGTCGATTCGAGCATGTTTTCTTTTTTCTTGTGGGGTCATAGTTCTCACATCTTCGTTAGGTGTTGTCGGTTAATAGGTATTTTCATTATGTCTTCCGTTTTAGAAAATCGCAGGTGACCAAAGTGCTCACCGAGATAGAAGTCGCCAAATGTTCGATGATGTTCTTTAGAGTGGATGATAATCCATGATATTCAGATTCCAGGTTTTGAACATCGACCGTTGCCAATTTAAGGTCATCTGATGAAAAGACGGCAGCAGAATAAGGCTCATGACCCATGTCCATATACGGTATCCGACCGAAATAATCGCCTTTTTTAAGCCGCGCCAATGGAATGTATCCATTTTCGATTTGACGTGCGATAATCACTTCTCCTGATTTTATGGTGAATAAACGCTCTTCATCTTGACCCTGTTTGATCAGTTGTTTTTTGCCTTCAATGTAATTTTCAAAGTTGTGCTGGTTTTCATTGATTTTAACCGCCATTTCGACAACCTGCTTCAAGCGTGAATCCATACTTTGTAAAATATTTTTAAAATCAGCTGAAACATTGACCAGTTCATTGGCCAGCAGCTGTGAATCTAACATGCCCAATTGCACGTTGCCCACTGCTTTAACGGTCGCCGTACGGACCCTGCCTGAGGAAATCAAAGCGGCCACACTTCCCAGAAAGGCGCCATCGCCTATTCTCAATATGTCTATCTTACCGTTGGCGGTCTGTTTGCTAATCTCGGCGATTCCTTCTAAAATGACCCATATCCAGTCACCATGGTTGCCCTCTTGTACGATTTCATCACCGTCATAAAACCCCTCTTCGTCAACCACATACGAGTAATCGACCAGCGGTCCTTTGATAAGGGGTACTTTACCGGATACGGCCGTTGCCTCATTCTGCGGACTGGCGGCAGTCGACGGACCGACTTTTTCAATTTTGCCTTCATCCAGCAATCGCAGCCCGTCCAGAATGATTTCCATCCGGCTTTTGTTAATCGTCTTTTCACAACTGGGATCTTTCTGAACAAATTCAAATTCGCCATCTGTCCAACCGAACAGGGAAAATATGGCGTCGATGCCGGACATTGATCCGTTGGTGGCGTTGATGGGATTTCCTTTATCAATATATACCAGCCCTGCTTCCGATTTATAGCGGCTTTTAACGCGCAACACACCGGAACTGCCATTAGTGCCGAGTAAGTTTAATAATTCGCCCAGGTTCAAAAATTCCAGGCTTCCGGATAGCGAAACAGAGTTATTCATATTTCATGTGTTCAATCTGCATGCGGGACAAAGGATGCGGGGTGCCCTTGCATTCGTAAATTGTATCACAAAAACGCCCAGTGATAAAAATTAAAAACAATTTTTGGGGGCGAAAATGTAAAAACACGAAATAATTTCGTGTTTTATCAATGGATTGCGTGAATAATCGACTTTTTGATGACCATCAAATTTTTGATTAGGAATAAAGGCTAACGCAGCTCGTTTTGGACTGACTGCATAACCAGTTTCATGCATGCATGCAGCGTTTTGCCAACCCCTTCTCCCTTCAAAGCGCTGCCGGGAAAGGCGGGTACCTTTAATTGACGATTGAGGTCGTACTGCATCTTTTTCAGGTCCATTAACGAAATATTTTCGCCGGCAAGATCCCTTTTGTTAAACTGCATCACCAGCGGCACCTTAAAAATATTGAGACCATATTCTTTGAGATTTTGATGCAGATCTTTAAGCGCTAGCATATTCTTTTCGCGTCGGACTTCGAGCGAATCAGCCACAAAGATAACGCCATCCGCTCCCCTCAACACCAGCTTGCGGGTGGAACTATAACGCACCTGCCCCGGAACAGTGTAAAGTTGAACGCGAATCTCGCATCCTCTGATCTTGCCCAGGTTTAGCGGTAAAAAGTCAAAGAACAGTGTGCGGTCACCATCTGTGTTGATGGAGATCATTTCTCCCATTACTTGGTTTTTAAAGCTTTTGTGAATATACTCAAGATTTGTGGTTTTGCCGCATCGTCCCGGCCCATAATAGACAATTTTACATTCAATTTGTCTTTTTTTTAGATTGACAACTGCCATAGGATCTTTCTTTGCAAGGCCGAACTCTCGAATACGACTATCGGATCACGGTCACGGTTCCCCTGTAATTAGAATATTTCGCCACTTTCAATCCCTTGCTAGGACTTGGGTGGCACCGAAATCATATGCTTCTCCTATCAATGGCTATTTTGTCAACCTCAAAAAAGCCAAAAATGCTTTAAGTAGTAATAATTTATCCTATTTATGTGTTTTCTGTCAATATTTCAGAGTTGATAAATCTGTTGACAACTAACAGAGTTATAGGGCAACATCGATTTTCGCGAACTGTTTGAAAAATATCGGGTAATGACATTTTAGCCGACCCTATTCGCATCCGGATGGAAGGAGGACCAAATGGATAAAAAAGTGACGGTTATTGGAGCCGGAAACGTTGGGGCCACAGCCGCGCAACGTTTGGCGGAAAAAGAACTCTGCGATGTCGTTTTAATCGATATCGTCGAAGGCGTCCCTCAGGGCAAATCTCTCGATCTGACTGAAGCAGCTCCCATTGAAAAGCACGATGCTCATCTAACAGGTGCTAATGCATATGACGATTCGGCGGAGTCCGATATCGTGATCATCACGGCAGGTATACCGCGAAAACCGGGAATGAGCCGCGATGATCTGATCGGTACCAATGCCGGTATCGTCAAGACCGTTACCGAGCAGGTGACCGCCGCATCACCGAATTCAATCCTCATTATCGTCAGCAATCCGCTGGATGCCATGTGTCACGTGGCCCATCAAGTGAGCGGTTTTCCCAAGGAGCGTGTTATCGGTATGGCAGGGGTCTTGGATTCAGCACGCTTCCGTGCCTTTATAGCGATGGAACTGAATGTCTCGGTTGAAAATACCCACGCTTTTGTACTAGGCGGACATGGTGATACAATGGTTCCACTACCACGGTATTCAACCGTTGCCGGAATACCCATTACCGAATTGATACCGCAAGACAGAATTGATGCGCTAGTGGAACGGACACGCAACGGGGGCGCTGAGATCGTCGCCTTGTTAAAAACAGGCAGTGCCTATTATGCGCCGGCTTCTGCTGCGGTAGAAATGGCGGAATCAATCTTAAAGGATAAGAAGAAAATTTTGCCCTGCGCCGTTTACCTTGAAGGTGAATATGGAATAAATGACCTATTTATCGGAGTTCCGGTTAAACTAGGCAGCAGAGGCGCTGAAGAAGTCATTGAGATCACCTTAACCGAAACGGAAAAAGCGGCATTGCAGCACTCGGCCGACGCGGTTCAGGAGCTCAAGGATATCCTCAGCAAGCTCGACTATTAGCAGGTTCGGGGATAAAAGGGTCGGAAGCTTAAAATTCCGGCCACTGGCTACTTGCTCCTGGCAGCTGGCTTGAAAGTCAGCAAATATTGGATCTTAGCGTTACAGATTTGACAAGCTCAGTCGCGGCGGAAGTTACCAAGGGATTATTCAGTGTTTCAATCTAAAGATCGCGGAGTCAAAGCCAGCAGCAAGCAGCCAGCAGCCAGAGGCAGATATTATGAACGCGGAATTCTGAACCTTCGGAATCCAATCTATTTAGACTGTGGATTCAAATAGCGGTGGACAGCTTCGGCGGTTGCCGAAGAAATTCCGGGAAGCGCATTGAGCTGATCGATGTTGGCTTCCCGGATTTTTTTTATACTTTTGAAGTGCTTTAGCAATATGGCTTTTCTTTTCTTACCGATGCCCGGAATTGTATCCAGCTCCGATTGTAAGGTGGCTTTAGTTCTGCGTTTGCGGTGAAAGGAAATCGCAAAGCGGTGTGCTTCATCTCGGATGCGTTGCAAAAAAAGAAGCAGATCCGCGTCTTTGCCAAAAGCGATGGGATTGGTGCGATGCGGCTTAAATATTTTATCCTGCGTTTGCCCTTTGTTTTCATCTTTTTTGGCGATGGCAATAATGTCAAACTGATTTTCAAGAGCCAACTCCCGTATTACCGCCAGGGCAATGCTCAACTGCCCCCTGCCCCCGTCAACCATAAGCAGATCCGGAAAAAATTCAGATTCGGTTTGTAAAATCAGCTTTCTTAGTCGCCGACTTAAAACTTCATGCATGTAGGCATAATCATCCTGTATGGCAACGGCTTTGATTTTAAACTTGCGGTAGGCTGATTTTTTGGGTTTTCCTTTTTCAAAAACCACCATGCTGCCAACCGGCTGGGCCCCGGCGATATTGGAGTTATCGAAGCACTCGATGCGTTCGGGAAGACGGGACAATCTGAGTTTTTTTTGAAGACGCAGCAACAATTCCCTTTCAGCGCTGCGGGCTGCTAAGACGCCCTTGAGCTCATTTTCAGCATTATGAAGGGCCATGTCCAGCAGTTTGGCTTTTTCGCCTCTTTTGGGGTTCAAAATTTTTATTTTTTTGCCCTTTACGGCTTTAAACCAGTCTTCAATCAGCTTGGCATCCGGCATTTTGATAGAGACCAAAATTTCCTTGGGCAGCGAAACAGACTTCTCGTAATATTGCCGTATAAAGGTGCCCATGGCTTCTGCATCAGTTGAGATGGTTTCTTCAAAACTAAAATGACGGGTGTCTTTGAGAAAGCCGCCAACCACGTTAAAAACCATAACGAGCGCAGAGCTGTTGGAGCGGACGATGGCAAAAACATCTCGATCTTGAAAATCGGTCGTTACAGCAATCTGCTTTTCAATGGTTCTTTGCAGCGAAAACATCTTGTCCCTGAGACGTGCTGCCTTTTCAAATTCTTGGGTCTGAGCGGCCGTATCCATTTGCTTCTTTATTTTTGCAATCAAATCTTGGGTGCGTCCGTTTAGAAACATGATGGCTTCATTGACTTGCTCGCGGTAGACTTGCGGGTCTACATCCATGCAGCACGGGGCCAGGCATCCTTCCATTTGGCAGTGAAGACATGGCCGGGTACGCGTTTTAAAATCCTTGGCGCGACACTTTCTCAATTTAAATGTCTTGTTGATCGTTTTAAGGGTCTCACGGACAGCATGGGCTGAGGCAAACGGACCGAAGTAATTCGCGTTGTCTTGTCCGATTTTACGCACAATGGTAAAGCTGGGGTAATCCTCCTGCAGGTTCAGCCGCAAAGAGGGGTAGCGCTTGTCATCTTTTAAAACGACATTGTAGCGTGGCCGGTGGCGCTTGATTAAATTAGATTCCAGTATCAGGGCTTCCTTTTCATTGCCGGTCAGGATGGTATCAAAATCAACGATCTTTTTGACCAGCACGCCCGTTTTCATATCAGTGTGGCCGCTGTTCTTAAAATAGGCTGATAGGCGTTTTCGCAAGTCCCGTGCTTTACCGATGTAGATAATGGTCCCTTCAGCATCTTTCAGTAAATATACGCCAGGCTCATGGGCAGTGCGAGCGAGCTTATCGGTCAGGTTAGCTGCCGTTTCTGTGTGTGGGTGTTGTTCTTCCATATTTTGAGATAGTTTTTTAGGCCTCGAATACAATCAACTTTTTTAACGTCCGAATCTGATCGCGCAATTCGGCGGCCCGCTCAAACTCCAGTTCCTGAGCTGCAGCGTGCATTTCACTCTCCAATGATTGAATGACTTTATCCAAATCTTCTAAAGATTTATACTCGCTCACATCATCTGCAACTTCATATGGGGTGATTGCCTCAGTTTCCTTGCCAAAATCGAATATTCGGGTCACTTCCTTGCGAATGGTTTGCGGTGTGATTTGATGTCGCTGGTTGTAAGCATGTTGGATTTTGCGACGCCGCTGGGTTTCATCCATGGCCTGCTGCATGGAGGGTGTTATGGTATCCGCATACAACAGCACCTTTCCTTCGGCATTTCGGGCCGCTCGACCGAATGTTTGAATCAAAGATCGAGTTGAGCGCAAAAATCCTTCTTTGTCTGCATCTAAAATGGCGACGAGTGACACTTCGGGTATGTCCAAACCTTCACGCAGCAGATTAATACCAACCAGGACATCAAATTTTCCCAGTCGCAGGTCTTGAATAATGTCCATCCGCTCAAGGGTCTTGATGTCTGAATGCAGGTATTGAACGCGAACACCCAGATCAGAATAGTATTCGGTCAGGTCTTCAGCCATTCGTTTGGTCAAGGTCGTGACCAGAACGCGCTCATCGCGATTTTGTCGGATTAAAATTTCTTCATAAAGATCATCCACCTGATTTTGAGCACTGCGAACCGTCACTTCCGGATCGATTAAACCGGTGGGACGCACAATCAATTCAACGATCGCATCTTTGGCATTGGACAACTCATACTCAGCCGGTGTGGCTGAAACGTAAACGACCTGGGATATGCGTGCTTTTGATTCTTCAAATTTAAGGGGACGGTTGTCCAAGGCTGACGGCAGACGAAATCCGTATTCGACCAGGGTTTCTTTGCGAGAGCGGTCACCGCGGTACATCCCACGCAACTGGGGAATGGCAATGTGACTTTCGTCGATGATCAGCAGATAATCCTTTGGAAAGTAACTTAATAGTGTCGGCGGGGGCGCACCGGCTTTGCGTCCGGTCAGGTGCCGGGAATAATTTTCGATTCCATGGCAGTACCCGAGTTCCTGCATCATTTCAAGATCAAAATGGGTGCGCTCCTCGATGCGTTGGGCCTCGATGTATTTTTTTTCATTTCTAAAATATTCGATGCGCTTTTTGAGTTCTGTCAGAATGGTATCGATGGCCTTTTTTCGGGTAACTTTTGAAGTCACATAGTGGCTGGCTGGAAAAATGGTAATCTGTTTCAAACGCTTGAGTACTTTTCCTCTGAGGGCATCGATGAGGGCGATGTTTTCAACCTGATCACCAAAAAAATCAATGCGAATAGCCTGATCTTCTTCATAGGCCGGAAAAATTTCAACCCGGTCACCTCTCACCCGGAAGACACCCCGGTAGAAATCAACATCGTTGCGTTCATAGTGCATTGAAATCAGATCATATAAAAGCGTATCCCGGGAGAATTCCATATCCGTTGCAACATCGACCCGCATGGCCAGATAATCTTCCGGTGCGCCCAGACCAAAAATACAGGAGACGCTGGCCACGACCACAATATCTCTGCGCGACAGCACCGAACGCGTGGCTGAATGGCGTAGTTTGTCGATCATGTCGTTGATGGATGAATCCTTTTGAATGTAAGTATCGGTGGAAGGGATATAGGCTTCGGGTTGGTAATAATCATAATAGCTGACAAAATATTCAACGGCATTATCGGGGAAAATTTGTTTGAACTCGTTGTAGAGCTGGGCGGCCAATGTTTTATTCGGCGCCAGCACGAGTGTCGGCTTGTCGACCCTGGCAATCACGTGGGCCATCGTAAAAGTTTTGCCCGAACCGGTAACGCCCAGCAGCACATTGTGGCGTTTTCCGTCATTTATGTTTCGGCTGAGGGCATCAATTGCCTGGGGCTGATCGCCGGTTGGCTCAAATTTGGAAACAAGTTTGAATGCACTCATCGCAAATCTGCATTTCTACAATGATTTAGAATCACGGGTTTTATCAGCGCGTTGGTTTTATAAAATCCATATGGAATATTGGAATAAGGATCAAAACGCATAATAGCTGTTAGAAGTTGCTTTCGTTTGTTTAAATGAAAGGCGGCTCAATATACTAACGGCTGCAGCAATTATGACAATAGGATATTATGAGCTGGGTTTATATTAAATTAAAAAATTAAGTTTTTAAAAACAACTATCTATTATTTATATATAATTTTTAATTTATTACCGTCCCAGCCAATATTCTAAAATTCCCTTTTTCCATATAACAACAGCCTCTGGCTCCTTGCTTCTGGTATCTGGCTGATGTTCAGAACCTTCGGACCAACTGCCAGCAGCCAGGGACCAGCAGCCAGAAACCGGAAATTTTTTATTTAAAACTATCTGTATTCTAAATGTGAAACATCGAACTATTCTAATGTAATTCGTCTGGCTGTTTAAACAATCATGGCAATGCACAGAGCGCCGATGCCCTCCCCTTTCCCAATCGCCCCTAAGCCTTCAGTGGTTGTTGCTTTAATATTGATATCAGCCGCGCTGATATTCATCGTATCGGCTAGAACGGTTTGCATTTTTTGGCGGTGAGGCGCCATTTTAGGGGCCTCTGCCAATATGGTGGCATCCAGATTGACAATCCGGTACCCATTGTCGGTCAACAACCGGCAGGTTTGAGATAACAGTTTCAGACTGGAGATGTCTTTATATTGGGGATCATTGTCTGGAAAATGGCTTCCGATATCGCCCAAACCGGAGGCGCCCAACAGCGCGTCACAGATGGCGTGTATAAGCACATCCGCATCCGAGTGACCCTGCAACCCCTTTTCATAAGTAATGGATACTCCGCCGA
>Ga0209536_100007982_pt1 | contig 15979 bp, 15 predicted proteins | sample DeeMarSeWOR28_12_FD_187461 | JGI IMG/M metagenome (GOLD analysis project Ga0209536, IMG submission 187461) | Marine sediment microbial communities from White Oak River estuary, North Carolina - WOR-2-8_12 (SPAdes) (version 2) | ecosystem: Environmental > Aquatic > Marine > Intertidal zone >...
AACTAAGTCAAATTGAAGCTCTTTTACTTTAAATGTGTTTGTATCTTCATATACCACAATAGGATTTTTTTGGTCATCCTGAAGAATTTTTGCTACCTTACCTTTAACATATTCAATTGCATAATCGTCCTTGCCTCGCTGTATGTACTTTCGAAAACCCTTTCCGCCAGCTCTAAGATCAATATAGAATATCGTAGTTTGAATTTCATTATCGTGTTCATAAGCAATCATAGCTTCTTTGGTTGTATACATACAACAACAAGACGAGCAATAGGGATTATTTTTTATGTCTCTTGAACCTACACAATTAATAAACGCTAGTCTTTTAGGTTCTTTTTTATCAAAAGGTCTTATTAAATGCCCACCTAAAGGTCCAGAAGCGCAAATTAATCGTTCAAACTCTAGTGAGGTTATTACATTGGGTAAACGCTCGTAACCCAAGGAAGTAATTGATTTAGGATTAAACACATCGTATCCTATGGCAGCTATGATCGATGCTACATTTAGTTCAAATTCATCGTCTTCTTGCTCGAAATCTATTGCTTCTCTCTCACACGCTTTTTCACATAATCTACAAGCTGATTTCGTGAACCATAAGCATTTTTCTTTATCAATTGACATAATTGCAGGAACTCCTTGAACATAGTCAATAAAAATCGCCCTACGTTTTCTCAATTTCATATCAAACTCGTCATCTACTCTCATAGGGCATTTTTCGACACATAAGCCACAATTAATGCAAGCATCTTCTTTCACATACCGCGCATGAGTCAAGACTTTAACCCTGAAATTACCAGCAGCTCCCTTTACTTCTTGAACCTCTGATAATGTGTGTAGCGTGATATTTGGATGTCGGGAACATTCTGCTAGTTTTGGCGCTAAAATGCAAATAGAACAATCATTCGTAGGGAAAGTTTTATCAAGCTGAGCCATTCTTCCCCCAATACACGCATTTTTCTCAATTAATTCTACCTTTATCCCTCTTTCGGCTAAATCTAATGAAGCTTGAATCCCGGCTATTCCAGCTCCAATAACCATAACGCTTTTTAAATTTTTGTCCAAATCCGTTCACATTATCCAATTTAGTTCTTTCGATACGATTTGAAACATAATTTTTACTTTAATTTTTTCTTGAAAACTTATTTAATTTATTTAAATTCTATAAAAATTTTCCTAACTATTTTTATTACTTTTTTGTATTTTTTTAAATAGTTTTCTTCTTAATATGATTAATATTAATCTTTTCAAATAAATCGTTCAATAATATTATTAGAACCGATGATTATATATAAAATTTTTATTAAAAAAAATGAAAAAGTGAGGAAAAGTTATAATAATTAATTAAAAAATGAGGAAAAAATCTTTTTCTCATACAAAAACAAAGAATTTTTATATTTTTTGTTAGTTTTATTAAATCAGAAGAGTAATCTTATATTAGATAACATTATTTGTATTAATAGTAAAAAGTTATTTTAATAAAGGATTGAATACTAAAACGCAAAAAATGAAAGCAAAAGAGATATAAGAGCTAAAAAAAATGACTGAAAATGAAGTTAAGCCTAAATCCTTTGTAGATCTTATAAAAGATGTTCATGAAAAAGGCATTTGCGGTGAATGTGGAGGATGTGTTAGTTTTTGCTCAGCTGCAGAAATAGGAGCTATTGATATCTCTACCAGTGGATTACCTCATTATTCAAACGAAGAGAACTGCTTACATTGTGGCATTTGTTATTTGATTTGTCCCGAAATTCACGAATTGGATAAAGAATTAAACGATAGATTTAGTTTCAAACCGCCAATAGGTAATTGGTCCAAAATATCCACTGCTCAAGCCATGGACACTCAGATACAAAAATTAGCTACGGATGGAGGAGTGGTGACAGCAATATTGATTGCCTTATTAGAAAATCATCTAATTGATGCGGCGATTGTTTCAAAAAAAGTAGGTCCTTTTCAAAGAACACCGTTCTTCGCTAAAACCAAACAAGATATTTTGGATGCAATGGGCACTAATTATAATATAGAGGGTCCTGTTTCAGAGTTAGGAAAATATAACACTTTTGTACCAACAATTACAGAATTAAAAAATGTTGTTAGTTCTGACAAGATGAAAATCGCTGTTGTTGGAGTTCCTTGTCAGATTCATTCCATTCGAAAAATGCAAGAATTAAAAATAATTCCTGCTCATGTAGTTGAATACACATTGGGGCTATTTTGCTACGAGAATTTTAAATTTAACGATGCTGCTAGGGCAAGAATTGAAGAAAGATTTAATTTCTCTTTTAATAGTATCGAAAAGATGAATATAAAGGAGAATCTTATTTTAAATCTTAAAGATAGAAAGAATCCGTTGATAATTGAATTTTCAGAGCTACACGATATAATGAGAAATGCTTGTAGAGTATGTGAAAACTTTACGAATTATTACTCAGACATTTCTTTTGGTGGCATTGCCTCAAGGCAAGGATATACAACGACTTTAGTTCGGACTAAGGCGGGAGAAAAGATTTACAATCTTGCTTTAAACAGAGGATACATTAAGGAACCAGCGGATTTTAATACTTCGGTCGAAAAATCAAAAATGTTGGCTCAAATTTTAAGCTTTAGTAAAAGAAAAGTAAGAAGAGCTGAAGAATTTCAACCTTAAAATAATATTTAATATTTCTCAATAATTACCTATTTTCATTTCTATATATATTCAACCTTTTTCCTAATAGTTCCGTGAAAATACGATAAACTAAAGATAAAAAGATATATAAATTCATAATTTTATTACTTAAATAATATTAAGATATGTTTTTGAGAGTTCCTAGACTTCATTTAGAACAACAGAAAGAAAGATTAGATTTTAAAAATGAGATGCGATTTATATTATCTGTATATTAATACTAAATAAAAACCCATTTAAGTTAATAATCAAATAAGAACCATCTATTGCATAAAGAGTCCGACTAAAGCTTTACTTGGAACAATAGGATTCAAAAAACGAGCATATTATCATGAAAATTACAGTTTCGGGTCCAACTCAGAGCGGAAAGTCAAGTTTTATTAAATTTTTTGACGAAAAAGCGTTAAATGTAGAGGCAAAAGCCAGAGATAACAAATATTATACAGTAGGAATGGACTTAGGAAGCGTAAAATTAAATGGGTTCGATGTCTTCCTGTTTGGAACTCCTGGTTTATTAAGATTTAATGTTATGAGAGATGTTATTATTCGAGGAGCAGATGGGCTAATTTTTATATTTGATGCGGCTCATCCAGAGAAAGATGAAGATGCAATTATAATACTTAATGCTCTTAGAAAGGCGATAGGCCTCGATACACCAATTGTGTATTTGGCGAATAAACAAGACATAGCAGGAGCGCGTCATGCCCATGTAGTGAGAACCCAGAATTATTTGCGGGACGATGCTGTGATATTTCCAACATGTACGAGGACAGGAGATAATTTAGAAGAGGCGTTAAAACATCTTGTAAATCAAGTATACGATCATTATGCTTCACTTCTCACTGTGCTCCGTTCATATGAAACTGATATAGATGGTTTGCAAGAAAAGCTAAATAAGGACCCTGTAGAAATGAGAGATTTATTGAACAACCTTGAGATAAAAAGATTTATTGAGGTTGATAGGATAAATAGAACCTATAAAGTAAAACAGGGGCTGAAACTTTTAATATAACCTTAAAAGTCAAAGTTACAATAATTCTGAAGGGGTGATTTCTTCTTTTCCTAATTTTTTTTGTAAATCTTGCAGCTCTGATCTCTGTTTAAAGAGAATATCCCAAAAGAACTCTGGAATTTCTTTTTCCTCCTTGTACATTCCTTCCATACGGTTTAACTTATCGAGCAAAAAAATGATTCTTAGGGAGAATTGATCAACATAATCCTCGTAAGTATATTTTTTATTTAATTCTATCATGAAAAGATTTTTTAAATCCTTATATTTCGGAAGATAACCAATTGGAGTTTTAATTGCTTCAAAGTCCCCTTTAGTACGCCCTTCTGCCCATATAACCCAAACTTTTTTATCTAAAATGGAATTCAAATATTTTCCATCTTTTCCTTTAAGAAAATAGTTCGTAGAAAATACTTGAGGGCAATGCTTCAACTGGGCACCAAATTTTTGATGGTTTGTAAGATATTTACCTAGAGGAACAACTAAGAAATCGAGATTAGCCATTGGACTGGCGGTTCTAACACCTACAGCGCCGAGAGTTGCCGATGTTGTTTCAGATTCAATTATAGCCCCTAAAAAAATTCCATGCTCCCAATTTATGCTTTCTACTATGGGAGGCATTGTTTCTGAGTCCCTTCCACCATAGAATATTCCATGGATGGGTACTCCATCAGGATCTTCTAATTTAGGATCACAATTAGAAAGATCATTAAGATTAATTGTATATCGGGCATTAGGGTGAGCGTATGGTATGTTATTACCATTATTATCAGTCATACCATCGATCCAATCGCCATAATGATTAAAACCCTCTTTGGGATGATCTATACCCATTCCAATCCAATAGGGTTTACCCTCTTTTACAAGAACATTAGAATATATTAATTCTCTCGGGGTATTGAGTGCTTCATAAATAACGGGATCATCTTTTGCATTAACATCTTTGATAATTCCAAAAATTCCTTTTTCAATGTTGACGGCGTGAGCAAAACCATCTTTATACGAACGCAAATAAGCAATATCATCTCCTACAATTAGTTGCCCGGGAAGCATCGCTGTTGATGTTTTTCCACAAGCACTTGGAAAGGCTCCGGTAAAATAAGTTACTCGATTTTTTCCTTTCGGGCGAACGCCTAGAATAAAATAGTGTTCTGTAAGCCAATCTTCATTATTTGCTTTATATATAGCCAAACGTAAAGCTAATTTCTTTAATCCAAGAGAATTTCCGGCATATTGGTTATTAACGGTCAATACTCTTCCCTCTTGCAAATCAATATATATACGACGCTTCTCAATATTTTTGGTGACTGGAGGATTTCCTATAAGCTCCCCAGCAGAATGTATAAAATAAAAGAAATCGTCGAATTCTTTAAATTCTTCGTACCCTGCTCGATATAAAAGATCTTCTGAATGAGCGACATAAAAAGAATCTGTGAGTTGTAATGCTCCAATAGTAAATTTAGAATGCAAAGGTCCAAGGCAAAAAAACCTTACAATGCATTCTTTGCCTTTCATACACCCATCCATAATATCTAATATCTCTCCGAGTCCCTCATCTCTATCCATAGTATTAATCCAGGGACTTCGATATTTACCTTTCGGTATTAGTACTTTAGTGTTTTCTTTATCTCTTGCTTGATCGTAATAGCTATCGTAGTGAATTGTATGGCCCTCTATTTGAAGTTTAGATTCTTCTTTATCAAATAGAGCTTTCTGCTTTACATATTCAATATCTTCTTTAGAATCAGAAATTACAGTAACTTTACTTGGTTTACAGAGAGTTACAAATTCTTTTACGATATTTAATACGCGTTCATTCTGTAAAGCAAAAAGCTTATCGACATCCTTTTGAGAAATTAATGCATTATTAATAAATTCCGAAAAAGCTACTTTGTAATTCATTTTAATCAGTTTCAAGGTATTGTTTTAAAAAGTTCAAAAAGAATTAAAAAGCTTATTATAGCTAAATGTTATTGAACTTTTTTTTAGAAGAAGATCAGTATGTTATATAAAATTAAAAAATTAAAAAATTAAGAATAAAAATAAATAAAAAAGAATATATATTTCTCTTTGTTTATCCTAATCCAGGAGGTTTGCTACCCTTGGCACTAATAATTCTATCTACTCTTAAAATTAGGTTAGCTAATTCGCTTCCAGCTTTGATTACATGGGTAATTAAAGCTGCGGGTTCAATTATCCCCTTTTCAAAATTATCTCCAATTTCGTTAGTAATAGTATCAATTCCTTTCCATTTGTCATTTTCAGTTTTATGAGCAGCACGTAATTCAGTCATATTCTCTATTTCGTCTAAACCTGCGTTTTTGATTAAAGTTTTTGGAATTTCCTCTAAAGCAATTGCAAAAGCATTTACGGCAAGTTGTTCTTTACCGCTAATTTCATTTGCATATTCTCTTAATTTTTTCGCAAGTTCCATGTAGACTGCTCCGCCACCTGCAACAACGGCTTCGGTGTCCATAACTTTAGCAACTACTGAGAGCACATCGTGTAAAGTAATTTCAGCGGAATTTAGAATTTTCTCCAAGCCGCCTTTGAGCAATATCGAGACAGATTTGGGATTCTTGCAACCAGTAAATAGGGTATACTCATCGCTGCCAAGTTTTTCAAACTTAATGTTTTCTGCGAAACCTAAGTCTTCTTCGCTTAAAGAATGGAGATCATCAACAGATTTAGCTCCAATTGCTTTAGTTACAGCTTTCATGTCAGAATCTCCAAGATTTTTGATTGCAGCTATTCCTTCCTTTGCTAAATAGGCTCCAAATTTATCAGATATGTCTTTATTGTTAACAATCATGTTCACACCTAAATCTTTGAAAATTTTTAAGTAATCAATGAGAATTTTGTCTTCTTGTTCGAGGAATTTTTGAATGTCAGCTGGGTTTGAAATTCTTATTTGGGCATCAAACTCTGTTTTTACGACATCTAGCTTTCTTCTGATGACAGCAATTTTCGCATTTTTTACGACATCAGGCATTGCTGAATTAACTTTTTCTTTCTCTATATAAACTCCATTTATTAACTCAGAATCTCTTAACGATTTCCCAGGAACTTTTACAATTTTAACATTTCCTACTTTTGAGAAGGTGTTTCCATCTTCGCCCCTTATGTGTTTTATAGCTTTCACAACCAAATCAGCGAAATATTCTTTCACGCCTACTATGTCTTTAGAGTTCATAGTGGTCTTAGCCGCATTTTTAAGTAGCTCATCATCATCTTGAGAAATTTTGGTTGCCATTTCATTTATAAGCTTTAAAGCTCTATCTGCTGCTAATTTATAGCCGTGAGTAATGGGTTTTGGATGAACATTCTGTTCGATAAGTTCAAGAGCATTCCCCAATAATGCAGCTGAAAATATAACAGCCGTAGTAGTGCCATCTCCGATGTCCTCATCAATAGATTTAGCGATGTTTACCATCATATTTGCAGCAACATTATCAATATCAAGTTGTTTTAGAATTTCAGCGCCATCGTTAGTTATTGTAACATCTCCTACAGAATCTACAAGCATTTTATTCATACCTCTCGGTCCAAGCGTAGATTTTACTGTTTCGGTAATTGCCATAATTGCATTTATGTTTTGCATGCGAGCTTCTTTTTCTTTCGTTTCTTCCGTTCCCTCTCTGAGAATTATAATCGGTACAGACATAATTTTACCTTTTTTTTGTTTTTAAAAATCTTTAATTTTTGCTTTTATTAATGACTCAATTTATAATAATTTTATGATTTGGAGATCATTAAAAAATAAAAAACTTGAGATGCAAAAATTATTTATAATTTTCAATTATTTTTTCTAATGTTGAACAAAACATCAAAAAAAATAACTTATTAAAAATGAAAGAAGAAAGAATAATCGTAAATGGAGAAGAGAAAGTTAAAATAACTCTTGATGAAATAGACGAAGCGATCATAAAAACATTGCAAGAAGACGCCAAAACATCATATCGCGAAATCAAGGAAGAATTAAATATCTCAATAGGTACAATCCACAATCGAATTTCTAAGTTGGAGGAACATAAAGTTATTGAAGGGTATACCCTTAAACTCAATAACGAAATATTAGGTTATAAGTTAACATTTTTAATAAGAATCAACATTGATGGAAAGCATACGCAAGAAATTTTGGAAGAAATAACAAAAATACCAGAAGTTTGTTCGGTCTTTCACACAACAGGAGAACAATCTGCTGCGCTAATTTGTAGATTTAAAGAAGCTCAGGATGTTCATAACTTTATTCGAGAACTGAATGAAAAAGAGCATGTAACAAGAACTAACTCAAATATGATTTTAAAGGAATATAAGAATTCTTCAATTGTTATTTCATAATGCGATTAATGGTTATCGATTCTATTCTTCCTTATCTTTTGGTTTAAAATCCAAAGATATCGAGTTAATACAGTATCGTAAACCTGTTGGGTTAGGTCCATCATCAAATACATGTCCCAGATGCCCCCCACATTTATTGCATAATACTTCCGTTCTTCTCATATACATACTATTATCCGGAGCTTCTTCAATATTAGAATTCGTAATTGGAGCCGAAAAACTAGGCCAACCTGAACCTGATTCAAATTTTGAATTCGAATCGAACAGAGGAGCTCCACATCCCGAACAATAATATATGCCTTTTTTTTTATTATCCCAATATTTTCCCGAAAATGCTTGTTCTGTTCCTTTTAATCGTAATACGCGATATTGGTCCTCTGTTAATTTTTCCTTCCATTCATCTTCATTTTTAGTTTCGTTTTCTGTCATTATAATTATAAGATTTAAAGTTAAATTAATATATATTGTTCTTATATCCTTTTAATTTAGGCTAAGTTCTATTAACATTTTGAAGCAAAAAAGAGAAGATAGAGTTTAAAATATTATTCTTATACTTAAATAGTCTTTATCTTATCAAAATTTTTAATTGTTTTCTATTTTTATTATTTACAATAATATAAACCATAGAAACAAAAAAAGAATTTTTAAAAAAATGTTGGATCCTTGGGGTTCCTCTAGTCCTTTAGATGATGAGGATTACGAGAGAATAATAAGAGAATTTGGAATCGAAGAAATAAACGAAGAATTAAGACAAAAGTTAGTAAAGAATCGATTTTTCAGAAGAAAAATTATTTTTGGTCATCGCGATTTAGGCTTAGTATTCAAAGCAATTGAAGAAAACAAACCATGGGCAGTAATGAGCGGTATTAAACCTTCTGGACCCTATCATTTAGGAACTTCAACTACTGCTCTAGAAATCGTTGAATTTCAAAAGATGGGAGGAAAAGTGTATTATGGCATAGCAGATATTGAATCTTGGGAAGATAATGGAATACCTTACGAAGAGGCAGAATCGAATGCAATAGATAATCTTGCAGATATATTAGCATTTGGTTTAGATTCTTCACCAGACAAAGCATATATTTGGAGACAATCCAAAGAGCCTTTGGTTATGGATGTATGCTTTAAAGTAAGTAGACTAGTAACTCAGAATATGTTAAATGCGATTTACGGAGAGAAAACATTTGGGCTCTATATAGCCTCTCTAATCCAAGTAGGGGATATTGTTCTTCCTCAAATTGTTGAAGGTCCTCAACCCACTATAGTTCCAGTAGGGATCGATCAGGATCCACATATAAGACTTACTAGAGATCTTACACGAAGATATTACAAGAATTTTTTTTTACCTGGAGCAACTTATCACTATCTCTTAGCGGGTATAGATGGAACAGATAAGATGGCAAAGAGAAATCCTAATAGTTCTTTCACTTTTAACGAATCTTTAGAATCTATAGAAAAAAAAGTTAAAGGAGCTTTAACTGGGGGTCGAAAAAATAAGAAAGAGCAGCAAAAACTTGGTGGAGAACCGGGAAAATGTATGATTTACAAAATGTTAATGTATCATTTTGAAGAGGATGATGATGTGTTAGCTGACGAATTTGAACGATGTGTTAAAGGAGAACTACTGTGTGGTGAACATAAATCACAATGTATTGAGAAAATTTTAAAATTTATAAAGCACCATCAAACTAAGAAAGAAAAGTTAATAAAAAAAGCAAAAGAACTTTTAAAAATAAAGTAATATTTAATTAGGAGCGTGCTAGTAAGGGTTTCAATATCTCTATTAATTCAGACATAAAGTCAGAAAATTTTGCTAAAAGAGATTCCTTTAGCTTCTCTTTAATAATAACCGACACAAATAATGACTCATTTTCCAATTCAATTCTATGCAGATAGGATATTAACTCGTCTCCTATTGATGATAATGCGTAATCAGTTTCATAAGATTCTTCTTGCATCCTTTTCAGTAAAAATAAGTGCTCTTTAATGGATTCTATAAGTTCGATGTATATTTCTGGTTCAATTATATCTTTGTAATATTCACTCAAAATTATGCCATTTTTATCGAACAAAATTAAAGATTCGCTTTTAAATTGTAGGAGAAATTTTTCTAACAGTTCAGAGAGATCGAAAAATTTCTCGTCAAATACAGATAATCCATAAGAAATCAACTGGATTATTGAAATTATGTCGTAAATTGATGTTTGTTGAAATAATATCTTAAATGAGGGGTATTTTTTTAATATGTGTTCTCTAAGTGATTCAACTTCTTCAATCGTCGCTTCGTTTCCACTGAGTTCCGGGTCAAATTTATGAAAACTAATTATAAGAGGTACATCCATTTGATTTTTTTTAAAGTTCTGCAAAATCATATCTAAATACATGAGAGAAGTTTCAATCCTTTGCGTGTCTTGAATATCGATGATATAGATAAGCAAGTCAGTGTCAGAAAAATAGAGTTCTTGCTTTTCTTGATATAACGTACGAAATTTCTCTTGGCCACCCATATCCCAAAAAACTATTCGATTCTTAAGAAATTCTGTTGCTTGATATTCAACTCTAATAGTTGGTGTAAGGGATATTATATCTTTTTGAAAGTCGTATTTTTTATTTAATGCCGTTAGAATTGATGTTTTTCCCGCGTTATCCAAGCCAGATACTATAATTTTAATGAACTGTCCCATAATCTCATACCTATAATCATCAATAAAGTTTCAAAATTTAAAAAAATCTGCAGAGGCTTTTTAAAATTAAGAATATAATGAAATTTTTTAGTTATAAGTGAAACTCATTCTTTTTAACCTTATTGTCTTTTTCAGATTTGCGTCCTTATATCTCAAATTCCTAATATTACTCGAAAAATACATACATGACACTACAATTTTTTATTGATTACAATTTTAATTTGGTCAAAATACTATTTTATAAAAGAGGATTTAATTGATAGAAGTAGAAAACAACTTTTTGGAGTTTTTAAACTACCAAATAATTCAGAAGAACAAATTTGAGCATGTGGCTCGAAAAATTCCACTTTTTAAAAGTATGATACAAGAACGTCATAAAACTATAGTAAAAATGATAGATAAATTTGAAGATGTTCGCCGACGTGAAGTTTACAATATGTTGGTTGACGAGTTTAACAAGATATCAAAAAGAATATAAATTTTTTTCATTTTATTTTAAATGACTATTCCCCTATAACAGTCACATAAATTTGGCGATGCCTTGGTTTTTCGTCATTCTCCACGAAAACGATATTTTGCCAGCTTCCAAGGATTAATTTCTTATTGTGAAATGGAAATGTTTGTGAAGTTTTAATGAGAAAACTTCTTAAGTGTCCTGCACCATTGTAATCGTGCCAAGTTTTATGATGTGCATAGTCCTTTTTATAAGGAATAATTTTTTCTAAAAAGTCTTTAATGTCTGTTTGAACTAATCCTGGTTCGTACTCAACAGTGGTTATAGCTCCAGTAGATCCTGCAACATGAACATTAACAATCCCATTTTTCAGATTACTGTTGTTAACAATGCTCTGGACATGCGAAGTAATATTAATTACATCATAATAAGCTTTAGTTTTTAAATCGAATGTATCCATTATAACGGTCATGATTTTTTTCACTACTTCGTAATATCTTACAATAAATTTAATTAATTATCCTAATTTAAAACTATATATATTACAGAACTTTTTTGCTTCTTGATTTAAAATGGCTGATAAATTAGATCAATTCTTAAAAAAAATTCACGATCCGAAAAATAAACTTCCCCTTTATATTACAATAATCGTACGCCCGGGTAAAAAATTAGTTGATGTTAAAATAAAAAAAGAAGAAGCAAATATTTTAAGAGTAATTGCTCACGAAGAAAAAAGTTCGGGTTATTTTATTCATTCTTTCCATATTCCTATAAAAAATCTTGGTCTTACTCCAGACTCCAAAGATAAAGAAATTCTCGCAATCCTATCTAATCCGATTAGAATACCAAATAAAGCAACTAAGGCTTTTGTTGAAGATATTTTAAGGAAATATATTAATATTTTACCAGAGAAAAAGAAACACTATTTCAAAACGGAGAGGTTTAAGAAAAAGAAAGAGTTCCAAACTGGCGTTAAATTAAAAGGCTTTTAATTATTTAATTACGCTCCCAATAGGGATACTCTTACCATTCCTCTCGTCTATGTTTAATAAAAAGGGTTCACCGTTGAAATCAGCCGCTAAAAGCATACCTTGACTCCTTAAGCCCATAATTTTTTTTGGTTTAAGGTTGGTTAAAACGACTATTTTCCTATTTATTAATTCCCCCGGTGAATAAAAATCAGAAATTCCCGTTACGATTTGTCTTAACTTTTTTTCTCCACAATCTACCAGTAATCGATATAGGTGCTTAGATTTAGCGATAAGTTCACAGACCTTGATTAAACCAACACGGATATCTAATTTCTCAAAATCTTGATATGAAATCATAGATCATTATCCCCCCTTAAAGGCATACCATTTAATTTTATAAATTCATCATTCTTTGGCTTTTTTGCTCTATAAGGATTTTTAATATCGTCAATCTTTCTTGCAAATGTCATATAACCAGTATGACCTATCATCCGAACTTCAGGATGAGTTGCGTTCTCTTTTACTTGAAATTTCCGTTTTATCAATTCATATGTATTTATTTCATAAAATCCGTTCTCTTTTAGAGCATGGGTTGTTTTTTTAACTTGTTCTATCGTTGGTGAAAAAGATACTAAAGTTCCGCTAAGTTTGAGATAATTTTTAATTTTTTCAATTGCCTGCCAGGGTTGAGGCATATCTAAAACAACAGAATCAATATTTGTATGTTCTAGATCATCAATTAAAATATCTCCATATTGAATTGATACGAAATCTTGCAAATTTGCTTTAAGAACATTATTTAAAGCTTTTTTAAGGCTTTTTTTCCGAATATCGTAAGAAAAGATATGTCCATTAGGGCGAACATAATTTCCTAAAATACATGTTAATGCTCCAGAACCACACCCAGCTTCAATAACTTTACTACCAGGTCCGATTCCAGAATAAATGAGGATTAATCCTGCGTCCTCTGGATATATTATTTGAGTCCCGCGACTCATATATATAACATAATCAGATGGTAAGGGTTTAAGAACGTAGAATTTATATCCTTGAGTTTCATATGGCTGAGAAAATACTACTGAGCCAAACGGCTTTCCTATAATTTCGTCGAATTTTATGATGCCTTTATGAGTTTGAAATTCTTTCCCTTCTTCTACGGTTACCAACCACTTTCTTCTATTATCAAGAATTAAATATATTAAATCATTCTTTTTTACTACTTCTTCTGCCATAATTAGCTATATATTTAAAATTCTTTTTATATTTGTAATATTAGAATTACTCTAAAGCTTTTGCATTTATTGATTTTACATAATTGTAAGTTTCCTCGACAAATTAGAAAAATATAATCAAGGTTTTACAAAAAATATTAAATCAATGATAGATTGAAATACTCAATCATTGTTTATGCAACCTTTTTTATAAATACTCGTTAATGAATTTATCTATGAGTAGGGCTAACAAAAATACTTCCCAAAGTTCAAAAAATTCTTTTAAAGGACTTCAACTTCAAATTGAAGAATTGAAACAAAAACGGGATGATTTAAATAAGAAAACTAAAGATTTTATTAAAGAGTTACAAGAAATTGATGTTAAAATCGAGGAATATTTAGCTCTAGCAAAAAACGATTATAAAAAGAAGCGGGATTATTGGAATAGTAAGGTTAAGAATTTAAAAGATAAAAAAATAGAATATAAAATCATATTAGATAAATTCACTGAAGAGAAAAAAAATCTTATTAAAGAAAGTAAAAAGGGAAAAGAAACTAAAAAGTACGTATCAATTAAACAAATTGATAAGAAAATCGAAAATTTAGAGAGAAGAATTGAAATCGAGAATTTAAATATTCTCGAAGAAAATGCGATGGTTGATAAAATTAAAGAACTAGCTCAAATTAAACAAGAATTCTTAGCTGAACAACAAAATAGCGACTTTTTTAAAATAGAGCGAAAACTTCAAATTGTTAAATTAAATTTAAATAAGATTTACGAACAATTAAATAAATGGTCAAACAAATCTCAAGATTACCATGCTAAGATGCAAGATATTTACCATAATGTTAATGAATTAAGAGAGAAAAAGAAAAAATTAGAAGAAGAATTAATCGAGAATAAAAAAGCAGCAGATGCCTACCACGAGAAATTTTTACTTGTTATGAGTAAAATAAAAAAAGAATCAAAAGGGAAGCGACCTACTTATGCCTCCAATAAACCAAGAGTGCCTAAAAGGCGAAGTACATTTAAAAATGAAGAGCTAGAAAAGTTAAAACAGGATAAACTAGCTGTTGCTTTAGAAAAACAGAAGTCTGGTAAAAAACTAAATCTATACGAAGCTCGATTAATCCTTGAAAGTTCAAAAGAGTAGAATTTTAATGCTATTACTTATATAATTCTATTCGTATTTACTCCGTTTAGCTTAAAAGTTTATCAAATTATGTTTTAAAATGTTTAAATCTTATTTTATAAATCACTGATTCCTTTCAATGCATTCTTCTTAAATAATGCTGTATTTAACTTTAATTACCTCTCGATACATTTGATTTTGCCAAAAGGTTTAAAACAGTTGGAATTTTATTTTTTTTTAATGTTAGAATTAAAATAAGAAATGGATTTGATTCAATTTGAAAAAGAAAGTAGAAGAAATTAGAAATATCTTAATTGAACATAACGAATTATTCAATAACTCAATCCCACTGATAGCTTCAGAAAATATAACTAGTCCAGCAGTTGACGAAGCGTGTAATAGTGATTTTTCTCATAGATACGCAGAAGGATGGGTTGGAGAACGTGTTTATGCGGGGTGTAAATATATAGATATTATAGAAGACATTTGCATGGAACTTGCGAAAGAATATTTTAACTGCATTCACGCTGATGTAAGACCTATTTCTGGCGTAGTAGCAAATCTAGCAATGTATAATGCATTTACTTCAGAAAATAATGGAAAAATGTTAATAATGCCAATCCCAAAAGGGGGACATATATCTCATGCTCCTAAGTTCACGAAGAGTGGGATGGCAATATATGGAACTGCTGGTACTGTCCGTGGACTGAATATAGAATATATGGCTTTTGATAATGATGAAATGAATATTGATCCTGACATTACTGCGAAAATTATAAGGGAATTTAAACCAGAAATGGTGCTATTTGGTGGCTCTGTATTTCTTTTTCCGCACCCTGTCAGGGAACTTAGTGAAATCGCTAAAGAAGTAGACGCTTATGTTGGTTACGATGCAGCTCATGTTGCGGGTTTGATAGGATCTGGTTACTTTCAAGATCCTTTAAGAGAAGGCGCAGATGCAATGACAATGAGTACCCATAAAACACTTCCAGGTCCACAACACGGGACATTGGTATCAGATAGAGAAGATCTAGTGGATACATTAAAACCTTGTATGTTTCCTGCATTGTTGTCCAACCATCATCTGCATAACGTAGCAGGTTTGGCTATAACTTTTGCAGAAATGTTAGAATTTGGTAAAGATTACCATAAGGATGTAGTAAACAACGCTAAAGCGTTAGGACAGGCGTTATACGAAAGAGGGATAAATGTACTCATGGAACATAAAGGATTTACTGAATCTCACCAAATTGTAGTAGATATTACTAATTTTGAAAAAAAAATTGGCTTAGGTGGAGATATCGAAAGGTTAGTAGAAGAAGCGAACATTATTATTAATCGAAATCTTTTACCATGGGATATTGCGCAAGGTAGACACTATAAAAACCCAGGTGGTTTAAGACTGGGAACTTCAGAAGTCACTCGTCTTGGAATGGGTAAAAGTGAAATGGTAGATATTGCAGAGTTTTTCAAAGATTTACTCATTGACAAGAAAGATCCAAAGGAAG
>Ga0209536_100007985_pt1 | contig 15977 bp, 11 predicted proteins | sample DeeMarSeWOR28_12_FD_187461 | JGI IMG/M metagenome (GOLD analysis project Ga0209536, IMG submission 187461) | Marine sediment microbial communities from White Oak River estuary, North Carolina - WOR-2-8_12 (SPAdes) (version 2) | ecosystem: Environmental > Aquatic > Marine > Intertidal zone >...
CGAGGGCGAGGCCATGCTGCTGCGCCGGCCGCGCCGCCAGGAGACCCTGCGGGTCTTCGTCTTCGACTTCGATGCGAAGACGCTCGCCTGCGTCCGACGCCCGGATGGTGATTTTGCCGAGCCCTTGCTTTGGTGTGATTCCGTGTTTAACCGCGTTCTCGACGATCGGCTGAAGGAGCAGTGCGGGAATCCGAGCGTCGCGCACGCTCTCATCGATCGAGGTTTGAACCGCGAGCCGTTCCCCTCCGAGGCGTGCCCTCTCGATTGCGAGGTATGCGCATGCGTGCTCGACCTCGTTCATGACCGACGCGTCGTGCGGATGGTGAAGCAGATAGCGGTACAGATCCGCGAGGTCCGAAACCAAAGTGCGCGCTTCTTCCGGGTCCCGACGAATGGTGGCGCGAAGCGTGTTGAGTGCGTTGAACAGGAAGTGTGGCTCGAGACGGCTACGCAACGCAGTCAGCGACAGCGCGTTGGCGGCCGCCTGCGCTTCCACCAGCGCCACGGCCTGCTCCTGTCGGGTGATCACCACGAGCGCCACGTTGATGAAAAGGGCAACGCCGACCGCAACCCCGGCAAGCTGTGTGGCCAGACATGGCAGCGCCTCGATGGGATTCGATCTGGAAAGAGCCATGCCAGCCGCCGTGACGCTCAGGCCGGCGAGTTGAACGACGGCAGCGGAGCCGAGCACACGCCAGCCAACGAACATCTGCTCACGACGCACCGACATCCGGCCTGCCAACCAGCCGTCCAGGAAGGAGGCGATCAGTGCCCACGGGAACGCCTCCGGCGCGACGCGCGCCACGTAGAACCCTCCTCCGAGGAGCCCGGTGACGGCCCCCGCACGGGGGCCTCCCAAAATTCCGGCGATCATGATTCCGATGGCACGGAGGTTGAGATGATGCCCCAACCAATCGAAGCCCATCGTCGACCCCCAGAGCGAGAACAAGAGGCCGAAGACCACCACCACCGCGATGTCTCTTGGCTGGCCTACGCCCAGAAGGCGGTTGCGCAGGGGCGGCACGAGCACTCCCAGCAGGCCTGCGGTCGCGATGAGGCTGAGCTTCTCGAAGAGCTCCGGGATCAGCAGCCGGATATCCACGGTCGGAGCCTAGCAGCGTTTGTGACGACGAGCGTGGTCTCCGATCGCGGGCTGCGCTATCGTCGCCTCGATGACTTGCCGACTGTGCTGGCTATCATGTTGCCTGCTCGCGGTTGCTTGCGGCACGAACATCGGTCCCAAGCAGCTCGACGAGCCCTGTACCAGGACTGCACAATGTGAAACCGGCCTATCCTGCCTCGCAGGCGTGTGCGTCGCGGCGCCAGACGCGGGCATGGACGCTGGCTCAGATGAAGGCCCCTGAGGATTACGGCTCCTCGGGCCCTTCCAAGAGCTTGCCCCTCTGGTTGATATACTCGAACCCTCCATTGATGACGAAGACCGTGCCGTTGTCCGCGCGAACGGTCACGTCGACCATCCCCGGTGTCCATTGCCGAGGTGTCACCGCCAGCAAGGCCTTGTCGCTCTGAATCGAGACCTGCGGGGAGCGAAGCTGGCCGAAGTAGACGGCGTAGCCGATGTCCAATCGAATGTTCTCGCCCAAGACCTTGACTGTCTTCCCGCCCTGCAGACCGCCAAAGTTCGGATCCAGGCGTTCGAACGCCATCTCCGGAACAGGCTTTTCGCAGGCGCCCAGCACCAGCACTGCGCCGATGATCACGCCTAAGATGCACCCGAGCCTTTTCATCCCAACCATGTCAACTTATCACGTTGGTGATTGGAAGGCATGCTTGACATCGCACTGCGCTCATTTGCACACTCCCGCTGACAAAAGGCTCTCGTGACCAAGCAAAACCTCCTCGTCGTCGATGCCGATCCGCGAAGTCTCCGTGTGCTTGAGGTGAGCTTGCGGAATGCAGGCTACAACGTGGCCGGCTGTCCAAGCGTGGGGAGGGCGTTGGAGATTCTGCACGCCAATAAGCCGGACTTGATTCTCTCCGATACGACGTTCAGCGACATGAACGGCTTCGAGTTCGTCGAACAGCTCCGGCAGAAATCGGAGTGGGCGAAGATCCCGTTCATGTTCCTATCGAGCGACGGCTCCATTGAGAGCAAGATTCGGGGCCTGGAGCTTGGGGTCGAAGATTACCTGACCAAGCCGATCTACATCCGTGAGGTCATCGCGCGAGTGGGAATCGAGCTCGCACGCCAGGCGCGAGCCGGGCTGGCGCAAAGGAGTAGCGATTCGACGACGCGGTTCAGTGGCTCGCTTTCGGAGATGAGCGTCGTCGACTTGTTACAGACGATCGACGTGAGTCGGAAGTCGGGTGTGCTCACGCTCGTCGCCGTGGACGGGCAGGAGGGCTTGATCTCGTTTGATTCCGGTGCGGTGATCAACGCGACGGTCGAGGATCTCGTCGGAGAGGATGCAGTTTACCGGCATCTGCTGTGGCGCGAAGGGACTTTCGACCTCGAGTTCAGGCGTGTGAGTTTGAGCGAGCGCACGGTTCACCGAACCACCCAGGCTCTCCTGATGGAAGGGATGCGCAGGCTCGACGAGTGGAGCCGATTGTCCGAGCTCTTGCCCCCGTTTAAGACAGCGCTCGAGGTCGACTCCGAGGCGCTCCGCGAGGGGCTCCGGGACCTGCCGGACGAGCAAAACGAAATGCTGCGATTGATCGATGGGGAGCGAACGATCGAAGAAATTCTACTCGCGCACGGCGGGGATCACGTCGAGGCTCTGCGAAAGGTGGTGGACCTCTACTTCGAGGGGATGATCCGCGAGGTTGGCGGCGTTCAGGACAGTATTCCCGTTCTGACCGAGGTGACGGTTCGCCCACCGGCTTCTCCTCCCAAGGAAGGCACGAACACCATCCCCGGGCCTGCTGGCTTGCTTGCTCCGCGGGTTGCGGTGCCAGGCGCACCGCCGCTGCCAGGCGGGACGTCGATGGCCGCAGCCGCAGTGGCAGCTCCGCTTGCGGTGCCAGGGTCCGATCAGATGTCCACGCCAGTGTCGCTTGCCGCGCCAGAGCGAATGCGTCGGGCGGGTTCCCGCGAGGAGATCATCGCTCCGTCCGATCGGCCGACTTCGCTTGCGCCGGCGAGCGAGGTGCCCTTCGAGGTCGGCTCTGGATGGCAGCCCGCGCCGCCGCTGATGCCTCCCCGCACCCAACGGAATACGCTTGGAGGCTTTCAGGCTGCTCGACCGGAAAGCTCCATGTACTCGGGCAAGACCGATCCGAACTGGGCGGGGCGGGTGCCTCAGATCGATACGATCGACGAAATATCGGGTCGCGAGACGGTTGAGGTTGGGAGATGGGATCACTCGCTCGAAGAATTGCGCGAGGATCCCGAGGTCGAGGAGGCGATCGTCGCAATCGATTCCAACCCGCCCCCGGCGGCTTTCGTGCGCTCATCACCTCCGAACCCCCCCCTGATCGAACAAGCGGTCGAGCGGAGCGAGGACCATCATCGAGATGCTGTGGTCGACTATCACGAGCCTCCCGAAGTCGACCCGCCACCTCTCACCTACGCTCAGGTTTTCGAAGAGGAAGCCAACGACGCAAGCGTCCGCGCCCGCCGCGCGGTTCAACCGAGCACGCCTATCGCCGACCACTCCGTGACATCGCTGCTGCCCTGGGCGTTCTTGTTCTTCGCCTTGGCTGGCGGTGTTGCGTTCCTGGCGTACTACATTCCGTTTGGAGAGCCGACTCCGGTGGTCGTAAGAGCGCCGAAGGGGGAGGCAGTGCCAGACTCGCCTCCGGTCGCGGATTCGGTCCCAGTCCCCACCTCGGAACCGCGCTCGGTCGCGAAGTCGGCCGAGGAGCCGGCCCTGACCCCGGAGCCGGCCTCGGAACCCGCTCCAGGCGCCAACTCGAACGCGATCTATCCTCCAACTGGGGCGGTCGACACCTACGAAGCGCAGCTACAATTGGCCCGTCGTCTCAAGCGAGGTTCGCGAGCGGTCGCGGCCTATCGCCGAGCCATCGAGCTCGAGCCCGATAGAAGCCCTGCGCTGGCCGAGCTCGCTCGCTTGATGTTGGCGCGGAGCAACACGCGGGAGGCCTCCGAGCTTGCGGAGCGCGCGACTGCGGTCGACCCATCGAATGCCCTTGGCTGGGTCACGCTAGGCGCGGCCCGGCAGATGCGGGGCGATCGACAAGGCGCACGGCAAGCCTATCAGAACTGCGTGAAGCTCGGCACGGGCCGATACGTCTCCGAATGCCGCGCGATGCTGCGCTGACCAAGCGCGGTTCGGGCACAAGTTTCGAGGCAGGGCGGCGGTCCTGCTAAGCTGACGGTATGAAACCGTGGGGGGGGGCGTGAGTCGATCAGAAGCCGTCCGCATAGCCATCGTGTACGGACCGAACAACCTACCCGGCGCTTTCATCCAAGCGGTGGGCGCGACCGACCCGTGCTATCTGCAGTCGGAGCGCGGCCTCGAAAATGTCGTCTTCCCCACAGTCCATCATCCAGAAGGTCGCATGGTGCAGATCCACGTGAGCTGGCTCGTTCGCGCGCTCGAAGGTGGCTCTGGGTCGCTTGCGCAGGGAGGGGCCCGAATCGAGCTCCCCGGGGGTCGCTGATGAACGCCCCGTTCATTCATCCCAGTGCGATCGTCGACGATGGTGCGCGAATCGGAAGCGGTTCCCGCGTCTGGCATTTCACGCATGTGTCCGCCGGATCGATCGTTGGTGAGCGTTGTGTCCTCGGACAGAACGTCTTCATCGGACCGGGTGTCGAGATCGGCGATGGGGTCAAGATTCAGAACAACGTTTCTGTGTATGCCGGCGTTCGGATCGCGGACGATGTTTTCCTCGGGCCGAGCTGCGTATTCACGAACGTGTTGACGCCACGTGCCCATATAGAGCGTAAAGAGGAGTTTGCGCCGACCCCGGTAGGTCGGGGCGTCACCGTGGGAGCGAACGCGACCATTGTTTGCGGGCATTCGCTCGGCGAGTACGCGATGGTCGGTGCTGGAAGCGTGGTGACCAAAGACGTCCCTGCTCACGCCGTCGTGGTCGGCAACCCCGCGCGCCGCATGGCCTGGGCATGCCGCTGCGGGGAAGTTCTGGCTGAGGATGGCGCGTGCGCCCGCTGTGGGGACGAATACGAGGTGACGGCCGAGGGCTGTCGATGGGTGAAAAGCCGTGAGTGAAGAAGCCATTCCAATGCTGGACGTCGCGGCCCAGAACGGGCCGTTGATCGATCGACTCATCGAGAAGGCCGCCGAGGTCATTCGATCCGGGAATTACATTCTCGGTCCGGAGGTCACCGCGCTGGAGCAGGAGCTGGCCGAGTACATCGGCGTCGCGCATGCGATCGGCGTTTCGAGCGGCACCGACGCGCTCTTGCTTGCCTTGATGGCGCTTGGAATCGGGCAGGGCGACGAGGTCATTACGACTCCGTTTACTTTCTTCGCGACTGGGGGCTGCGTCGCGCGTGTCGGCGCGACTCCGGTTTTCGTCGACATTCGACCCGACACCTTCAACATCGACGTCGAGCAGGTCGAAGCGGCTGTCACCAAGCGCACGCGTGCAGTTCTTCCCGTCCATTTGTACGGACAGGCATGCGACATGCTGGGCCTGGTCGAGCTTGTTCGGAAGCACGACCTGCAGATCATCGAGGATGCCGCGCAGGCGATCGGTGCCCAGAGCGCGATCGGGCCGGTGGGCAGCCTAGGGGAATATGGGTGTTTTTCGTTCTTCCCTTCGAAGAATCTCGGTGGCTTTGGTGACGCAGGGCTTGTCACTACGCGGGATGCCGTGCTTGCAGAAAAGGCACGCGTGATGCGCGCACACGGGAGCAAGCCAAAATACCATCACTCCGTGATTGGCGGGAACTTCCGAATTGATGCGATTCAGGCAGCGCTCTTGCGCGTGAAGCTTCCCGAGCTCCGCGCCTGGACTGCCGACCGACAACGAAACGCCGCGCGCTACGACGCCGCGTTCTCGGCTTCGGGCTTGGACGAAACCCTCCTCCGCCCTCCAGTCAGACGGTTTGACGGTCATATCTACAATCAATACGTGATCCGCACGTCGCGGCGAGACGAGCTGCTGGTCCACCTCCAGGAGAAGAAGATCGCGACGACGATCTACTACCCGGTCCCACTTCATCGCCAGGAGTGCTTTGCGTCGCTCGGGTATCGGGAAGGTTCTCTTCCAGTTTCGGAGCAGGCAAGTCGCGAAGTGCTGGCGCTCCCGATCTTCGCGGGCCTCGGCGAAGCACGCCAGAGCCGCATCATCGACGCCGTAATTGGCTTCCTGGGACGATAGAAGTAGCCATCGCCGCGCCCGGGCCCTAGAGTGCTCAGCTGTTGATGACAGCCCGCTACCATGCACCGTTCGCCGCGCAGGGGTCGCACTCGATCGATGCGGACATCGCCAATCGGCTCTTGATGGTCGCCCTCAGCCAGGGCGGTGACTACGCAGACTTGTTCTTCGAGTACTCCGTCAGCGGAAGCTATGTCTACGATGAGCAGATCTTGAAATCAGCGCAGCGCGCGGTCTCGATGGGCCTCGGGGTTCGCGTCATGAAGGGCGACGCCACCGGCTATGCGTATTGCGAGGATTTTTCGCTCGATGTAATGAAGCACGCCGCTGACACTGCGGCGCGGATTGCTGCCGGCGGCCAGCCGGTTGCACCGATCAAGGTGTCAATACGTGACACGCCGAGCCGCTATCCCGTGTCGCTGGAGTCACTGGACGTCGACGGCGAAGCGAAGAAGGCGATTCTCGAGCGGGCCGACCGGGCTGCCCGGGCTTCCGAGCCCCGAGTGATTCGGGTCGATGCCTCGTTTGCCGAAAGCGTCCGCGAGATCTTGATCGCCAATAGCCTCGGGCACATGGCGCGAGACCGGCAACCCTTGATCCGCTTTGGTGTCCGCGTGATCGCGGAGGAAGATGGCAACCGTCAGTCCGGGTCCTCCGGGGGCGGGGGTCGGCTGGGTCTCGAGTACTTCGAAGACAGAACCCCGGAGTGGCACGCTGAGCAGGCCGTGCAGCAAGCCCTGGTGATGCTCGACGCGCGTGAGGCGCCGGCCGGCGAGATGGACGTCGTCCTGGCGCCGGGCGACAGCGGAATCCTTTTGCACGAGGCGGTCGGCCACGGGCTCGAGGCGGATTTCAATCGCAAGAAGACGAGCAACTACACCGACCAGCTGGGCCAACGAGTGGCAAGCGAGCTTTGCACCGTCGTCGACGACGCGTCGCTCCGCGGGTCGCGCGGCTCGATCAACGTCGACGATGAAGGGCAACTGCCCTCCCGCTCCGTACTCATCGAGGCCGGCGTCCTCAGAGGCTACATGCAGGACCTCCACAGCGCGGAGTTCTTCAAGACGAGTCCCGACGGGCACGGCCGAAGGCAGAGCTTTCGCTCACATCCCATGCCGCGGATGACCAATACGATGCTCCTTGGTGGAACCGACGCGCCCGAGGACGTCATTCGAAGCGTGACACGTGGCGTATACGCGAAGAAATTTGGAGGCGGGCAGGTCGACATCTCCAACGGGGACTTCGTGTTTTCGCTGACGGAAGGCTACCTGATCGAAGACGGCAAGGTAACGGCTCCGCTCAAGGGCGTGAACCTCATTGGCAATGGGCCAGAGTCGATGCGAAAGGTGGTCATGCTAGGTCATGACTTCGAGGTGTCCGACGGAATCTGGACCTGTGGCAAAGAAGGGCAGTCTGTTCCCGTCGGTGTGGGGTGCCCCACGATCAAAATCGCCTCGATGACCGTTGGCGGAACGCAGATGGCCGGCCGATGATCACAGCGGAGGAAGAAGCCGAGACGCTGCTCGAGCTCGGCAGCTCAGTCATGGAGCGCGCCGTCGAGGCGGGGGCCGACGTTGCGGAGGTCGGAGTCCACAGCGGGTCTCATCTGTCTGTGAAGGTTCGCATGGGAAAGCCTGAGCTCGTCGAGGAAGCCGGCTCTCGCGCGCTCGGACTCAGGGTGATGGTCGGGCAGCGTGTCGCTTCGACCTACACCAGCGACCTGAGCGAATCCGGGCAGCGTAGCCTCATCGAAGACGCGCTCGAGCTGGCGCGCTTGAGCGAGGCAGATCCGTTCGCAGGGCCACCCGATGCGTCAGATCTATCCTCGAAATCGCAATGGAAGGACCTGGACACCTTCGACGAGGCTGTCAGCGGGATTTCAGCCGACGAGGCGCTCCACCGCGCGCTCGAGGGTGAGCGCGCCGCCTTCGATTTCGATCCGCGCATCCGCAACAGCGAGGGCGCTTCGTTCACCCGTGCCCGAGGCATGAGCGCGCTCGTGACCAGCGGAGGGTTCGTGGGAAGCGACTTCGGAACCTACGCATCGATCGTCGTGAATCCGGTGGCCGATGACGAGGGCGGCAAGAAGCGAAGTGGCTACCACTGGTCCGCCGCCCGACACTATGCGGACCTCGAAGAGAGCCGAGCCGTCGGAGAGGAAGCAGCCCGTCGAACGGTTGCCCAACTCGGCTCTCGAAAGCTGCCTACCCAGGAGCTCCCAGTCGTTTTCGATAGGGACGCCGCGCGTTCGATCTTGGGCCTCTTCGCTGGCTGTGTTCTCGGCGGATCGGTCTGGCGGAAGAGCTCGTATCTCGTCGATCGCGTCGGCACGCGGGTTGCGAGCGATCTCGTGGATATCGTCGACGACCCGCTGCTGCCGAGAGCGCCGGGCTCCCGTGCCTTTGATGGCGAAGGCTTGCTGTCCCGACGCAACGTCGTGGTCGAGTCCGGGGTCCTCAAGAATTACCTGATGGACACCTACAGCGCCCGAAAGCTTCGCCTGAAGAGCACTGGCAGCGCGTCCAGATCTCCCTCCGGAGGCATCTCCGCGTCTAGCAGTAACTTGATCTTGAAGGCCAGCACACGATCGCGCGACGAGGTGATCGCCGATACCGAACACGGCTTGTACGTCACCGGGATGATGGGCTTCGGCTTCAACGCAGTCACCGGAGACTTCAGCCGAGGTGCGTCCGGATTCCTAATCGAGGACGGCAAGCTCAGTCATCCAGTTTCAGAGGTCACGATCTCACTGAATCTCGATCAGATCTTGCAGCGTATCGACGCAGTCGCCAACGACCTCGACCAGCGAACCGCAATCGCTTCGCCGACCTTCAGGGTTTCATCGATGACCCTGGCCGGATCGTAGGGGCGGCGGCTTCGCGATTCGGTGTATCCGCGCGGTTGATGGGAGTCAGTCTCGCTGCGCCCGGGCTACCATGGCATCGACGTAACTCTCCAGCTCCGGGCATTGGATGCCGCTGCCTGCGAGTAGCTCGCGCGTGTTTCTGTCGTCGTAGATCACGTCGGTTTTCAAGTGGTCGAGAAATGCGCGGGTCGTGTTCTGGAAGCGTTGCAAGCCAGGAGCTCGCATCAGTGCCGTGGCGAGGTTGAGCGGGTCGTGTTCTCGCGGACTGGGGCGCCCAGTTGCTTCGGCGAAGAGACGTAGGGCGTGCTGTACGGTGACGGGCTTTGGATCGACGATGTGAAAAGTGCGGCCGATCGACTCCTCGTGTTCCGCGATACGCAGACCTGCCCGGACCGCATAGTCGACGGGCACCGCGCTGATCCGCACGCCGGTTCGGCTGGGCGTAGGGATGCGATAGTCGTCTGGTGCGCTCAGCAGAAACCTGATCAACAGATACAGGCCGTTGAGGTCCTCGAGCTCGCCGGTGAGTGAATCGCCGACCACGACCGCGGGTCGCAGAATCACTATCGGAAGCTCCTCGGCCGACTCCCGGAGCATCCGCTCCATGTTGTAGAGCGACTGCTCGACGGGGTTTCGAAAGCCCATCTGGTCGTCGAGCTCGGTCTCCTTGACGAATCCTTCCCGCCTACCGGACACCGTTGCGCTGGACCAACATACGAGTCGCTTCAGACGTGGAGCTACATCCGCGAGCTCCAGGATCTCGACGGCGGCGCGCACGTTGCCCGCGGCTTCCTCCTTGGTCGCCGCTGGATCGGTGATGGACGCACAATGGTGAATGACCTCGACGCCCTCGGCGAGCACTGCGAACTCTTCGCCGCTCAAACCGAGATCTATCGCGCGGGGGTCGCCGATCCAAATCGAGACCCGCTTCCGGGCCGGCTCTGGAAGCGCCTTGAGCAACTCCAGCGCTCGCTCTTGCCGGCCTTCGGTCACGAGACAGCACACTGGGCGATCGCCCCGGCGAGCAAGCTCTCGAACCAGGTGAACCGCTGGTTGCCGTCCCGGAAAGCCCGTCACCAGGACCGAGCGAAGCAGTCTCCCCATTATGTCCATTGTTTCGACGCGAACCTGGCGGTCAGCTTCTCGTGGATCTCGGCGACCTGAGCTCGTGTCGCGTCCAGATCTCCGTTGTTAATGACGACGTAGTCGGCGACGGCGACCTTGCGTGCTAGTGGGAGCTGAGATCCGATACGCGCATTGGCTTCGGTGACCGAGAAGCCGTCGCGTGCGATCAAGCGGAGTCGCTGCAGCGATTCCTCTGCACTCACTACGATGAGGGCGCTAAACGCCTCGTAGGCACGGGTTTCTACCAAGAGTGCAGCTTCGTAGAGCAGGTATGGCGCGGGGTCATCCTGATGCGCCATGATGTGCTCCGCGCCGGCGGCACCGATAAGCGGATGCATGATTGCATTGAGTGTCTCGCGAGCTTCCTCATCGCCGAACACCATCTCGCCGACCTTCTTTCGGTCGAGTCGTCCGGTGTCGTCGAGCACGCCTTTGCCGAACTCGTCGATGATTCGCTGCAGGCCGGGTGTACCAGGCTCGACCACCTCACGCGCCAATTCGTCCGCGTCGACTACCGGGATGCCGAGCTCCGCAAACATCTCCGCCACGGTCGACTTGCCGCAAGCGATCCCACCCGTTAGCCCCACGACCGGTTTCATTGCGCACAGTATTGAGCATCGTCTCGATCGGGCAAGAAGATTCGCCTTGTGCTACGCACGCCTCAATGCGCGCCGTCATTCAGCGGGTGAGCCAAGCGAGTGTCACTGTCGGTGGGAAGCGGGTCGGCGCGATCGAGCGCGGCCTCTTGGTCTACCTGGGAGCCGCGCAGGGTGACGGACCCAAGGACCTGCAGTACATCGTCGACAAGATCGCGGGACTTCGCGTGTTCCCCAACGACCAGGGACGCATGTCCCTATCTGTCGCCGATATCGCGGGTGCGGTTCTGGTGGTTTCTCAATTCACGCTCTTTGGCGACGTGCGAAGCGGCAGACGCCCGTCCTTCGATGGCGCGGCTGACCCTAAAGACGCAGAACGTCTCTACTTGGAGGTCGTCGAGCGCCTGCGCGGCAAGGGCTTGCCGGTCCAAACCGGTACCTTCCGTGCCATGATGCTCGTTCAATCCATGGTGGACGGACCGGTAACCATCCAAATCGACAGCCGAAAGCTTTATTAGGCTTCAGGTTTTGGACACGGCATAATCCGGTTTCGATGCTGCGGTTCCTCAGCGAGCGACGCGTTTGGGTGGTCGCGGCCCTCGGCGTCATCCTGCTGGCCATCGGCCTGTGGCAGTGGGGAATGCCCAGGGTGACGGCGCATGCCTCGGGCGTCATCGGTGAGCGTCTCGGTGTGGACGCGCAAGTCGAAAAGGCATATCTTTCGTTCACCGGAATCGAGTTGCGCGGCGTCGACCTGCGCGGCCGCCACGGCGGATTCGCTGCACGCATCGATCGAATCGACGCAACGATGAATTTGCTTGGAGCCCTCTTGAACGGTCCGAAGTCCGTACGCTCCGTGTCGGTGCATGGCGTCGAAGCGACTGTCGATCTCGGTCACGGAGGGTTCGATGACTCGATCGCGCAGCTGCGGAGAAAGAAACCCCGCACGGCGTCCGCCCCGGAGTCCACGAACGCGACGGGAAAGGGACGGACGTACACCGTCCATGATTTGACGGTTGGTGTTCTCGATGCCGATGGAAAGCTCATCTCGATGGACGATGTCAGCTTGCACAAGGAGGGTGACGAATTTGAAGGGAGCGTCGGCGAGTCGCTGCTCGGCGAGCTGGGTGCGGACCATGCGCGCATTGGGCCATCGAAGCTCGCGCTTCGACGCAGCCAGGGCGCCTGGAGAATCCGGGAGCTGGAGATCGAAGGCGCCTCCGTTCGTTCATTGAGAAATAGCGATGGGGACCAAAGAGCCTTGGCAACACGGCTGCGCAACGCGTTTGATCGCCTGCGCGGAACGCCAAGAGAAATCGGGGCCGGTGCCGAGGCTGAGACCGAGACCACTGGAACGGAGGCCCTGCGCCTGCCTCGCCGGTCTGGCCCTCCGGTCCCCGCGCGCCTGCTTGCGCGCTTGACGCCGGATGCGAACGTGGCCGTTTCGGGGGTGCAGATCGAAAGCAGGACGTCCGCGGGTCACGTCGAGCGCATCAGCGACTTCAGACTGGTGTTGAACGGCAGCGACGACGGTTGGTATCGCGCCGTGGGCGGGGGCCAAACCTCCAACGAGGGCGCCTTGGAAGTCGATCTCAGCCTCATGCCAAGCGAAGCACGCGCGGACGGACGGCTCGGGCTTCGCCGAATTTCACTCTCCCTCATCGCGCCTTTTGTCCCCGAGCTTCCGCTATACAACACGGAGGTCGGCACCATCAGCGCCGAGCTCGAGCTGGCCGCCAGCTCCCGCGATCAGATCAGTATCGAAGGAAGCCTGCGGCTGCGCGAGCTTGCCTTGGAGTCCGAGCGTATCGCAGCGGAGCCGGTCGAGAACATCAACATCGATTTGGCGGGGAAGGGCGTCTGGTTCCCTGGCGAGCGGCTTCTTCAAATCGAGCGGGGGGAGCTCAGAACAGGCATGGTGCGGGTGCTCATGGACGGCGAGCTCGAGCGCACTAGGGAGTATTACCGAATCGACCTCAGCGCGAAGCTTCCACCCACCCCCTGCAATGATGTTATCGGGGCCATCCCCGGGGACGTTCTTGGGTCACTCGCCAGCTTCGAATGGTCCGGAAGTTGGAGTGCGCTGGCTCGGATCTCGCTCGACTCGCGCGAGCTCGATGCTACGGAGTTGTCGATTCGCGTACGCAACCTTTGCAAGTTCGAGCGAATGCCCAGATGGGTTCGCATCGAGCGCTTCCAACGGCCGTTCCGTCATCGTGCGATCGAACCCGACGAGACGATATTCGAGATGCGAACCGGCCCGGGAACTCCGAACTGGGTAGCGTTCGCAGATATCAGCCCATTCATGACTGCGGCGGCGATCAGTCACGAAGACGGCGCTTTCTACGAGCACGGTGGCTTCGCGCCCTGGGCGATTCGCGATGCGCTGGTGCGCAATCTGCAAGAGGGCCGCTACGTCGTGGGCGCAAGCACGATTTCGATGCAGCTCGCCAAGAACCTCTACTTGCAACGAGAGAAGACGATCGCCCGCAAAGCTCAGGAAGTCATTCTCACCTGGTGGCTCGAGAACGCCTTGAATAAGGACGAGATTTTGGAGCTCTATCTCAACGTCATCGAATATGGTCCAACTGTGTACGGGATCAGGAACGCCGCAGCGTACTACTTCGGCCGAGAACCCCTCGACCTCAGCCCAGCGGAGTCCGCTTTCCTGGCTTGCATGCTCCCGTCGCCGAAACGCTACCACCTCTCATACGAGCGCGGCATGCTGACCCGCTCGATGAAGAGCAAGATGCGGCGCTTGCTCGAGCACATGGCAAAGCGTGAGCGCATCGGGCCGGAGGCGCTCGCGTACGGGCTGGCTGAGCTCGAGGATTTCCGGTTTCGTCGCGACGGAGACCCGCCGCAAGGGGCTCGATCGCTTCCTCCGCTCGGAGCCCCCGAGATCCCCGATCCCGAGGCACTCGATCCCTTCGAGAGTCTATTCATTGCTCCCTAGACCGGTCGCGTTTGAAAATTCTCGCCCCACCGGAGGCGTCGCCGTCATTTATTGGGCCGACCGCGAAGCTGGGGGTAAACAGATCCGGGGCGCTTGGGTCATCGATGAATCGACCCTACTCCGCTGCGTCCGAGGGGTTATGCGAGGGTTGCTTGGCGTTGAGGGGTTCGTGCGGCTCGTATTCGTGCTTGGATTGCTGGTCGTCTCGTCCGGAGCATCCGCGCAGCAGGAGTCGCCGGGCGTCATCGTGATCACGGCGAGCGATGACGTCACCGCCGGGGCGGCCATTCGCATCGATGGCAAGCCGTCGGGCAACGTGCCCTTGCGCAAGACCCTGACTCCCGGCCGGCACCTCGTGCAGGTGGGGAAGCGGGGTTTCAATACTTTTTCGAAATGGGTGGACCTGGTCGCCGGTCAAGTGATGACCATTCCCATCGCGCTCCAGCCGCAAGTAGCAAAGACCGGCTCGCTCCTGGTCACCGCCGACGTAACGGGGTTAGCGGTGTTCATCGACGGACAACAGAGAGGCGGAACGCCTCTGGTGGTCGATGGCCTTACAGAAGGCGAGCACATCGTCGAAATCAAGAGCCCAGGGGAGGGCTATCAACCCTTTTCCGAGGCTGTCATGATCAAGGCCGACGAGCGAACGACCGTGGAGGCAACCATTCGGCTTGCTCCGGACCTGGGGAGCCTTCGCGTCATCGCCAACGTGCCCGGCGCGATTATCAGTCTCGACGGTGTTGCGATCGGTGTAGCCCCCGCTGCAAAGGGCGGGCTCTCACCCGGCCAGCATCTGGTCACGGCCCAGGCAAGCGGTTACGAGACGGTCACGCAAAACGTAACGGTGATCGCTGGGCGCGAGCGAGTCGTGTCACTGAGGTTCACGACAGCGAGCACGGACATTCCGCGCATCGTCGTTCGAGCCAGCGTTCCAGACGCGACGGTCACTATAGACGGAGCCGAGTACGGAAGCCCACCGATTACCATCGAGCCTGCCGAGCTCGGCACCCATTCCGTGGTCGTCCGCGCACCCGGGTATCGTGATGTGCGTCGCACTTGCTCGGTGGGGCCTGGTCGGAACTGTGAGGTCTATGCCGAGCTCAACGCGCTCGGGGTCCCGGTCCGAGTCGAGGCCAACGTGCCGAACGCACAACTCTACGTCGATGGCGAGCTGCTCGGATCACTCCCCTGGGAAGGCGATTTGCCCGCTGGCGTCCATCAACTGGAAGTGCGAGCGGAGGGCCGCGACAATCACGTGGAGCAGATTCGGCTCGAGAAGTCTCAGCGCGTCCGACTGCTTCAAGTGATTCTAACGACGTCGGCCGCCCCGGTCGAGTCCGGGTCGCGCGACAAAGAGGCCGAGCGAAACGATCCCATGCGCAACACGGTGACGCATGCGGGCGCACCTGCTCCTCCGGGCGTTGCAACACTCGACTTCTCGACAGGCTGGCCTTGGCTGGCTTCGGTCGGATTGCGCGCCGGGCTCACGAAGTTCCTCGACGTCGGCCTCTACGTACAAACGTTTGGGCGCCTGACCGATTTCACGCTCAGCACCAAGGCCGGCTGGCGGCTGTCCCGGAACTTCTCGATCGGCGGAGAGCTCCAGATCGGTGGCGGCGTGGGCCCCTCACGTCGCGACCTGCTCGGAAAACATCCGACCAATAATTTCTTCATCACCCTCGATGCCATTTTCAGCGTGCACTTCCCACCACGCGGCGCGTTCTCGGTTTGGATCGCAGGGGACTTCAACAGTGACCGCTGGGATTTCGCCGGTGGCAATAGCAACATGTATGAGACAAGCTCCCGCCAGAACGTCGTGCGCGCCAGACTCGGCGGCTCGCTCGAAATCGTGGTGACGAAGAAGTGGAACGTCTGGATTGAAGTAGAGGGCATCGTCGCCGGCCAGCGCCGCCGCGTTCTCGGCGACATCTTCGGCGGTGGCCATCCGGACTCGCTGGTCTACGGGCAATTTGGAGCCACTTTCAAGTTCGGAAGCCCAAAGGAGGGCTCGTGATCGAAGGCCAGTTCATCGTGATCGAAGGCATCGACGGTTCGGGTACGACGACCCAGTGCTCGCTCCTCGCCGACCGCCTCACCGAAAAGGGCCTTCCCGTGCATACGACCCGTGAGCCCAGCGACGGTCCGGTTGGCGTCATGATTC
>Ga0209536_100007986_pt1 | contig 15973 bp, 9 predicted proteins | sample DeeMarSeWOR28_12_FD_187461 | JGI IMG/M metagenome (GOLD analysis project Ga0209536, IMG submission 187461) | Marine sediment microbial communities from White Oak River estuary, North Carolina - WOR-2-8_12 (SPAdes) (version 2) | ecosystem: Environmental > Aquatic > Marine > Intertidal zone >...
GCGACTCCTGTCCCGTTGTGGGAACTTCTCGACATAAAACGCTACGCGACCATGGCCATCCAGTATTCGCGCGGCTGTCCCTTCGATTGCGAATTCTGCAATATCACGGCGCTGTTCGGGCACAGGCCACGCGTCAAGACCGCCGGGCAGATCATTCGTGAGTTGGATGCGCTGTACCAGCTTGGCTGGCGCTCGGGCATCTTTTTCGTCGACGACAACTTTATCGGGAACAAAAGACATCTCAAGGAAAGCCTGTTACCCGCCTTGATCGAGTGGCGCAAGGACAAAATCGGTGTGACCTTCCATACCGAAGTGTCTATCAATCTGGCTGACGATGAAGAGTTACTGCATCTGATGGCTGAAGCGGGATTCAATATGGTCTTCATCGGTGTTGAAACGCCCGATGAAGAGAGCCTGGCCGAATGCAACAAGAAGCAAAACCGCCAACGGGATATGATCGAGGATATCAAACGCATCCAGCGTAGCGGCATGCAAGTCCAGGGCGGTTTTATTGTCGGTTTTGATAGCGACACCCCTTCGATCTTTCAGAAACAAATCGATTTCATTCAGAAGAGTGGTATCGTGACCGCTATGGTTGGTCTTTTGCAAGCGCCAATCGGTACCAGGCTATATGAAAGATTAAAACTTGAGGGGCGTTTGCTGGGCAAGTTCTCAGGAGATAACGTGGATGGCAGCACCAACATCATCCCCAAAATGAGCCTGGATGTGCTGCACAAAGGCTACAAAACCGTCGTGGGTTATCTGTATGCACCCAAGAATTACTACGCCCGTGTTAAGACTTTTTTGAAGGAATACAAAGCACCCAAGATCAATTTCGCATTCGATTTCGAATATCTCCTAGCTTTCTTTCGTTCTATTGTCCAACTTGGGATCATTGACAAAGAACGCATCTACTACTGGAAGCTTTTCTTCTGGACACTCTTCCGCCGCCCAAAATTGTTCCCGTTGGCCATCGCCTTTTCCATCTACGGCTACCACTTCCGCCAGGTTTGTAGCTTACATATTATCTAATAATTGAAGAGCGAACTGGAGATCTCCAGTTCGCTCTTTTTCATTTCCACAATTTGGCCAATTCGTTAAGCGCATTGTAATACGGCAGGATGCTGGGGATGTAATGCCGTTCATCTTTGGCATGCGGACCGATCCCCGATTCTCCCCACACAACAGCCTGCCCACCGGGCGCGAAGCGGGCACTGGTGCCGGGCAGTTTGCGTCCGATCTTCGGTTCCTCGCCGGATGCCTGCCGGACGGCTTCGATCAAAGCAAGCAAGGCCGGGTTTTCAGGGTCACAGGCTACGCCACCCTCCATCACAGAGAAACTGACTTCCAAGCCATTCTCCTCGCAGTAGGCTTCCACATCCACCCGCAAAGCTACCGCATCATCCTGCGGAATGGAGCGGATTTCCACGCCCAGAATTCCCTCAGCCGCAGCGATATTGTACACGCCGGGCGTTCCGACATTGATAAACGGGAACTTGGCCTGCGATTGCCAGCCGTCATCAGATTTAAGAGTCAGATGTTTGCTAAAAATTTCACTCAGGGCTGCACGCGCATTGATGAGACGTTCGCTCAAGTCCATGCCTGCACCTGCTACACCAGTATGGCCTTTAACGCCGCGCGCGGTCACTTCCATACGGATCACGCCGCGGTTCTCAATGCAAATCTCGCCAAAAAGTTCGTCGCCCTTCTCGCCGGTGCGTTCCCCAGCGATGAACAGGGCGGGTTTGCAGGGGCGTGTTTGAGACTCGCCCCTACTTAGTTCAGCCAGCACATGCGGTGTACCCCAGGCCTCGGTCTCACCGTTCTCTTCGTTGCCGACTAGCAGCAGAGCAATATTCGGGTACGACCCGCCCACTTTGAGCGCATCCTTCATCCAGACCATGTAGGTGGCAACGACAGTTTTCATGTCCGCGGAGCCGCGGCCCCAGAGATAGTCACCTTCAATGCACGGGAAAAATTGGGAATCATCGGGCTCCGGCTCAACCACGTCAAAATGACCCGCAAGCAGGATCGGGGTTGACGATGAAGTTCCAGGGAATTTTGCATATACAGCGGGATATTTCCCATCAAAGAATCGCGTTTCCAGGCCATGCTTGTGCAAATACTCATAGATAAATGTGCCAGCACGGTGGACTTCATCCAGGCGTTCATCAGGGCAGGCGGTGACAGAAGGGATGCGGATCAGGTGCTGTGCAAGGTCTACGATCTCGGTAGTTTTGTCGGGCATATCTATGTTATCCATTCTCCCCTGCCAGGCGAGCAATTTGAAGCGTGCAATAACGGATCATATCTTGCTTTTCTGGGGGCAGGGCGCTCTCCTCAATTTGGGCAATGCGCTCAACATCGTTGATCGCACGGATGATGCTGACAGGCACTTCGATATTCCCATCGGTAAACGAACTTAAATACTCAATGGCGCCGATTAAGAAGTGACGCATTTCATCGTCAGCACGGGCAGAGCGGAAAAATCCAGCCAGAGCAGGAGAAAGTTTCGCGCCACGAGCAGCTGCAGGAGGTGTCTCTAATGAGCGCGAGGTCGAGAAAGCATACAATGCGGTTGCAAGTTCCGTAAAACTCTGCACCCACTGGTAAATGGATTTGCCCAACACATCCCAGATAATCGAACGCCAGTGGCGGATCTGTACGGGTAGGTCAAGCAATTTCTCGACCTCAACACGCCATTCGTCCGAAACTTGCCCGGAGATGGGGGTCATGAATTCATCAATATCCGTGTTGAATAGATTTTTTTGCAGCAGAACTGCCAAATCGGGGCGTAATGTTGGCAGGAGATCAGGGATGAGAACGCCATCTACAAAGAAATCGTTGATATCGACACCGTGTCGCCGTAAGAGTTCTTGTTGGAATAAGGGCAAAAAGTGTCCCATCGCATCGCTATCTTCGCGCAGGGCCACAAAGGCAGAATTGCCCGCTGGGAAGGCCGTTTCGATCCGTTTCAGGTATTCACCGCTCCAATCTTGATAGATGCGCAAGGTGTTGAGGATTTCATAAACGGGCAAATCTGGCAGCAAACGCTCAGCAACGATCCGTCCGCGTTCAGCCTCGGCAAAATTCTTATGTGAGAAACGCTCCAGGGCACGGAACAGACCAGTGGTGAGTTGATTGATGCCAAGGATCATCGTTTGTGATTGATTATGAGAAATCGCCCGCAGCAAACTTCCTTGTTTAGCAAATGGAATGATCTCGGCAATATTGGCTAATATCTGTTGACCACGCTCGACCCCTGAACCAGGATTGCGCCTGGAGGAAGGTCTGTCGCGTAATTGGGGCAAAGAGCGCCCGATGAAATAGGAAATGATGTGAATGCCGACCACATCTTCCTCGCGACCATATAAGATATGGCGAAAATTATCGGTCAATTCCGTCAGGAAATTTCCCATCAGAGCTTCGTTTTTCCCGACTGTCAGACGCTCCAGTTCCTGTAAACTTCTGCTTTGCGCACCCAGACGGCTTTCTGCAATCGTTTCGGCGGCGCGGATCAAATCTTCGCGATGACTGCGTTGAGATTCACGCACATGGTTTTGCAATCCAACAAAATCACGTACTCGCAAAAAACGGAGCTGTTCCGAAATATTGCTTTGGAAAGTACGCAAATCTCCACCCAAAAGGACCCCTTGCAAGGGCGTTACAGCGTAGGCTGTGCTCTTGCGCGCCGCTGCCGGAAGATTTGCAACAAATCGGCGTCTATCATCTTCAGTTTTTCCGAAAGCATCCTGACCGGCGACGCGCGAATAATAACCTCCCTGACGTTGCATTGGCTCTCCGCTACCTAACTTGATACGTACTGCATCCACCACCCCGTGCTCGGCCAGCCACGAATGCGTATCATACTTCGCTTTCAGGTAAAGATGAGCAGCGTTAGCCTGGCTTACCTGCTGGCTTAAATCGGAACCTGCGATGAATACCTCGGCGATAATTTCTTTAAATCTGTCCTGAGGGGATTGCAGTGTATGACGGCTCTGGGTAGCATAATCCCACACTCGGTCGAGATAGGATCGGATATTACTAACTGTGTCAATATCTTCAAATAAGGGAATCAACCACACCGGGGGAAGTTCAGCATCATCAAAGTCCCTGCGCATTTGTTCGGCTTGGATACGCATCTTACGGTCGAGAGCGATTAGCGCTTCCGGCTTCGAGGATAAACTGATCTGTAAGCCCAGAGTCATACCAGGGTTACCATACTTTCCAGCGATTGTATTGATCTCATACATGTTGTAAGCGGTTGTGTCGATAGCAAACGGATCACGCGCCGTAATCAAGCCCTGGTTGATACGCGGTGTAAGCACCATGCGTCGCAAAATATCGCGATACCCGAGTACTTCATCGATTAGCGGTTCCGAGGCGCGGTTATCCAGAATAGCAGGGATCAGTGCGTACAATTGTTTTCGCAGCGCTTTGTTCAGCGAAAAGTAAAATTCCAATGTATCCCGTCGCTGTTGCCGGAGTTCGAGCATCTTCCGTTCGTACCGGTCGTTATGCTGCCACAGGACGTGTGCCGGGTCGCGGCGAAGATGAAGCCGTGTGGCCAGGCGCTGCAAAGAAGTTGTTTCAACAGAGAACGGCAGGATACCCCGATAGCGCTGTTCCAATTGGTGCGTCAGGGTCGTGATCTCATTCAAGAGACTGGTAAAACGCTGATTTTGCTGGGGCAGTATGTCGAGTTCGGATTTAAGTTCTGGCTTCACCGAGACCGTCGGATCTGCTTGCTGCAAAATGCTCAAGATGCGGTTCATGCGTCGCACATTTTCCATCACAACCGCCGCCACCAGACGGTGCCCCTGTCCTGAAGGACGATTGCTGCCATCCCAGTCACTCCAGAATGACAAAAAGGGGTTCAACGAAGTGTTTGAAAATAATTCTGCGAACTCCTCACCGGCGATGAGGGTATTGAGGTCCAATAATATTTCGTCAACCTCTTGCTGTGAGTTGATGGCTACATTCAGCCCGATATATTCCTTGATCAACTCTTGCGCCGCTTTTTCAATCAGCGCGGGCGTAACCGGCTGTCGGGAGATCAAGGTTTTTACAACTGTATCAAGCGTCATCTCGGCTTGTAGCGAGTAGGCCTGGGTTGGATGAACGGTACGATCATAGAGGCGTAACCTGAATTGTTCCTGCCGCCGCTGGAGCGAATCCTTCATAAACTCCCGTTCCAATCGTTCGGCAAGCCACCGTCCATTTTCATTCACCGCTTGCCACATCAACTCATCATGGATTGCCACACGATCGAGCAAACGGTTTCGAAATATATCTAAGCGTTCAGGGATATGCGATTGGGTTAGCTTGTGAAGTAACTGTTTACTTTCTAAGGGATGCAAAGCCAACAAACGCTGACAGGCCCGGCTGGTTTCACAATTTCGGACGAGAAGGTCCCCGAAAGCATTCCATGCCTGCAGGAGTTCGGAATTACGACTACGACTCCGCTCCGGAACTTTGAAAGATACCTGCTTCCGGTTGTAACGCGCATCTTCCTCGGCGATCAGACGGTTCAGGTCAATAAGCAGGCGACGTGTTTTTCCTAACAGCACATCCGCATTATCTACGCCTCCTAACGTCAGGCGGAAAGTTTTTCTACCAGTCTCAAAGCCCTTCTCCGTGCGCGCAAATGTCGCCAGGGGCAACATGCCGATTCCCCCACGCGCCAGTGACGAGGCCAGCCAATCCAGTGACAGGCCTGCAGGCAGGCGTTCCACACGCAAGAGTGGATATAGACTCCCCGTCGGAGGGATAATTTCCAGACCAAACGGGTTACGGTCCGAGGGCAGGTTCTTTACCGCCTGTAAAAGGGCCTGAGTTCTTTCATGTAAAATCGAGTTGCGCAAGTGCCAATAGGCTCTGGTAGCCTGATTCGTATTCCGGTAGAACAAATAGCTGAGAAAAATCGCGGCAATATTGGGCTGTATATGGGAATTTAGCGCCTCAAATCGTTGACGTACTTGAAGCTCTCGAATTTCAACGACAGTCAATCTGGCTCCGGCAAAGCTATCAGTTTTGGACATAGAATGCACCGTGATCACTCGGTCGGCCTGTGCTTCAGTGATGCTTCCTTGATGATTCAACTCCGAGGCAATATGTCGTACGGTTTTGATTTCAGGAAGATCCTGGACAGAGGCTACATTCTGGTATGCCAGGTCATCAATAACATAGAGATCGTTTTGCAAACAATACTTGATCAGGCGGCGAATATCCGCTTCATCAAACACCTGTCCGGTTGCGTTATGCGGATTATTGATCGCTACTGCGCCATGCTGCGGCCAGGAGGGGTCACGCTGGCAAATTTGCTCTATTTTCTTAATAATGGCATCTACATCCAAACCTAATGACGAAGATAATGGCACAGCATATGTTTTTTTAAAGCATTGTTCGTAAGACCAACTCAAGTCCGGAATGACAACTTCAGAAACCCCGCAATGAAAACCCAACACACTCAACGCCGTGCGGGAGGAACCGCTCACTACAGTACAAGCCTCGGGGAGATACTGCGGCTGTTGCTTCGTAAAAGCGCTGAGGAAACTGCGCTGAAAAGCCTGGAGCCATTCAGGCTGGTGCACATTCTGAATGAGCAGATCCAAAACTTCATCCGCTTCTAATTCAGCGAATTCGTCAATAATATATCCTTTCCACGCACTCCGGAGTCTATTCGCAAATACATCACCTTTTTCTTGTAAAGCCGTCAGAGAACGAGCCAGTGTCTGGGCGCGGTCTTCAACCAATTTGTCAAGATGGCGTTCTATGCGTTCGGCCAATTCTGGCAAAACGGTTTCTACGTTCCCCCCAAATGCCAGACCTTCAAAGGATGGTTTTTCCTGCGGAACCTGCGTAGACATATCGCTCGGAAGATCGGCGAGTTCTTGCGCAAGCAAAAAATCCAGAAATTCGGCTTCAGAGGCAGAGGGAGTTCCCTTGAGATTGAAATGTACATTCTCAATAACACTCAGAAAATCGGCATTCCCAACAATGAACACAGTAGAAAGATTGTGCAGTCGTTTTGCAAATATGGCTGGTGTCAACAAGCGGATCACGCGCTGAACAAGCTTTGCTTCACGTGCCAAAGAAAGATGGTTGGGCGAATTATTGGTTTCAATGAAAAATAACGGATGTTGAATGCTCATCAGGCGCAGCCTGCGTCGTGTCACTTCATCCAAGGCACCCCCAATCAGCAAAAAGATTGGCATATTGGTTTGAAGATTCAAGTATCGTTCAATCTGCTCACACGCAACACCTTCATCGGAAGCCAATTCATCAAAAAGCAGGTTGGGGATGGCTTTCAACTGGGGTTGGAGTTCGCATTGATAGCTCAGGATCCGCGCAGGAGTGAATTCCAGATAAGATGACAGGGCAAACAAGATAATCCGCAGCATTTCATGAATACCGCCTGAGCCCAGGATAATCTCACGCTTACCAGATTGTTCCCCGGTGTCGTAGTGCAATGGTTCTTGTTGACGCTCTAACCAGGCCCGGAACGCATCAACCAGTGCGTGTGGTTTCTTACGGGAGTAGCCCCCTCGAGGCATATAAGGTGCGCTTTTTTGAATCGTGCGAATCAGGAAATCAAGCTTTGGCCTTTCAGTAGCATCCCACCCAAGATACTCCAAAATCATTTCAGGGGCCGTATCGCTTAACTCTTCCTGATGAATGTCGATACCGAGCACCATCCGCAAATAGGCTGATGAAAGACTTACATCTTGCACCGGGTTTCCGATGTGGAAATTGACACGCTCCTCATCTGGGATTGCCGCCGCGGCCGTACTTTCACTGATCTCTGATACGCGTGCTACACGGATCGACCTCAGGCGAAAAGCGGTCTGGGGGTCAGATGGATAAGCAGTCATTGAATTTACATTTACACAGCATTTGTTTTGGCAGCGAATTGCTAAAACCTAACATAACTGCCTATTCTTCCTTCTTTCCCTGTTTTTCTTCTATAGCTCTGTGCATCAGGCTTTGGAAAACATTCAAAAGTTCAGACCCCTGGGCAAGCTCTTGTGGGGTAAAGGATACGATAGTGCGCGCATTCTTCAGGTTCTGGCTGGCTTCGGCCAGGCGGGCAGCCTGGGGCGTCAACATCAACAACTCGGGACTGCTCTTGAGTACTTCAAGTTCTTCCTTCTCAAAAGCCAGACGCATTCGGTTGCGCGTCAACTCATCTTCAAGCCCCTTCTCCGCCAGCACTGACTCTTTTCCAAGCACAGTCCCTTTCAATTGAAGCTTCTTCAGTTCAAGTTCGTGTTCCATCTGCGAGATTTCTTCATCGGCTTGGAATTTCGCCTTCGCCGCAGCTGAACGCGCCCGATTGCTCAAGCGTTCCGTCTGCTCAAGCAGACGTGCCTGTTCTTGCTGACGAAGGGCCTCGCTGATCTCTGGATCGGTTGGTTCCAGAGAATCAACTGCTAACGAAATTAGCTCAACACCAAATTTTTCTTGAAAAAGAGCCGATTGCTTATTCAAATGGCTTACAAGGTCGGTTGATGAAAGCGCATGAATTTCAGATTTTTCTACATATGCTTTTACCAATCCCTGCAGCATTAATAGCACTTCATCGGCGGCGTGCGCGGTGGCATCCTGATTCCACCCCCCAATGCGAATCAGTGATTGAATATGCTCAAGTGAAGGTGCCACTGAGCCTACTAGTTTTATACGCACCTCCAGATTCCCCACCGCGGTCGCCTCAATGGTCAACTTAATCGGGCGCGTGGTACGCTCTAATGGAAGACTGAAATGCCGTGGATATATCAGTCCCTGTCTTACACCAATTTGCCCCTTAGATTCGTAAAGCAGTAAAACATCCGGCTTCCGAACCCGGTATTCAAATAAGGCAAATAACACGCCAATCAGGACAACAGCTCCAATGAGAATTCCGGTTGTAATTTCCATAGTTCACAACTCCTCAAATATAAATTCGACACTCAAATGCAATTGACAAACGCAGCAAATTTTAAACAGCCAGACAAAATATGCTGATCAGTCTTTCAACGATTTCAACCCGTCTACCAATCTTTCGAAAGCGCCCTGCGTGCGCTCAGCGGGCGTGGCATACGAGAAGCGCACCCAATCGCCACCAAACGGCGAAAAGAACGCACCTGGCACAATCGCAACACCGTAATTTTCACCCAGGTACTGTCCAAGGGGTTCGCTATCGTTCCAGCCCTTGGCCTGGAGAAATTCACCGACATTGATGAAGGCATAATATCCTTTGCCAATGATATGCTGCATACCACTATCGGCCAGCAGCTTTTTGAGTACAACCCGGCTGGCGTTGGTTGGTCCCACAATCGTTTTGGATGCTTCGGAATAGCCCATCTCATAAGCAGCCATCGCCACAGCCAGCGAGTAATAAGTCGGCATGACAGTGTGTGAAGCGCGTGCTACGATGAAATTGATCAGGGTCTCATCTGCCAGCAGGTGGCAGTTGCGGATGTTCGATGCGCCCAGCGACTTGGTCAGGCCGTCCAGGAACAGCAATCGTTTCCGTTCTTCAGGTGTGAAATTCTTCAGGAAGGTATTCAGGTCATTGGGCTGCTCATCGGTGACATAGTGATACATCCAATCGAACAGGACGAAGGCTACGCCCGCTTCTAAGGCCGCCCTGGCAAGTGCTACCATTTTATCGGCCGGAGTCGTCAACCCGGTCGGGTTGTCTGGATTGGTGATGACCAGGCAGGCGATCTTGCGTCCTGATTTGGCAGCGAACTCGACACTGGCCTTGATGCCATCTTCAGAATAAGCCCAACCGTTATCCGGGTCACCTGGCGACCACATAACGTTTCCACCGATGCCGTACGGACCCCAGTTGTATGAAATCCATGGCACGCGTGAAACGGCTATAACATCTCCCTGCCGCCCATGTCCCAGCGCCAGCATGGCCTGGTAGGCTTTTACCAGCGCGTCACGTCCACCACATGTGCCCAACACATTAGCAGACCCCCACCCTAATGATGGGGCAAGTTTCCAATATTTTTCAATGACAGATTCGCGGTAGTCAGCCGTTCCGAAAGGCATGTCATAATGCGTGCCGTGCTCGTACTGCATCTTGGCTGCGCGCTCCAAAATTGCCTTCGGAACACCGGGCAAGGAGGCTCCACCGTCTCCCTGTGAAGCATCGTATATTGGGGAGCCGGGATTATTATCCGCATAAACATTCAATGACTTCTTGATCAGGAACATACGCGAAGGTGGAATATCCTTCATTCTGGACGGATGGTCACTGACCGGGACAAGATTTTCGTCTGGCATAGCATAAACTGGAGTGGTGTCGGATATATTCATGGTGCTTCTCATTATAAGCCCCGCCCTATTTCATCAAAAAATTAGGGTCGGCGGGGTACAAAAAATGCCCCGATTCTCTCGGGGCGTTGGGTTGCTGTGGTTTTATCCTTGTAGTCCTGGTTCTGTTTCTGAACTATCCTATGCGCCAACGTCCCGGTATCGGAAGGATACGGGTACGATTATCGTCGGTATTATTAGTGCAGTTCAGGCGAGAGATAGGTTCCATATTTCGCGCAAGCATACCACCACGAAGATAGTGCGTCAAGCAGATAGGGGTAAATTTTTCATAAAGGATAGTGAACAACCTAACTACAAGCACATAACATTGGCCCAATGTTTTTCATGGTGAGATACTAAAGGGTCAATTCCGCTTCGATCTGTTCCCGAATGTGACTGAAAACCGCACTCAGCGGCTGGTGCTGCGGGCAGGATTGTTCGCACATTCCACAACCTGCACAGGAAAGCAACCAGTTGACCACATCCTCGCGCACCAGTTTACCGTCAGTATCTTTTCGAGGCTGGTCTACTTCACAAATGGGGCAGACGTTCATGCAAGCCTGACAGTCGCCACAGGATTCAAATTGCAGTAACAAAGCTTGCATATCAGCAGGCAGGTTTTCATCCAGGGTCTTGAGTACGCGCTCGCGGGTGCGGACATGCCGGTCGGAAATCTTCGCCAACGTTTGTTCGCGCCTGACAGCCATGTCATCCGTTGCCAGTCCATCCGTGATAGATTGCAAGTCAACATTGTTATTGTGTGCGTTTACCAGCATAGACTGTCTGACCGGCAAACCAAACACGCCGATATTGATATCGCCTTCGGTTGCACCGGGCTCATCACACATCTGGCAGGCCGGGCGATAACGATATGCGGAAATCCCGCCTTGGGGGGCAAATTGAAGCGTGTCTTTCGTCAGGCCTTTGCCAGAACGCTCCGTGCGCCATTCGTACTCGTCCGCTGGGAAGGTGCCTAAGCAATCTGTGCATATAACCAACACATCATTGCGCTTGACCGCGCCGCGTGCGGTCATCTCGTTGAGAGCGCGAAGTTCGCATGGGCGCAGCATGGCACCCAGGCGCTTGCCAGGGCGTTTCTTGGCAGTATCCACCACCAGCCGCGCTGTGTTCAACTTCATCAGCGGTCGGAAAGGATTCAGTTCTTCCATTTCATCAGGTGACTCAAGCACAAATTTTCCGTCTGTAGGCGTCACAACCATAGCCTCTAGATCAGTTTGCGCCCAGAGTGCCTTGACGAATTTTTGCAAAGCACCAAGTGGATCGCCGTGCGTATTGATCATCCAGTTTGTGTTCATAATAAACCTCCTGAACCTAATGTCATTGCGAGCCCCGAGAGGGCGTCGGCCCGAGACGGGGGCGTGGCAATCTCGTGAATACAGGTAACTTGAGATTGCCACGGCGCTGCGCGCCTTACAATGACAAGATTCTGGCAATATCAATCATTCACCAATCTGCGTCTCTAAAACCTCAGCAATATCCATCACTTTGATCTGCTCGCCCACCCCTTTCGAACTGATGGCATCTTCGAACATCACCAAACAGTACGGGCAGGCTGTGGCAACCACGTCCGCTTTGGCATCCACCGAGTCGGCCAGACGGCGATGGTTGATGCGCGTACTTGCATCCACTTCAAGCCACATCTGTCCGCCACCGCCGCCGCAGCAGAAGGAGTTCTCACCGCTGCGGGCCATCTCGACTAGGTTGACATCCGCGTTTTTCAGCAACTCACGCGGCTGCTTGTAGATATTGTTGTAGCGGCCCAGGTAGCATGAGTCGTGGTATGTGACATTTCCATGAACCCCGTTGCCATTTGCGGTGGCAGCAGGCAGGTTCAACTCGGCCAATAACTCACTGTAGTGCATGACCTTGAAATCACCGCCCATTTGCGGATACTCGTTCTTGAGTGTATTGAAACAGTGTGGGCAGGCCGTCACAACTCGGTTGAACTTGACCGAGCCAAAGATCTCGATGTTCTGCTTGGCAAATTCCTGGAACAGGTACTCGTGCCCCATGCGCCGTGCAGTCTCGCCGCAGCACATCTCATCGAAACCCAGCACGGCAAAGTCCACGCCCGCTTTTTGCAATAGCTTGGCAAAGGACCGGGCTACTTTCTTGTTGCGGTCATCGAACGCTGCGGCACAACCGGTGAAGTACAGCACATCCGTCTCGTCGCCGGGAGCTAGTTCGCGAATATCCAGCCCCTCAGCCCATTTCATGCGGTCTTCGGGCGGCATACCCCAGGGGTTACCCTGGCGTTCCATATTCCGCATAGTGTCGCCCACTGACTTAGGCATTTGTCCGGTTGTCAATATCTGATAACGGCGCAGGTCAACAACTTCATCCACCGGATTTATATACACCGGGCACTTGTCAATGCAGGCACCGCAGGTGGTGCATTGCCAGGCATATTCTTCCGATACCACCGAACCCATCAGTTCCGCTTCACTTTTTCCGTTCCCAGATATAAGATTGTCCAGCATGGCCGTGCGCATAGATTGAATCAGATCCTTGGGCGAATATTCCATGCCGCTGAAGGTAGATGGGCAGGCTTCTTCACAGCGTCCACAGCGCAAGCAGGCATCGAACGAGAGTAGTTGCTGCGTTGTGAACTCGCTCACTTTTCCAACGCCCAGCAACTCGGTGGTTTCGATATCTTCGATCTTTTCCAGTTCGCCGGTCTTGCGGAAAGAACGGTTCAGGATGTTGAGCGGCGCATAGATCAGATGCCGCATCTTGGTGAACGGGATAGCTGCCACCAGCGCCATTGCCAACGTCGCGTGGATGTAGACCGACGCATCATGCCAGGCCTGAGCCTGCTGAGCTGAAACCCCAACTGCTGTCAGCACCCCAGCGAACCAATTCCCGATCGGTGACCAGACCACCCACTGTGGATTGGTGGAGATGAAACGGGTGGCTTCGTTGGTATAACCCACCAGCACGATCAAGGTCAATAGTACGAGGGCAAACCCATCGTCCCAACTTGATTCGAGGCTTTTAGGTTTCAGAACGTAGCGCCGAAATGCGGCCATCCCCACCCCGATCAGGATCATGACCCCGGCAATGTCCATTATCAGTTCATAGCCCAGATACCATCCTAAACGCGGCCATTCGATCACCCAGGGTTGGAACAATGCCATGTTGAGCAGGTTGATGATCGTGCCCACCACCTGAATACCTACACCCCAGAAAAGCATGAAATGCATGATACCGGGATAGGCTTTCTTGAGGATGCGCTGCTGAACAATGACATGCGTGAAGAAGTCCTTGACACGCGGGCCCAGGTTTTCCCAGCGTTTGGAAGTAGTTTCAGGTGCAGCGGTTGCTTCGGCGGTCATGATTCACCTCCAACTTTGACGTAGATCTGTCCATCCACGATTTCGGTTTCCAGCATAGCCAACGGCGCAGGCGGAGGGCCGGCAACCACCGAGCCGTCTTCAGCGCTGAAGTAGCCATCATGACAGGGGCAATCCAGGCGTTTGTCATTGGCATTCCATTTGACGATGCAGGCAAAATGCGTGCACACGGCAGAATAAGCCTTCAGGCCGGAATCCAGATGAACCACGATGGCAGGATATCGTCCGAATTTGACCGTTTTGGATTCGCCCTTGGGCAGTTCATCTTCCGGGCAAACCAGCACAGGTTCTGAAGGCATCTCCTCCAGTTTAGGCGGGTAGAAATAAGAGACTACGGGCACAGCCACCGCGCCTACGCCAATGACGGCGCCAGTCCCTTTGAGTAAATTCAGAAAGTCGCGTCGTGTTACGTTATCCATTTCAGCTTACCTCCCCTATGATGGTCAGGGCAATTGCCAAAATTATGAAGGCCACTACACCAATGGCACGGATACGCATGGCTTTTTTGCTGTCTTCCTTTTTGTCGAGGAAGGGCCAGATAGTGACCACCATCACGGCGAGAACCATCATGACGACCGCGAGCATCGGGCCTTCAATGCCGAGAACAGAAGGTGGAACATACTTGAGCAATTGGTATAGCGCCAGGAAATACCATTCTGGCTTGACGTGCAGCGGCGTATCAAGCGGGTCAGCCGGGGCTTGCAAACCGACCGGGAAGAGCATCCCCAGCGCCCCAATGATAAGCACCACCACCACAATTCCGATCACTACGTAAAACTCGGTCATGAAGTGATTGGGGAAGAAGGGTACGCTGTCTTTTTCACCTTCAGGATGTGTTGTTTGTGTTGTAGTCATGTTTTCTCCTATAGCGGTCTCGCGACGCCCAGCTTGCGGATCATCATGAAATGCGCAACCATGAACCCGACCGTCAACAACGGCGTGACGATGATGTGCAGGCCGTAGAAGCGCCCCAGCGTAGCCTCGCTGACGTCCCAGCCCACACGTAGGAAGACCAGGATCAGATTGCCAATGGCCGGGAGCGCCCCGCCGATATCGGTACCAACGGTGGTGGCCCAGTATGCGCGCTGATCCCAGGGCAGCAGGTAGCCAGTAAACCCGAATAGCAGGGTCAGGAAGAGCAACAGCACACCGCTGACCCAGTTCAGTTCACGCGGCTTCTTATATGCGCCCATGATGAACACGCGCAGCATATGCGCGATGCACATCACGATCATGCCGTTGGCCGCCCAGTGATGGATCATGCGAGTAGCGGCCCCAAAGCGGACTTCGTTCTCGATAAAGAGAATACTGTTGTAAGCTTCCGCAGCAGAGGGTTTGTAGTAGAAGGCCAACATAATGCCGGTAATGCCCTGCACTACAAAAAGGAAAGCTGTGATACCGCCCAGGCAGTACCACCACTTCATCGCGAAGCGGGGCACGGGCTTGGCCCCGAGCTTCGAAAGCATAGGTGAAAGCTCATAGCGTTCATCTACCCACTCAACTGTGCGAGTCCAGAATGGCTTCCAGGCCTTGCGCTGCGTCCACACGCTGGCGGAACGATACACGCCAAAGGCGAAGACCAGCCCGAACACGCCAAAGACAGACCAGCGTCCCAGCGGTGCCCACAGGTTTGTGTTCTCGCCATTGATGTGACAACTCAGGCAGGTGTCCTGGCCGACGGGCGGGGGTGCGGATACGAAAACAGCCTCGCTACCCACGCCGGACATCGCCGCTTCAAGCGTGGACGCGGAGGCTGTTGCGCCGTGGACGCCAAATCCTGCCACGACGAGCAGAATTGCTCCCGATAGGATAAGTGCCAGGCGTAATACCTTGCGTTGGGTAAGGGTCATAGGGTACCTCCATGAGATTTACCGCAAAGAATACCGAGAAATTTATCATTCTGAGCATAGCCATGGGTTTCCCGTGCAGAGCGCGGGGATTCTTTACCCCCTACGGTCGTTCAGAATGACAAAAAACACTCTGCGTTCTCAGCGGTTCAACCTTACTCGTGAAATAATGTACTTGTATATTACTGGTTTCGGGGGGAGCGGTCATCAAGCCCAGGCCTGAAATACCCTAGGGTTAACACCTTAATTATGACTAATACGCATCCTACCAACCGTTCGGTAGGCAAGCTTTCTTTATTCCCTGTTTTTTTTACCCATACTGGTAATTGCCATTGCCAAAACTGTCCCACCTCGTTATAATACTGACCTGTTCGGGCGGTTAGCTCAGCTGGTTAGAGCGTTGCGTTGACATCGCAAAGGTCGTTGGTTCGAGTCCAATACCGCCCA
>Ga0209536_100007987_pt1 | contig 15972 bp, 9 predicted proteins | sample DeeMarSeWOR28_12_FD_187461 | JGI IMG/M metagenome (GOLD analysis project Ga0209536, IMG submission 187461) | Marine sediment microbial communities from White Oak River estuary, North Carolina - WOR-2-8_12 (SPAdes) (version 2) | ecosystem: Environmental > Aquatic > Marine > Intertidal zone >...
CCGGCCGGGATGCCGAGATCGTCTTCGTCGGCTTTGATGCCGTCGACGATGCCGTGGCCGCCGTGGAAGCCGGCGACCTGGCCGCCACCATCGCCCAACAGCCGGCCGTCATGGGCCAACTGGGCGTGGAAACGGCCGTGATATACCTGAATGGCGGAACAGTAGAAGATTTCACACCAGTCGATCTGTCGCTCGTTCAATAAGACAGGTGTGAAGTTTTGAATATATAAGATTAGAGGTGGGGATCCCCACCTCTAATCTCCTTTCTAGAGCGATAATGGCTGAAACCAATGACTTCCTCCGAATGGAGGGCATCTCTAAATCCTTTCCCGGCGTCCAGGCTTTGCAGGAGGTGAACTTCGAAGTAACGCGGGGGGAAATTCACGCTCTTGTAGGTGAAAATGGTGCAGGTAAAAGCACATTGATGAAAGTCTTGACGGGTGCTCTGCACCTTGATGAAGGCCGGATCATCTTGCGTGGTGAACCAGTGGAGATCCATTCTCCATCCGATTCCCAGGAATTGGGCATCAGCATGATTCACCAGGAATTATCCTTAATCCCTTATCTTAACGTCGGCAAAAACGTCTATCTTGGTCGTGAGCCCCGGCGCCGTATACCAGGCTTTATCGATTGGAAAAAGCTTTATAGCCAAACCCAAGAATTACTGGGTCAACTAAACCTTGACGTGAGGGCTCGGGCGGAAGCCCAAGATCTGAGCATCGCCCAACAACAGATGGTCGAGGTGGCCAAGGCCCTGTCCATTGAGGCCGATTTGATCGCCATGGATGAACCCACATCATCCTTGACGGATCGGGAAACTGAAGTCCTTTTCGATGTCATGCGTAAGCTCAGAGATCAAGGTGTGGCTATCATCTTTATCACCCACCGCCTGGAGGAAGTATTTGAGGTTAGTGATCGCATCACCGTCTTGCGCGACGGCCGCCATATCGCCACCGCACCGACGGCTGAGCTCAATCACAACCAGGTGGTCCAGCTCATGGTCGGCCGCGAGCTAGATAATATGTATCCTTACAGCGAAACAAAGGAACGAGGTGTCGCCCTGCAAGCCGATGATCTGGCCGATGGACAGGAGTTACATGGTGTCTCCTTAGAATTACAAGGCGGGCAAATTCTGGGTGTGGCCGGCCTCGTCGGCGCCGGCCGGACGGCATTGGCCGAAACCTTGTTCGGGCTTCGCCAGGCGACGGCCGGGGAGATACACATCGATGGACAGGTCGTGAAGCTCCATTCGGCCAAACAAGCCATCGAACATGGGCTGGGATTCGTGCCCGAGGATCGTAAACTGCAAGGTTTATTCCTCAACATGGCCGTGCGGGAAAACATCACTATGAGTTCCACCAGCCTGGTTTCAAATTTCGGCTTCGTCAATACAAACAAGGCTAACAAGCTGGCTGATGAGTATGTCGATAAGCTGGATATTCGCACACCTAGCCTACGCCAGCGTATCCGTAACCTCTCGGGAGGGAACCAGCAGAAGGTTATTATCGCCCGTTGGCTCACCCTGAAGCCTCGGGTGTTGATCCTGGACGAGCCGACAAGGGGCGTAGACGTGGGGGCTAAGGCAGAGATTCACGGCCTGATGCGCCAACTGGCTGAAGACGGTGTGGCCGTATTGATGATATCCTCTGAACTTCCCGAAATAATTGGCGTCAGCGATCGCATTCTGGTGATGCATGAAGGTCGGGTGACCGGCCGTTTCGAGCGGGACGAGGCTTCCCAAGACATGATCATGCATGCGGCTACCGGTGGGGATAACAATGCAAGCTAGTGCAAAAACGACTTCCGCCAGGCCAACTTCGGCCGTGATATTAGAGGCCATCCGTCGCTATAGCGTTCTGTTGATCTTGCTCGGTATCGGCCTTGTTTTTACCTTGGGATCGGACCGCTTCCTGACGCCATCCAACCTGATGAACATCGCCGTACAAACGTCGATCATCGCCATCATCGCCATTGGGATGACTTTCGTCATCCTAACCGCGGGCATCGACCTCTCCGTAGGCTCGGTGGTGGCCTTGTGCGGGGCATTGGCCGCCGGCTTGGCCGTTCGCCAAGAGTTGGGTACTTTTACCGGCATTGGACTGGCCTTGCTGGCCGGCGCGGCCGTGGGCGTCATCAATGGTTTATTGGTTGTCAGAGGCAAGATGCCACCCTTCGTGGCTACCCTATCGACCCTGGCCATTGCCAGGGGATTGACCCTGGTTTATACCGAGGGCCGGCCGATTTCCGGCATTGACGAAAGATTCACCTTCCTGGGTAGTGGTGAGATCCTGGGTATTGCCACACCAGTCATCATCCTGGCCATCGTCTTTGTCATCGCCTACATCGTCCTGCGCTCCACCCGCTTCGGCAACTACGTTTACGCGACCGGTGGCAATGAAGAGGTGAGCCGCCTGGCGGGCGTTCGCACCTCCATCATCACCCTGTCGGTTTATATCATCAGTGGTTTTCTGGCCGCATTAGGTGGTGTTTTACTGGTGGCCCGACTCTGGTCAGCTCAGCCAAACGCGGCCGTGGGGCTGGAGCTGGACGCTATTGCCGCTCCCGTGCTGGGCGGGGTCAGCCTCTTCGGTGGCGTTGGCAACGTAACCGGAGCCCTGGTCGGCGCGTTCATCCTGGGCATCCTGTCCAACGGCCTCAACTTGATGGGCGTACCCTCATTCTGGCAACAAGTGATCAAGGGCGTCGTCTTGATATTGGCCGTCATGCTCGACGTCTTCACCAAACGCCGGAGATAGTAGTTGACTGAAATATTGGAAGCCGGCAAACTAGCCCAGACACGACACTAAAACTCGTCCATCCTCTCGATAATGGGTTCGATGACGGATGCTTTGACCCGATTCTTCCGATAGCAGGAGGTACCTGATGTACTGGCCTTCACCCCATGAATTTGAGTTCTCTTTGGAATCGCCCTGATGACTCTGCTTCACAATGAGCTCTTCGGAGATTTCGACAAGATCCTGAAGCTCGAAGACGAAAGGGAGATACCATTTGGCGTGTTGCAACCCGCACTTTTGCCATATTTTCCTCAATGGCAGAATTTCCTTTCTGTCCCAAAATGGGAATTTCGAAAAGGAGTACATATCTTATTGGTATCCCTGGGACCAATATGGCGGCGGATTGCTATCCCGGCCGAAAACTCACTGGATACGCTGGCATCGACAATTCTTAACGCGGTCAGTTTCGACCATGATCATCTTTATCTGTTCTCATATCAGAATCGCTATGGTGGATTAGAACGGGTGCATCATCCGTACATGGACGAAGGGCCATGGACTAGCGAGGTGTCGGTGGGTGATGTGCCGCTCCAGATCGGGCAGACGATGACTTTTTTATTTGATTTCGGCGATCAATGGGAGTTCGACGTCACATTAGAACAGGTAGATTCAGACATGGATATCAAGAGAGCCACAATTCTCGAGGAACATGGCGATCCACCGGAACAATATCCGACCTGGGATGATTGGTAGTGAAAAGTTCTTGATCGCAATAGAACATACGTGCTATAATGGGGCAGATTGGGTCATATTTTTTTAAAACGGAGCATAACGCCCAAAGGAGTTAATCATGGAGCCCAATATCGTGTCAAAACCCACTTTCACTATCGTCGGCATGAAATACAGGGGAAAGCCTGAAGGAGACGAGATCCCTGATCTCTGGCGCGAGTTTAATCCGCGCATAAGGGAGATCAAGTATCTCACCCCATCGGATGAAAGTTATGGGGTCATGGACAACTATGACGAGAAAACCGGCCAATTTGATTACGTTAGTGCAGTCGAAGTCTCGAAAGTAGTGGACGTACCCGAGGGCATGATGAGCTGGGACATCCCAGCGAATAAGTATGCCACGCTGGAGTTCGAGTTTTCGGAGATCCGGCAAGCGTTCGATAATATCTATCGCTGGATCCCCGAATCTGGTAACGAGCGCGCCCCCGGCCCAGAATTCGAGTATTATCCGCCAGAATTTGACCCCGACGATCCCGACTCACGGATGCAGATTTACATACCCATCAAGTAAAAACACCAATAGACCTTTAGTTACCCTCTCCAGGTGCATTTTTCATTTTAGGAGAGGGTTTTTTTATTATTAATTAACTACACGAAATAAACTACATTACAAATGGCTATATATCCCCTACGAATGCGGCTGCGTCCTTGTTCAGGATCCAGAGAAACTTCGCCGGGCTTTCTCCATGACCGCGCCTTACCTTCCCATCGAACAACTCTGGATGATATCGATCTGGTCTTTGCCAAGCTAAGAGAGTTAGGGGAAAGACTGCAATCGCCCATCCTCTAGATGGTGTACCTCGTCGGCAAAGGCATCGACGGCCAAATCGTGGGTGGCGATGAGCACGGTCGTGCCCTGTCTCTCCGAGATTTGATGGAACAGCCCCAGGATCTGTTGCCCGGTAACGGTATCAAGCTCCCCGGTGGGCTCGTCGGCGAGGATGAGGGGCGGCCGGGTGGCCAGGGCCCGGGCGATGGTCACCCGCTGTTGTTGGCCACCGGACAGCTCAAACGGCCGGTGTTCCATCCATTTCTCTAATCCCACCAGGGTTAAAACCTCCTCTACCCTTTCCCGCCGTTCGCGACGGCCCAGGCCAGCCAGGCGCAGCATCAGGTCCACGTTCTCCCTGGCCGAGTAGGTCATCAGCAAGGCGTGGGACTGGAATACAAAGCCGATCTGCAGGCGTCTTAGTTCCACCCGTTTGGCCTCCGGCAACCCGGTGATCTCCTGGTCCTGAAACCAGACCTGGCCCGCCGTCGGCCGGTCCAAACCGCCTATACAATTGAGCAGGGTTGTTTTGCCCGAGCCGGAACGACCGCGCAAAGCCACCACCTGGCCCGGCGCCAGCGACAGGTTCACCCCGCGTAAGGCAGGTACCTCTCGCGAGCCTACGTGGTAGATCCGGGTCAACGCTTCCGTACGGACTAATACGCCGTTGTTGGCCAAGTTATCCTACCTTCCCTTCAAAGGAACAGATTGGTCCAGTTTTGGAAACTGGACCAATCTGTTTATTACTTAAACTACTCCGTGCCGAAGAGGAAAGCCGGCAAGGTATCATCCGTTTCCATCATGCAAGCTTTCTGGGCCTCTTCGTCGTTGTAAGCCTCGGCGGCGATCACGCAGGCCTGGTATTCGTCGACAAGCTGTTGGGCATCGATTAACGCCTCCTCAACCTGGAGCCCTTCATTCAGGATCTGATCATAAGCCCCATAGAGCCAGAAAATCGGATAGTTCAGCCAGCTATTCTCATCTGAGATTTGTTGAGAGAACGGGGGCTGGGTGGCATTCTCCATGCTGACCAGATAAGCATCGGCCAACTCATCGCCGACTTGTTGCCGGTAGGCGATGGATTCAGCTACGTTCTGCCGGGAAGGTAGCCCCATCCCCACGTTGGGTTGCTCGGTGAGGTATTTGATCCACTGCCAGCAGGATTCGCGGGCCTCGGTACCGGCCGAGATGAAGTAGCCGGTGACGTTCTGGTAGCCACTGCCCAGGGCATCGCCCGTGCCGGCCGGCAAGGGTACGGCGCCGGTATTGGATTCTCCCTCTTCATCTTGGCCAAGGATCACGTTGTAAGCTGAGTTGGTCCACATGGCGGCCCGTCCTTGGTCGAGTAAAGTCTGTCGCTCCTGGACGGCGGTCACGGCCGCACCGGTCAAACTGGTCATCAGCACCGGCTTTACGTCATGTTCGGTGGTCAGGCCAGTATACCAACGCACGGCCTCGATGGTGGCCGGGTCGTCCAGGGTCAGGGTCGGAGGATCGCTCGAATCGTCTATCAGCTTAGCCCCTAACCGATCCAGCATGTTCAGCATGTCCGCTGGCTCAAAGAGATCGGGGACATAGCCATATTGTTTCGTCTCTCCATCGCCCTGGGTCAGAGCCACGGCCGCAGCCAGGAAATCATCCGTCGTCCAGTCGTTCTGTGGATAATCGACGCCGGCCGCGTCAAAGAGGTCTTTGTCATATTCGATCAGGGTGATGTTGATCTGTCCAGGCAAACCCCAAGTCTGGCCCTGAGCGGTGAAGGCCTCCATCACGGCCGGGTAGAAGTCACCACCGTCGATATCCGCATCGGCATCAAGGAATGGATCAAGAGTAAGGAGAGCCTCCTGAGTCTCCAGGTCATTAAAGTTGCCAGGGAACCACTGGAAACAATCGGAGGCTTCGGCGATATCCTTCATCGTCGGCGTGCCTTCAAAGAAGTTTGGTTGTTTGATCTCCACGACGACGTCGGGATTCACTTCCAGAAACTGATCGGCTAGATCGCGGAAGGCTTGCATCTCCAGGGCGCCGGTGATGGCCACGAACTCGACGGTGACGGCATCTTCGCTGGCCAATTCTTCCCTCGCGGCACCTTCGACGACGATCTCTTCTGCCTCGCCTTCCCCTTCAGCTAAACCTTCTTCGATGGCTTCCTCGGCCGCGATCTGAGCATCGGCCAGCGCCTCATCCAAGGTCTTTTCCCCATCCATGATGGCCTCGAAGGCATCGCGGAGGATATTGCCCGCTCCAGGCGGAACGGTGGCGGTGTAAGCATGGTCGATGGCATAACGCAGCGCTGGAGCCAGTTCTTCGTCAACTTCATCCCAGAACCCGCTGGCTTCGGCAACCGACTGGCGGGCTGGCAAATTGGCCCGGCCGCCAAACATAGCCAGGGGATCGCTGCTTTGCCGGCTGAGGTAGTCAACCCAACGCCAGGCAGCTTCGGGGTTGGCCGTGCCAACACTAATTGACAGCCCTCCAGGATAAAGCCGGGCTGACTTGGCCTCGGGCGAATCGGAGGGAATTGGTGCCGCCCCAATATTCATTTGTTGTACTCGATAGGGAAAGGTTCCGGAAACATCCGGCCACATGGCCGCCTGGCCCTGCTCGATCACCAAATATCCCTCTGGGATGTTTAACCCGCCCCCTTCTTCATCCGGGCTTGGAAAGTAAGGGGCCACCTCATCCATCAGGTACAGATCGCTATACCAACTCATGGCTTCAGCCACGGCCGGATCCTCGAAGTCGACCAATGGGGGATCCGTGCTCATATCGTAGAGTGGGCCTATGCGGCTTTCCACGAACAGTGCTGGATTAGAGCTAACTTCGGCAAAACCCCACTGGGTCTTTTCATCACCCTCGCCCACGGTCAAAGCTACGGCCGTAGACCGGAAATCATCCCAAGACCACCCGGGCTGGGGATAATCGAGACCAGCCTGATCAAAGGCATCTTTGTCGAAGAAGATGAGCTGGTAGTTGGCTTCCGTTGGCATTGCCCAGGTTCCACCATTTGATTGGAAATACTCCAGGATCGCTGGCTGGAAGTCGTCCGCATCAAAGTTCGGGTCGGCTTCCATGAATGGCTCCAGGTCAAGGAGCAGGCCATCTCGTAACGCTTCTTCAGAATAGAAAACACTGGACACGTCAGCGGCGGAAACAAGTCTCCGGCTGGCATCATCCGGCCATTCAGCGCCAAGTGATTCTAGCCCCAGAGTCTCCTCTATAGAGACTAGCTTTATCTCGACATCCGGATTCGCTTCTTCGAAGGCGTCGATCAGATCATTGTAAAGGCCTTGCTCAAAATCGAAGACGGCGAAGCCGACGGTGACCGGTTCAACCTCGGTTTCGACCTCCGGGGGAGCTTCCGCCTCCTCTTCAGTCACTGCCGGCACTGGAGTCGGCGTATCAACTGGCTCCTCATCGTTTTCGCCACGGCAGGCAACTAGCAATAAAGCGATTAATAATAGTGTCCAAATCATTCTCTTATTCATGTTTACACCTCTTAGAGCCGGACAAGTCATCAGATTGGCCGGCCATAGTCCATTACTTTCGCATGCGTCTCAACCAACGATGCCAACCATGGGTTTTTGCTTCAGGCGCCGCATGAGTGGCTTGATTTTGCACCACACCGGCGACACTTGCCGGCCCATCTTTTCTGCCAGCCACCGGTCGGATGAGAACACCTTCCGGGGTGGATTCCAAGGTCACACGCTGGCCGATGCCGCTTTCCTGCCGTAATTCGAGGGGAATCTGCAGGCGGCCGGCCGCGTCTACCACAATGTATTCATCTAATATGATTTCACTAGTGCCTTCTTGTTCCTGGTCTATCTGGCCGGCCGCGCTCTTGACCAGGGCCGCCTCCACCTCAGCCACCCGGCGAACGGCTTCACTGCTGGTCCGGCCGTCTCGAATCGTCAATACCCGGTTGGCCACGCGAGCGATTTGTGGGTCGTGGGTGACGATGATGGTCGTCAGGCCATATCCCTCGCTCAAACTCCGGATAAGGGCCAGGATGTCCTGGGCAGTCGTGTTATCCACCTCCCCGGTTGGTTCATCACCCAACAGGAGCCTGGGCTTATTGGCCAGTGCTAGAGCAATCGCCACTCGCTGCTGTTGTCCACCTGATAGTTGGGCCAACCGGTGATTTCGATGCCCCCATAAATCGACCTTTTCCAACAATTCCTGGGACCAAGCTCGTTTGTCACGGAAGTTCATCCCGGCTACCGTCATGGGCAATTCCACGTTTTCCCGAGCCGTCAGGTAAGGGATGAGATTGCGCCCTGTTTGCTGCCAGACAAAACCAACTTCCATTCGCCGGTATTTATCCAAATCGCTATCTGACAACTTGAGGAGATCCCGGCCGTTTACCGACACCCGGCCGGCCGAGGGTCGATCCAGCCCGCCCAGGATGTTCAGCAAGGTGCTCTTTCCGGAGCCAGAGGCGCCCACAATGGCCAACAATTCGCCGGAATGGACAGTCAGATCTAACCCCTGAAGGGCGACGACCTCCATGTCGGCCACCTGGTATATCTTGACCAGGTTTTCACAAACAATGAACGGATCCATACCTCACTCGCCCACGACAACCTGTTCTTCTTCCAGTCCCTCTAATATCTCCACCCGATCCTCACTCTCGATGCCCAGGCGAACGTCGACGCGCCGCTGGTTTCCACCTTCATCCTGGACGACGACAAATGTACGGCCTTGAAAGGTTCGGATTGCCGCCGGGGGGAGCCACAAAACACCATCTTTTTCCTCGAGCGTGATGGTGACATTGGCCAGTTCGCCCAGCTCCAGCCCGACATCGGGATCAGCCAAAGCGATCCGCACGGCCGTATCTCCCTCGTCCGTTTCTACCGTGCCACCGCCATAGGGATATGGAAGCTGGCGAACCGAGCCAGTAAAGTCTTGTTCCGGCCGGCTGCGCAGCCGGATAGTCGCCTCTTGCCCCACGCTCATCTCGCTCAATTCCTCGCCCCCCAATTCGGCCGTGATCTCCAGTTCGCTTGGGTCAGCCAGGACGATGACGGTTTTAAAGGCGCTGGCACTATCGCCCGGCCGGACACCAACGGAAAGGAGCTGGCCATCGAAAGGGGCGATCAGCCGGGCATCGTCGATCCGGCGCTCCGTATCTTCGATCTCAAGCTGGGCTCTTTCTACTTCCAATTCCAGAAGGGGATCGACGCCTCGCTGCAACTGTTCAATCCGGTGTTCGGAGAGCTCGATATCCTTCTCCAGGATCTGCAAACTGAAATCATCGGCATTTCTGGATGCGAAAGCATCCCTATTTTCAGCCCGGGCAATGGTGAGATTATCTTGCGCGCGAGTCAGCCTCAACTCAGATGTAGTTCGATCTCTTTCTAGACGGTCATGGTGGGTCTCGCCGGTACAAGGCACTGCGCCGCCCTGGCCTGGCAGACATGACGGTTCTCTCACATTTGCCTCCCAGTCTCGAGCCGGGTCCCAGGCATTGTCGTAATCCTCTTGGGCAGCAGCCAGTTCGCGCTCGGCGGCCTGTAAATTAACCTGGGCGGAGACGATCATGGAGGTGTCGGGATCAGCCTGATCTTGTTCCTTCTGTAATAACAATTTCTCCATGGTGACCTGGGCTTCTATCAGTTGGTCGGCGATATCTTGTTCTGCCTTGGCCAGGGTGATCTCGGCCGTCTGCAGGGCTAATTGCTGTTGGGCCAGCTGGTTTTGCAAATCACCGATCTCCAATTCGGCCAAAAGATCGCCGGTTTGCACCTGGTCGCCCCGGGAAAAGTAAACGTCAGCCACAAAGCCGTCGGTCTTAAAAAACAGCTCTTGTTCTAATACTGGGGAGACGCGGCCAATAAATTCGAGGGTTTTAACGACCTGGCCCTGCTCGACGAGGTATGTCGGCTTTTCCGGTACTACCGGAGTCGGCAAAGGGGTGGGCGTGGCGCCAGATGAGGAGGAATTTTGGCCATCGGACGCACAGGCATTCAGGGATAAGGCTATGCCCAAGAGCAAAAAGAGGATGATATTTCTCTTTTGGACTATCCTTCGAGTCAATTTCATCAGACGGCCTCTCCTAACTTAATCGCTTCAAATATCCTCATACGGATGAGCAAGATAAATAACACGACGACGGCGATGACGAACATGGCGCCAAAGATGGCGTATATCGTAACCAGTTGTTCCCAGGCGATGTGGACCACAAAGGGTGGCACTAGGGCGGTCTTGTCGCTGCCTACCTGGAAATAGGGGATAAATATATTGCTCGATAGGAGACCCAAAGCCGTCCCCAGACCCACACCAGTCAGGATGAGGACAGCTTGTTCTCCAGCCAGGTAGATCGACATCTGACCAACCGAGAGACCGATAGCTCGCAACATCCCCAGCTCGATGAAACGGCGCTGGAAAGACACGATGGCATAAACCAGGAAACCCAAGACTGTTAGGGCGGCCGCAGCCAGGAAACCAACGGAAAGCAAGCCAAATAAGCCCTGACGATCAGGCCGATTTTGTTCGCTCAGGATCGTTTCTCGTGCGTCTTGTCCGGCGACGACGGCATAGCCCAACTGGCGTGTGTCCTCGATGATGGACTGGCTGCCGGCTTCCGGGTTGGCCGCCAACCAAACGTTGTAGGGATAGGTACCCCCCAACCCCTCGTGGACGTAGTCGAGATTGGCCACGAAGAATGGGCCATCTTGAGGATATTGGGTGGGAAACAAATCCAGCGGCCCGGCAACGACGAAGTCAATGTCGGCAAAGTCGCCGGCCGCCCCAATCGTCAGGCGCAAGGGATCGCCGACAGCCAGGCTATGCCGGGCCAAAAATTCCCGGCTCACCAATATATTGGCTCGATCCACGGCCAGGCGGTTCATTACGCCGCCCAAGGCTTCACTTTGGGCGAAATCGGGCCGGAAATAGGCCACCAAAGGGAAATCAAAACGATCGATGCCCAGCAGCCGGCCGGCTTGTTGCCGGCCGCCGATATTAGCCGTGGCACTGTAGTCACCAACGCGGGCCGCAGCCCGAACGCCAGGCACTTGCAGGTGTTCGGCGACCGGTAAAAAGAGCCAGCGCGGTTCACCGTCATCCTCCGAAGCAGCCGACGACTGTACCTGTTCTTGGCCAAGAAGAGTCGGTTGGTCCGCTTCCTCGGTGTTTTCGCCTAACTCGGCCAGGTTCAAGTCAGCCCCTATCTGGTAGTACACCCGATCGTGTAAATGTTCGTCCAGGGTAACGGCCATCGAGGCGGTGAAGAAGGCCAGGCTAACGGTCAGGCAGAGCAGCAGCAGTGGGCCCGTATAGAGCCCGGCCGAACGGGCCAATTGGCGCAATGTCATTATCAAGGTTGTGGAGGGTAACGGTTCAGCCAGCCGGGCCAGAGCGCCCATCACCAGTGGGAAAAAGCGCATTAAAAACAATCCCAGACCAAAACAGAAGAGGATGGGCACGAGAAACAACAGGGGATTGGAGAAGGGATCGTCGCCCGAACCAAGGAGGGCCACGACGCCCTGCCTGTTTAACTGGTAAAGTCCATAAAGAGGCGGGATCAATAACAAGACGTCCAGATAATATCTTTGCCAAATGGGGCGGATCAGAGAACGAGCCTGCTCCCAACGGAGGGTGATGATGGTGTGGCGGGATGCCGCCAGGGCCGGCAGCAATAAGGCCAACAAAACCAGGCCGATGGCTAGCAGGGCATATTGAACGGCCGTAGAGGAGAGCACCGTTACCAGGGCCTCCGCTTCCTGACCACTGAGCGCCATATCGAGGAAGGTGCGGGTCCGGCCCATTAGTTGAGCCAGCCAGTTTCCCAAAAGCAGCCCGCCAATCAGGCCCAGACCGCCGACCAGCAACCCTTCCAGCAGATAAATGAGCAAAACCTGCCCTCGGGTCATGCCCCGGCTGCGCATGATGGCGATCTCACTTTGTTCCCGGCGCACGACCATACCGGCGATCAGGACAATGAAGTAAAGGACAAGGCCGACGATCGGCAAACTGAATATAGTCAAGATCACGGAGAGCTCGCCGGATGATCGGCCATAATCCTGGAGGGCATCCACTGGTGAAGCATCGAGCGTTGTGTTGTCGAGCAGCGAGGTCACTCGTGCCTCGACGGTGGCTACACCTTCCAAAAGGGCAGCAACAGCTGCTGGCCGGACCCGACGGCCATCATAGATCTGGTACCAGACGGCCGAATCGACCGGCGATTCCAGGGTCGGGACTACATTTTGCCTGAAAGATACCTCGCCGGTTAGCAACATCTCGTCGAAGATATCTGGCTGGTAAAACCAGAAGGGGTCACCCGGATCGGCCGGCAACCAGACGCCGGCGATTTGGACCGGGATCTGAACGTTATCGCGGCTCGATCCAAAAAGCGTGTATGGTTCGCCTACCTGCAATCCCAATTCTTCGGCCGTTTTTTGACTGACGATCACTTCGACGGCCTCACCAGAGGGCTGGCCGGTCGGGAAATTCCCTTCAGTCAACTGTATCTGCCCCTCTAGTTGGCTGATAAAGCCGATACCCGCCCATAGGATGGGTTCATCGTCAGTAAAAACGCCCTTCTCTCCGGGGAAAAGCCTAAGCTTGGCTGTGCTCACGTGCCGGATCTGGGCTTCGCTGGGCAGGCCGACGACGCCAGGCGCCTGCTGGGTCAAATACTCGTCGACCGGCACATATTCGTCCCAACTGATGGGGCCATGCCAGGCGCCGATATAACGCCAGAGAAAGGCGAATGGGGGCCGGTAAGTGCCGGCTTCGGTCAACTGCCCTTGCAAGAGCCTATTATTGACGGCGTCGACGTAGAGGGGAATACTGGATAACAAACCCACCGCCACGACCAGGCCCACCAGCAGGCACAGCATGAGCAGGCGCTGGTGCCAAAGTCGCTTAGCAGCGACGACAATTAGAGAGAGGATTCCCGTAAAAAACCGCATTTTCCCACAGAAACCGTTCGAATCAATCCGGTCCCACTGAATGCTAAGATGCTGGTCGTTAAGGGCTCTTTTTCACCAGCTTAAGGAACCAATCAGATCCTAACCATCCGGTCAAAAGCCCGGCAGTGTCGTAATACACCTGTGGCAGATGATTTTCGTCACCACCGTTCATCGATTGGTAGGCGCAAATATCTCGCGAAAATTCGCGCAACCAGTACCTGTATTCTATGGGACTAGAGTTGGCCTCACATCGGCCATATGGGGAAATACAACCTAGCCAGTTGGGTATATCTAAAAAGTGGCAGTCACCTTCGATTAGTAGCTGTTGACAGATCTGATAAACTATTTATTAGAGCGGAAGTCAAAAAGGGGAGGCTATCGCCAGCAGGTTCTTCCATCCTGGCGAAGGATATTGCCCTATGGATAAACTATCAATCTCGCTACTTGGTTCTGTCCATGTATCGTTTGGCGGACAGCAGTTGCCCCCATTTCGCACCAACAAGGTCCAGGCCTTGCTTATTTTCCTGGCAGTCGAGGCTCTCAACGATCCGGCCGTCACGCACCGGCGTGAAGGGCTTATGGAACTGCTCTGGCCCGACCTACCACTCAAATCTGCCCAAGATAACCTGCGCCAAACCCTGTACCTGCTACGCAGAGCCATCCCCAAGCAGATAATCGAGGATGAGGGCGAGCCCATCCAGCTCCTCGTGTGTAGTCGCCTGGCTGTGGGCCTCAAACCCGGCTATTGTTACGACCTGGACGTAGCCGACTTTTGCCGGCTCCTTCGCTGCCAGGAGCTAGAGGAAGCAGTTGCCCTCTATCGGGGTGACTTTCTGGCCGACTTCTACCTGCCAGATAGCAACGAATTTGAGGAATGGGCGCTGGCATGGCGGTCCCAATTGCGCAGACAAGCACTGGACGCCCTGGATACCCTGGCAACCAGCTGCCTGGAAGGAGGGCATTTCGACCAGACGGTTGATTATGCCCAACAGCAATTAGCCATCGACGATCTGCGAGAGCGGGCTTATCGCCAGTTGATGGAAGCCCTGGCTCGATCGGGGCAGCGCTCTACAGCCCTGACCCAATATGGCAAGTGCCGGGATCGTTTGGCGGGTGAGCTAGGTATCGCCCCAAGTCAGGAAACCGAAGCCCTCTACCGCCGGATCGAGGTTGATGAAATCCGAGCCACAGATAGCCTCCAACCGCTTATCGAAACGATAGAAAGAATGCCACCATCCCTGCCACGCCTACCAGAGGAGGAAACAGCGCCCGTCTTCGTAGGCCGGGAGCGGGAATTGGAGGCGCTTACAAGGACGATAGAAAGTGTCTATTCCGGCCATGGACAGGCACAGTTCGTTATCGGCGGCGCCGGCCGGGGCAAGACAGCCCTGGTGACCGAATTTGCCCGCCAGGCACAAAATGCCCATCCTGATTTGTTGGTCGCCAGTGGTCACTGCCATAGCCAGGCGGGGGTCGGCGATCCCTACCTGCCTTTTCGTCAGGCGCTGACGCAGCTTACCGGCGATGTGGTCACCGGCTCAGGCGGCGCCTTACTAACCCAGGAGTATGCCAGGCGCTTGTTTGCGGCTATGCCATTGACCATGCCTCGCCTGGTGAACCAGGCTCCCGATCTCCTCGACACGTTTATCCCTGGTGCGGACTTTCGCCACCGGGCGGCTACCTTTGCCGGCACCGAATCGCTCTGGTTCCAGCAACTTTGCGCCCAATTGGATAATCCTTACCGGCAAAACCTGCGCCAGGATCGTCTCTTTAGCCAGGTCACAGCCTTTCTCAAGGCCATTGCCGCCGAACGCCCATTATTGCTCATCCTGGAAGACTTACATTACGCCGATGCCACCACCATCAGCCTGTTTTTCCATCTCAGCCGGGAGATTAGGGATTGCCCGATCCTTTTGCTGGGCACTTACCGGCCAGAGGAGATCGTCATAGGCTGGGGCGAGGGCAAGCATCCCCTAACCAACATCGTCGGCGAACTAAAACGACAACAGGGCGATATCTGGTTAGATTTGGGTGAAACGACAACGGCCGAGGGGCGGGCTTTCGTCGATGCTTTCTTGGACAGCGAGCCCAACCGGCTGGACGAAAACTTCCGGTCGGCGCTATTTGAGCACACCGGCGGGCACGCCCTGTTCACGGTGGAGTTGTTGCGCGCCATGCAAGAGCGCGGGGATCTGCTCCAGGATGTAGACGGCCGTTGGTTGGCCGGCGAGATGGTTGACTGGCACACCCTGCCGGCTAAGGTGGAAGGCGTCATCGAGCAACGTTTAAACCGGTTAGATGCCGGTTTACAATCTGCTTTAGCCATCGCCAGCGTGGAGGGGGAGACCTTTAACGCCGAAGTCGTAGCCCGGGTACAAAAAGGGGAGGAAAGCCAGTTGGTGCGGCGCTTGAGCCGGGAAGTGGAAAAACTACACCGGCTGGTACAGGCCGAAGCCCTGGCCTGGGCCGGAAGCCAACGCCTGTCCCGCTACCGCTTTCGCCACCAATTGTTCCAACAATACCTGTACCAGGGCCTGGACGAGATGGAGCGGGCCTATTTGCACGAAGATGTGGGCCGGGCCCTGGAGGAGTTGTATGGGCCAGAAGCAGAACAGGTAGCGGCCCGGCTGGCCTGGCACTTCGAGCGGGCTGGACTGGCCGAGCAAGCCATTGACTACCTGATCCAGGCCGCCCGGCAAGCTGTCCGCTTAGGCGCGAATGACCAGGTCGTCGAGCATTGCACTCGAGGGATGGCCTTGCTGGA
>Ga0209536_100007988_pt1 | contig 15972 bp, 15 predicted proteins | sample DeeMarSeWOR28_12_FD_187461 | JGI IMG/M metagenome (GOLD analysis project Ga0209536, IMG submission 187461) | Marine sediment microbial communities from White Oak River estuary, North Carolina - WOR-2-8_12 (SPAdes) (version 2) | ecosystem: Environmental > Aquatic > Marine > Intertidal zone >...
ACACCATCTTGCCGCGGCGGGTCTCAGGGGCACAGCCAAAAATGTACTGAAGGTTGGTTGTCTTGCCCGACCTCCCAGGATCGTAGTAAACGATCTTGCAGGTGATCTCACGGGTGGTGAAGTTCACTAGTGACATGGATCAGCGCCCGAATAGAGAGGCAAGGCTCTTGTGGAGGTCACGCTCGAAGTCGGCCGCAATAACCGGTTTGGTCGGTTCCTGATTGGGACACGCGGCAATCAGATCCTGCACCAAGTCTTCGTAGAACAGTTGAACCAGGCCAACTGACGACTCTGACCCGTAGACAACGAGGGCGAGTAGCGGCCCCCGAGGAGTAGACATCTCGGCAAGGAAGATGCCGTGCTGAACACCTTGGTGGTTCAACGCCCTGAAGGCTCCCTCGCCGATCGTGGTGGCGATCTCCCGAGTCGAAGAGACAATGGCCGCACCCAGGGCAGCCGCAGCCATCACGTCCACAGCACGTGTGAAACCGTGCTGGGCCAGTACCTGGCCGGCGGGCGTCATGATCAAGGTCAACCGCGCTCCTGCTTCGGTGACGAACCGAACGAGCGGGTCCTCGATCCAGGGTTCCACGACCCGTACGTGCTTCACTTCACCGCCTCCACCGCTCTGAGCATTTCGAGCCGTACGAGACCAACGTTTACGTCTTTCTCGGCAAGCACTACGACCAAAACGCCGTTCGGCGCCGGCATGGTGAGGAGCGTCCCGTGCTCCGCCTGGAGCTGGAGGAAATTCTGCTCGCCGACCCCCGCGCCGACCGTCGCTCGTGCCATTCGCGCCGACAGGCTCGCCGCCAACGCGGCAACAGCATCACCGCGCACTCCCTCCATCACCGCGTCGGCGATGACGAGCCCATCATCGTCGGTGACCAGCAGGGCACCACGAACGCCTCTCACTCGCGTGATCCCGTCCAAGGCCTGCTTGAACTGCTCACTCACGGCTGCTGCGCCTCGAGCCACTGAAGGGCAACCTCGGCGGCTCGGTCGGCCAAGACGGCGAGCCGGCCCGACGGTACGCTGCCGTCACGTGCCACCAGCAATAGCGTGTCGGATTCCGAACGGCTCACATGCATGCTGCCGCCGACCCCTTCCACGACCATCCAGTGCCAGTCACCCAACTCCAATATGCGGCTGCTGCGATCCGCCTCCTGGCAGCCACCCGATACGTACGCCGCGACGTCCTTCGACACATCCTCACCCAATTGATTGCTCATTCCGCCGCCAAGGACGCGGCCCCTGGTGTCAAACAGCAGCATCCCGTGATCTGCGCCATCCAGTCCCTGGAACAAGGATTGCTGCGGCTCCTCAACCACTTCGGTCAACTCTGCCGCTGCATCGCGCACCATGCGCAGGGCCTGGACCACGCTCTGATCCATGGGATCTGCGGCGACTGCCAGCTCCAGATGTTCTAGCGCTCCGTCGAGGTCGCCCCAGCGGTAGCACAGAAATCCCAGACCCTTGTGCGCTCCACGATGCCGCGGGTCCAGTTCAACCGTCGCCTGCCACTCGTCGTATGCCTGCTGGAGGTGTCCCATGTCAACCAGGATTCTGGCGTAGAGATCGTGAGAGTCGGCCAGTCGGGGGTGCCGCTCCAAGCCCGCCACAGCAGCTTTGGCCGCGGCATAGAGCTGGCCTCTTCGCCTCAAAGCTTCACCCAGCTCGAGAAAGACAAGGCTGTCAGGGTTGCCCGCCAGCTCCGCCGTCATCGAGCGGATGTCAATTCTCACTACTCTGCCCCAGTAACGTGTCCAATCGCTCGACCGCCTGCAATGCGTCCCTCACCTGCTCGATCTCGGCTTTGTCCTCTTCCGCGTGTTCCCCCAGCGTGAGCCATCGTTGCCACCACTCGACTGCCTCGCCATAACGGCCCTGCAACGCCAGCGCGTTCCCCAGCAGCCGGTGTGCCGCCACCAACATCGGGTCGATCCTGAGCGCCCTCCGCAGGTGCTCCTCGGCAGCCTCAGCCTGCCGGGCGGTCAACTCGACCCGGCCCAAGATGAGGTGCACGAGCGGATCGTGGGGACTCGAGGACCGAGCCAACTCGGCCCAGCTACGCGCACCGACCAGGTCCCCGTCATCGAGGGACTCATTGGCTCGTGCGATCACTCGGTCCAAGTCCTCCGTGGATTCTGCGTCGCTCACTTCCGCCTGCGGCTCGTGCAGCGTCAGTATGCCAGCGCTCTCGAGTCCGAATACCGTCTTGGCGACCTCGAATTCGGAGCGACCGAGCGCGGTCGAGATTGCACGCACATCCGACTCACAATCGACCACAGCCAACAGCTCCCATTCCGACGGTAACAGATCCAGATAGCCCTCGTGTTGTTCACCTGGAATGTAAACCGCGTATTTCGGGATCACGCCCAAATGCGGGATCTTGCGTTCGATCCGGGACCACTCGTCGATGCGGCGCGCACCTTCCATCAGGACCGATTCCGTGGGAATCCTGACCTTGGCCTCGGCGGGCATCTCGGGTAACTCGCCCTCCTCGAACGAGAAGTAGCCTTCGCGCCAACCCACGAGTTCGAACACGACTTCCTCGATCTGCATCCTGACTTGACGCTCCAGTTCCTTCTGCGTCAGTGCACCGATGCTCACCAGAATCTCGCCCAAGCGCCGTCCATCACCGCTTTCCTGCATCTCCCGCGCTCGATTCAAGTCGACCTCGGTTATCTTCCCCACGCGTACCAACAAAGCGCCCAGCAGATGCGGATTGCTATCGATTTCGGCGTACACCACGGCACCGCTCTCGAAATAGACCCGGCCACTGTTGTGACGCAGCTTGGATGTCGCCGTCAGAATCCCGGTCTTGCGATTCAGGTCGAGCAGCTGGAAGATATCGTGGATCCCCAGTTCCTTGAGCGGGCCCTCGATGGCCATCGCTACGCCACTCCGACCTTGAAGATGTGTTTGAGGTCGAGTGCCGACCGCGCGTGCTTGCGAGCTTCCCGCGCGAATGGCCCGTCGGGCTCCAACGCGATCACCGCATCCCATGACCTCACAGCTTCGGAGTAGCGTCTCAGCCGCGCCAGGACTACACCGGCGAAAAAGAGTGCGCCCGCGTGCTTGTCGTCGTGCGCCAAGATGCGTTGGAATGCTTCGAGCGCACGATCCAGCCTGCCGTCTTCGAGCAAAGAGTGTCCCAAACCCAAGAGGGCTTCCAGATCCGAGGGATCGTCGGTGAGCACCTCTACGAGGAGATTGACGGCTACTCGAGGCTTGCCGGCCTTACGGTACACACGGGCCAACGCCAATGCCGCCTCGGAGAAGGTCGGTAGCGCCTCGAGTGCTGCGCGGTAGGCCGACTCAGCAGCCCTCCAATCTTGCCGTGATTCGTGAACCCGGCCGAGGTCCGCCTGTACCTGCGCGAAACGAGGATCCAGAGCCAACGCACCCTGGTAAGCACGCTGCGCAGTGTCAAGATCACCCATCCCCACCGCGATGTCGCCTTCTAGCTTGAGCAGATCGGCCCGTTGCGGTGCGCGGCCCCGGGCTACTTTCAGAGACTCAAGTGCGAGCGCCGGGTCTCCCGCCGCGAGTCGGCATTCAGCCAGCACGACCAGCGAGTCGACGTCGGCGGGGTTCTCCGCGACCAATGCGGCGGCGTCTCGCACGGCCTCCTCCCCTCGCCCGAGGGCCAACAACTGACGCAACTCACCCAGCCGCGCATCATTCCGGTCATCCCCTATCTCGCGGACCGTGCGGTACCGCTCCAGTGCCTCTCCGTGTAGGCCGCGGCGCGCAAAAATGTCGGCAGAAAGCATCAGGCTCTCCACCTTGTCCGCTCCACGCGACGCGGCGCGATCGGTCTCCGCTGCAGCGAGATCCAACAGCCCCTTCTTGAGGTAATCCCGGGCAACCGCCAGCGGATCGGCGCCACCCGCCGCCTTGGAACCCACGGGCCGCCGCTCGATCTCCGCGAACAAGTCGTCGACCAGACCCTGGTCGAAACTGATTGCCGGAGCGTGCTCCGAAGTCACGTCGGCAGAGATCTCCGGAACTACGGCGATATCCGGATCCTCGTACTGCATGTCAATCGAGAGCCTGAACTTCTGGGGTACATAGTACGGATCGATGCTCTGAGCGCGGCTGACGGCGCGCAACGCTCCGTCATAGTCCCCCAATGTGGAGAGCGCGAAGCTGAGGTTGTAGTGCGCCTCCGCCAGATCCGAATCGGATTCCACCGCTCTAGCAAACGCGTTGCGAGCATCTTCTGGGCGGCCCAGCTCGTTGAGTACCAAGCCGATGCCGTTCCACGCCGGCGCGTTCTCAGCTTCGGACTCGAGAACGTTGCGATATGCCTCCAGCGCCAACTGCAGCCGCTTCAACTTGAGCAGCAATAGTCCCATGTTGAGCCGGGGAGTCGCGAGATCCGGTTCGGCACGCACCGACTCGGCCAAGGCCGAGACCGCCTCATCGTGCCAACCATCCTGGGCAAGCGCGATCGCCAGGTTGTTGAGTGCAAGCGCATATCTGGGTGACAACTCCAGTGCGCTGCGGTATGACTCTATCGCCTCGGCAAACCGACCCAATTGATGCAGCACGACACCGCGTTCGTTGCACAGCTTGGGAGAGTCCGGCTGTTCCTCCAGGAGTGAGTCATACACCCTTAGTGCCGCTGGGTGGTCGCCCAGGAGCAAGTGAGTCTCGGCCATCGCATTGCGCACCAAGCTGCGATCCTCTCCCAACTCGAGTGCCAAGCGGTACTCCCGCAACGCTTCCTGGTAATAGCCCTGCTGGCGGAAAGCCCGCCCGAGGTTGTAGTGGGCGTCGGGCGCCCGCTCAAACGCATCACTGGCCGCAGCATGGAACGGCGCGCTCCTGCGGTCTCCCGTCAGGCGCTCGATCGAGAGGTTGGTCTGGGCCCGCGCATATGTCGGATTGAGTTGGATCGCCCGCTTCGTGGCAGCCCGGGCCTCCTCATGCCGACCCATGTCACCCAAGACGAACGCCATGAGGTACTGCACATCAGCATAATCGGGCGCCAATTCGGCAGCCCGCCCCAGTGCCTCCAAGGCTTCTTGATTGAGCCCTCGGTTGTAGCGCGCTTCGCCAAGATAGAAATGGATCACACTGCTTTCAGGGTCCAACTCGCAGGCACGATCGAGCCATTCGGTTGCCGCTTCCAGGTTGCCTCGGTTCTTCTCCGCCAGCGCGAGTTGGACGATGGCCGCCACGTCGGAGTGGTTCCGAGCGGTCAGCGTCTGGAATTCGCTGACCGCCTCATCGAACCGACCCAGCGACGCATACGCGCGTCCCAATTCCCACCGGCTCTCGCGCAATTCCGGGTCCCGCCGCAATTCTTCACGTAGTTCCGTCACCCTCCGTTCGAAGTAGCCCGATTGCTGGTGTGCCAACTCCAGGTTGCGCTGGGCCACTTGCATCTTGGGATCCAGCTCCAGCGCGTAGGTGAACTGCTCGACGGCATCGTCAGTGAGATCCTTCACAAAGTAGAGCACGCCTAGGTTGTTGTGTGCCCCGGCATCGGATGGATCTATCCTTTGCGCCAGTGAACGGAGGACCTCGCGGTCCTGCTCGGAAAGTCCCATACCCTCAAGTGAGCTGAATAGCGTCGAGTATCGCCTTGAGCGACGCCAGGTCTGGCAGCAAGAGGAAGTGCCCCTTCAGCTTGCGGCCAGCTTCTTCAAAGTGGAAATCAGTTTCAACACAGAACACATGATCCCAGTCCCGCCCGAAACCGAGCTGAGCGCTCGTTATCACTGCCGCGGCTACGTCAATCTCCAGACTGGGAACGGATGGCAAGAGCATCATCCCCATGAAATCCGACAGCGCGTTCATGTACGCGCCCCCCAAGATGTTGCCCGCTTCCTTGAGACCCGATCTCTCGAGGTCCTCGAAAGACTCGGTCGTGCCGGGGGTGCGCCGAAGCAGCAGGTCGCACAGCAACTTGGCGTTGGCTTCCGGGAGCAGCAACAAGGTTCTTCCCGTGAGATCACCGAGCATGTGCATCAGCACCGCGGCTACTATTTCATCGGGATCGAGCACCACGTCGGAAAGACCTTCCAGACCGGTGACGTTGATCTGTGGGACACTTATCATGATGCGCCGGTCAGTGAGCTGCGAAAGTGCCGTGGCCGCATGACCGGCGCCGATGTTGGCCACTTCCTTCAGAGCGTCCAACTGCAGCGCTTCGAGCTTATTCAATTCGTCCATCACTGTCTCCCTACACGAGCCCGCCGGCGTCCAGGATCAGAACCGGCATACCGTCTCCTAGTATCGTTGCGCCACTGAATATTGGCAGAGTACCGTTGGGCGGATCAAAGGACTTCACGACGATTTCCTGCTGACCGGTCAACGTATCGACCACGACTCCGGACCGCCTGCCTCCAATCTGGACAACGACGACCGGTCGCCGGGCCGGCACCGTTCCAGAGACGCTGACCACTTCACGGAGGTCCACCAGCGGGATGACGGCCCCACGGTACATCAACCCAGACTGCCCTTCCAGCTCGGTAACCGCGGACGTATCGAGATCCAAAGTCTCCGTCACATGCGTGATCGGCAAAACGTATCGTTCGCCACCAACCGCCGCAGTGAGCGCACGCACAATGGCGAGGGTGATTGGCAACTGAAGGGTGAAAGTAGTCCCCACACCAACCTCGCTGCTGACTTCCAATCCGCCACCCAATGCACGGAGGCGGGTTACCACGACATCGATGCCTACTCCCCGGCCCGACACATCGGAAACCTGGTTCACGGTGCTGAAGCCGGGCCGAGCCAGCACCCTCAAGAGCAGCTCATCGCCGAGTGTATCGACGTCCTCTCCCACCAGTCCTTCTCGCTTGGCGTTTGCCAGGATCTTGTCGCGGCCGATTCCCCTGCCGTCGTCGCTTACCTTGATGGCGACCTTGGCTTTCTCCCGCAGAGCGGAAAGAACGATACGGCCTTTGGCCGGCTTCCCCATCGCTTCGCGTTCGGCAGGCGGCTCGATACCGTGATCGATTGCGTTGCGCAGTAGGTGGACCAGCGGATCTCCAATCTCGTCCAGTATGGCCCTATCCAGCTCGATGTCCTTTCCTTCCACCTGAAACTCGACTTGCTTGTCCAGTTGCCGAGCCAGGTCTCGCACCAGACGTGGAAATCTATCGAACACCTGCCAAACCGGTGTCATCCGCACCTGAATTATCTCAGACTGGAGGTCTGATGTGAGCCGAGAGATCCTCAATGTCAGATCGTCGAGGTCTCCCTCCGGACGCATCGCGCTCAGCTGGGTGAGCCGATCACGCGCGGTCACCAGCTCCCCGATCAAATCCATCATCGAGTCGATTCGCTGCAGGTCCACCCGAACGTGCCGGCTTCTCCCACTGGCAACATCCTTCACTTCACGGACGGATTCTCCGGCCCCCACCAAAACCTGTTTGATGTCTCCGGCAGCCCGAATCTCGCGTTCGATCAGGTCTGACGCGAGCGACGTTTCGAGCAGGAAGCTGAACTGACCATCGAATTCGTCAGACTCAAACGCGCTCAGTGAGGGCCTGACTTCGTGCACCGTTCCGATCGCTTCCATCCGACCGACAACCACCGCGGCTCGTGCGCCAGTTAGCATGCTGCTCGGGTCAACCTGAACGCTGATCCAGACTCCGGGGCCCTCCGGCACGGCCAGTTGCGGCATCGATGGTCGCGACGGGCGGCGCGGAACCGCACCGATACTGCGGGTCGCCGCCTCGAGTGCACCCAGTATTTCGGAGACGTCCAACCGCGTTTCGCGACCCGATACCGCAGCGGCTACCGCTTGCTCCAGAGCGTCCGTAGCCTGAAACAAGAGCTCGAAGTGATCCTGCGTAACCTCATGATCTCCGCTACGCAGTATGTCGAGCAGGCTTTCCATGCGATGTGCCAGGTCACTGGTCACCGCGTAGCCCATCGCCGCCGCCATTCCCTTGATCGTGTGGACGGCACGGAAGATCCCGGCCACCGGCTCTGTAGCTTGGGGATTGTGCTCCCACTCCAGCAGCTGCTGGTTAATCGAGCTTAGATGCTCCTGGCTTTCGGCAAGGAAGAGCTCCGCATACTGGGAGGGATCCATGCCTACCCGAGAACTCTCTGTACCGCCTCGAGGACACGGGAGGGCTGGAACGGTTTGACTACGAAGTCCTTGGCACCGGCCTGAATCGCCTCAACCACCAACGCTTGCTGTCCCATGGCGCTGCACATCAGAATCCGGGCGCCGGGATCGTCCTTGATGATCTCGCGAACCGCGTCTATGCCGCCCATATCGGGCATGACGATGTCCATGGTTACCAGGTCAGGCTTCAGCTGCTTGAATTTCTCCACGGCCTGAACCCCGGTTTCGGCCTCGCCAACCACTTCGTATCCAGCCTGAGAGAGAATGTCGCCTATCATGGTTCTCATGAAGATGGCGTCATCGCAGACGAGAACTGTATGACTCACGGGTCCCCCCTAGGCTGCCAAGTATGGGCCAAGTAGCGCATCGGTGTCGAGGAGCACGAAGGACCAATCCGCCCGCCGCCCGACGGCCTTCACCAGCCGGACGTCGACCCCCGGGAGGTCAGCGCGCTCGGCCAGATCCTCAGGTGACACCGAGAACATGTCGAGCACGGCATCCACCGAGAATCCCACCGTGCGCTCACCCACCTCCACCAGGATCACTGGACCGTCTCCATTACCCGGTGGATGGTTGAGCGCTTGCCGCCCGTTTATCAGCGTGACCAACCGTCCGCGCACGTTGATCAGGCCTTCCACCGCCTCCCGCGCACCGGGGATGCGGGTGGCCCGCTGCGCGGGGAGGATCTCTTGTACGACCGACGCGTCAGCAGCACAGGCCATGTCGGCCACGCGGAATAGCAAGAGCCGGACGCCAGCGTAATCGTGCATCTTATTAGGCGAAGCCAAGATACTCCAGCACGTTAGTGCGATCAAGCAGATCGGGATCATCGCCCGCTGTAGCCAGCGCCCGACGCAGATCGCGCGGCCAGTCGGCCCGAAACCGCAAGATCTCACCGGTTACCGGATGATTGAACCCGAGTTCTGTGGCATGCAGTGCCTGGCGTGGTGTCACCCGGACCAGGGCGAGAGCACGTTGCCGCTGTGAAGCGGCGGCCCGCCGATGTCCGCCGCCGCCGTATACCGGATCACCCACGACCGGATGCCCGACGTGGCTCAAGTGAACCCGGATCTGGTGAGTGCGGCCCGTGGCAAGCACGACGCGGACCAGATCGCACAGATCGAAACGGGCGACCGGCCAGACCCGAGTGCGCGCCATTCGGCCGGTTGCCAGCACGGCCATGCGTTTCCGATCATTGGGGTGCCGCGCAATCGCAGCTGCAATATCGATCGGGCCTTTCACATGCCCCCAGGACAAAGCCGCGTACACCCGCTCGACGCGCCGCCGGGTCAAGTCGCGAGCCAGCTTCTGATGGGCCGCGTCCGTCTTGGCCAGCACCATGAGGCCGGACGTGTCCTTGTCCAGGCGGTGCACTATACCGGGACGACCTGCATCCTGCGCGGCCAATCGTGTCCCTCGAGCGGCCAGCGCATTCAGCAGTGTGTCATCCCAGTGCCCGGGGGCCGGATGCACCACCAGTCCGGCCGGTTTGTCGAGCACCAGGAGGTGATCGTCCTCGTAGATTACGTCGAGTGGAAGGTCGTAAGCTGCGATCCTCCGCGGCCGCTTGCCGCCCGACTCCCGCAGCTCGACCGTGAGCAGGTCTCCCCGGGACAGGCAGCGAGATGCCCGAGCCCGTTCGTGGTTTACCTGGACGGCACCTTCGGCGACCAGTCGAGCAACCTGAGTCCGCGACAGCGAGAGCTCGCGTGCAAGGAACCGATCGAGCCGCTCGGTAGATGGCGCCAGCACTTGAAAGGTTATCGGCTGCTCCACGGCGCCGAATCGATGATCAGGTGGATGCTTCTTGGGGGCTGGCCTGCTCCCGGCCTGCGGCTTTCTCCCGTTTCCCCTCAGACCACAGTACGGATGCGAGAGCAACAGCACCACAACTCACCGCCATGTCTGCGACGTTGAAGGTCGGCCAATGGAACGTGCCGATCCACACATCGATGAAATCAACGACACCTTCCGAACTGCGGATGCGGTCAATCAGGTTCCCTACCGCGCCGCCGCAGACCATTCCCAGGGTGACGAGACGAAACCACTGGTTCGGCGAGGTCTGCCGCACCATCGCTCCCAGCACGACGAGGGCGATGATAGCGAGTGTCATGAACACCCAACGGGAATGGGGTCCAACGTGGATCCCGAAGGCGGCCCCGGGGTTGTGTACCAAGCGCAGGGAAAGCCAGTGCCCGATGAGATAAACGGGGGTTCCGCTCGACAGCTGGGCTGCAGCCAGCTGCTTGGTGATGAAATCGAGCACGACAACCCCCCCCGCGACCCACCAGAACAACAAGCGGCTACTTGTCTTTGCCATCTTCTTCCTTCGCTTTGCACTTGATACACAGCCGAGCATGCGGTAGAGCGTCGAGCCGCTCGAACGCGATTTCGTCACCGCATTCGTGACACTTGCCGAATTCCTCCGGATTGCGATACAAGCGTCTGAGCGCCTCGTTCACATGCCACAAGTAACGGCCTTCCTTGGACGCAAACAAGAATTGCTTCTCGCGCTCCATGGCGTCAGTACCTTGATCCGCCATATGAAACGAGTAAGCAGACAAGTCACCGTCAGAACTCTGTAGAGTACCGCTGAATTGCTCGTCGTAGTACCCCAATTCTTTCATCACCCGATTGCGTTCCTCCAGCAACCGCTTCTCAAGGTGAGCCAACTGCTTCTTATTCATAACACCTGGCTTCCGCTGCTTCACTGTTTTGGGGTTATTAGCTGCCATCGTGCTTCTTCAAGGTTAAAGTTATGGTGTTGCCATCTATGTGGACCGACTCCGACACGTCCGGATCCACCAGGTCAGATCCCACTTCCACCCGGCGAGCGAGTGTTTCACGGGCGATGAAGGTTTGATGGACAGCCACAGCTGCCAAGACACCGTCCGCTCCGGACATGCCCAATTCAATCCGAGTATCGTAATCATATGCGGCTTCTTTGCGTAGTCGCTGCACTCGATTCACCACCTCCCGGGCGACGCCTTCCAGCTCGAGCTCCGCCGTCAGGTTCGGGTCCAGAGCAGCCACGTAGGGCCCGTGGCTCTGAACCAGCCAATCGGTGGCCACATCGCGCTCGACCGTTATATCCTCGGGCCGGTACTCATAACGCTTCCCATTCACCTCCACCGTCTGTGGATTACCGGCCTCCAGTTCCCGCAGCTGCTCCGGCGTCAGTTCGGCGGCTAGCCCGGCTGCGAGTGGTGTCTCCTTGGCGTACACCTTGCCGAGCGTGCGGAAGTTGGGCTTGGCCTTGAGCCTGACGAGACTCTCGTCCGATTCCACCACCGTTATCTGCCGCACGTTGACCTCGGTGGAGAGTGTCTGCAGCAAGGAATCAAACACCTCTCCCCTTACGTAGGCCGGCACCGCCACTTTCATCTGAGCCAAGGGCTGGCGCGTGCGGATTCCCCTGGATTCGCGGATGGAACGGGCGAGCCAGGCGAGGGTCCGCACGGCATCCATGGCATGATCCAGCGACTCGACCCGCTGGCCCGCGGCTACAGGGAACGCAGCCAGGTGGACCGACTCCCCGGTCAAGCGCCGGTGGATAGCGTCGCTCAGGAACGGCGCTGCCGGCGCCAGCAGCCGGCACACCGTCACAAGCGCGGTGTGCAGAGTCGCCAGGGCTGCCCGATCCGCGTGCGAGTCCGGCGCCCAGAAGCGGGCACGATTGACCCGCACGTACCAATTCGACAGATCGGCGTCGCAAAACTCCATGATGGCCCGAGTTCCGGCCGTCACGTCGAAGTTCGACCACGCACTGCGGACGGTGTCCACCAAATGATCCAGCCGGCTCAGCAGCCAACGATCGACGGCCGGTCGTTGGGATACGGGGGGCGCGTCCTGCGCGTCCCACTCCTCTACATAAAGTGAGAAGAAGCCGTAAGTGTTCCGCAGCTGATTCAGGAATCCCAGGGCCACTTCCGGGATCGCTCTCGAATCGAACCGCTTCGGCAACCACACCTGGCTTCCGGCCAGCAGATATAGCCGCACCGCGTCGGCGCCGAACTCCTCGACCGCGGCAATCGGATCGGCCACATTCCCCAACCGCTTTGACATCTTGCGGCCCTCGGGATCCAGCAACAGCCCGTTCACGATCACGTTGCGATAGGCCGTCTCATCGTGAGATCCGGCAGCGATTGCCAGCAGGGAATAGAACCAGCCACGAGTCTGATCGAGCCCTTCACATATGAAATCGGCGGGGAAATGACGCCGGAACTCCGCATCGTTCTCGAACGGATGGTGCCACTGAGCATAAGGCATGGCGCCGGAATCGAACCAAGCGTCGATCACTCCGGCGACTCGTAGCATCGTACCATCGCACTCGCTGCAGCTGAATGTTACGGAGTCCACGTGCGGCCGGTGGGGATCGAAATCGGGGGGCAGATCCGTGCCCATTAGGGTCGCCAGCTGGTCGAAGGATCCGACCACGACACGGTGTGATTCATCGCCGTCGCAGACCCAAACCGGGAGCGGAGTACCCCAATAGCGGTCGCGCGACAGAGCCCAGTCCACGTTGTTCTCCAACCACTCGCCGAAGCGCCCGGTTCCAACTTCCGCCGGATACCAGTTGATCCGGTTGTTGAACTCGATCATCCTGTCTTTGAACGCCGTGGTCCTGACGAACCACGATTTCCGGGCATAATAAATCAGCGGCGAGTCACAGCGCCAACAGAAAGGATAGGTGTGCTCGTACCCTGCCTCCTGGTAACGCCCGAACAACTTGCCCTCGCGCTCAAGCCGCGTGGCAATCACCGGATTCGCTTCGAACACCGTAAGTCCGTTGATCTCCTCCCACCGCGTCGCCGCGAACCGGCCCGCAGCGTCGACCGGATTGACGAATGCGATGCCCTCGTTCTGCGCGACCGAATAGTCATCGGCACCGAACGCCGGTGCGATGTGCACCAAACCGGTTCCTTCCTCACTGGTGACGAAATCGCCGGCGAGCACACGGAAGGCGTCGTCCGGCCCGACATCTACCGCATCCAGCAGCTGCTCGTAGCGCCAGCCAACCAGATCGCTGCCCTTTAACGTATTCCGCACCGGGAACTGCCCCAGCGGCTTACCACCGGTTGCGCCCGGGACGACCGTGTATTCGGCGATGGACCGCTCGACGACAATCCGCTTGCCCTCGACTTCGAGCTCCAGGTAGGTCAGGTGCGGGTTTGCAGCTATGGCCACGTTGGATGGCAGCGTCCAGGGTGTTGTAGTCCAGACCAACAGGAATCGCTCGTGATCATCTTTCTGCCCGACCACTCGGAACAGAGAGTATATCGAAGGGCTCTTGTGCGTGTCGTAGCCCAACGCGAGCTCGTGGCTAGACAAAGACGTCCCGCATCGAATGCAATACGGTAGAACCTTGTGGCCCTCGTAAAGAAGATCCTTCTCCGCCAGCCGCAGCAGCAACGACCAAACGCTCTCGATGTAATCGTTGGTATAAGTCACGTACGGCCGGTCGTAATCCAGCCAGTACCCGATGCGCTCCGACAGGGCCTCCCACTCCGCCTTGTACCGGAAGACACTCTGTTTGCACCGCTCGTTGAACGCTGCGATCCCGTACGCTTCAATGTCGGGTTTGCCACTGATCTCGAGTTCCTTCTCGACCTCGATCTCCACTGGTAGTCCGTGAGTGTCCCAACCGGCGATGCGTGTCACGGATTCGCCCAGCATCGTGTGATATCTGCACACGAGATCCTTGATGGCGCGGGCGAACACGTGATGTACTCCCGGTCTGCCGTTGGCCGTGGGAGGACCTTCGTAGAAGACGAACGGGTCCCCGTCGCGAGTGGCTGTGAGAGTGCGGCGGAAAAGATCCTCCGACCGCCACACCTCGAGCAACTCACACTCCAGCTCACTAAGGCCAGCAATACCCAGGGGCTCGTACGCCATCATTACATCCGTTCGAGCACGCCCGTTACGAGACGGGTCAGGTTTGGCTCAGCAGCTTGCGCCGTCGCGATGATCTCGTCGATGTCGGCCGGATCGAGCGCGTCGGGCAGGCACTCGTCAGTGATGATCGAGATACCGAGAATTCTCATGCCGGAGTGCACCGCGACGATCACCTCGGGCACTGTCGACATCCCAACCACGTCAGCTCCGATGATCCGGAGGAAGCGATACTCCGCCGGGGTCTCGAGGTTCGGACCCGGTACGGCTACATACACACCTTCCCTGAGCGTGATCTTCATGTCGCGTGCGACTGCACGCGCCAGTTCACGGAGCCTGGGATCGTAGGGGGTCGACATGTCGGGGAATCGCGGTCCCAACGCTGCGTCGTTGCGACCGATCAAGGGGTTGTCGCCCAACAAGTTGATATGGTCCGCGAGAAGCACGAGTTCGCCCGCGGACCACAGCGGATGCATCCCACCGCAGGCATTCGACACAATCAGATTCTCGGCACCCAGCGCGCGCATTACTCGCACTGGAAACGTTATCTGCTGCATCGAGTAGCCTTCGTAGCGGTGAAAACGTCCCTGCATCGCCACGACGCGCTTGCCTCCCAATGTTCCCAGAAGCAGCCTGCCAGCGTGTGTTTCCACTGTAGACAACGGGAATCCGGGTATGTCTTCGTATCCTATTGCCGCGTTGCCCGCTATCTCCCCCGCCAATCCTCCGAGCCCGGTTCCCAGAACGAGAGCAACCTCGGGAACCATGTCCGTGACTCCACGCACCGCATCAACGGCGTGCTGGATATTTTCTGCCTTGTGCGCGGTCGTCACGCGGCCTCCGGTGGCTTGCCATTCTGCTCCAGCTCCGCCAACGCGTCCAATTGGGCCATTTGTCGATCGAGCAGCCTGCGGAAAGATCCCAAATATGCACTGAACTGGTGCTGCGCTTGTTCCAACCCGTGGCGCACGTTGACCTCGGATTGCTGCGCCTCCAACAGTATCCGATCGGCCTGCGTCCGAGCGTCGCGTAGGATCGCGGCCACTTCCTGTTGCGCCGCCTTATGAGTCACTTCGCGTAGCTGCTGAGCCATCATGACTGCGTCGTTGATCGCCTTCTCGCGCTCCCGCAGAGCCTTGAGCTGTTCGCGCAGGTTCTTGATCCGCTCTTCCAGAGTAGCGCGCTCCTTGAGTAGCCGTTCCATCTCGTTGGCGACACGTTCACGCATCTCCTCCACACTCGCCGGATCGTAGCCGTACAGCGTCTTGTTGAACTGCTGGGATCTCACGTCGATCGGCGTGAGTCTGAACTCCTCTTCGGTCATATCGGACGCTCCCCAAACAGAACCGTTCCCAGCCGCAGAATCGTAGCCCCTTCCGCCACCGCAGCCTCATAATCCCCGGACATTCCCATCGACAGCTCCGGCACTTCCAGCCCGCCAGCCCCGAGGTCTTCCCGCAACCGCCGCAGCGCGGCAAATACTCGCCGCTGCTCGGCCACATCATCGGTCAACGGAGCCATCGTCATCAGCCCCCTCAGGCGGAGGTGCGACAGCTCACCGACCCTGGCTGCAACCTCAGCCAGCTCAGCCGGACTACACCCCGTCTTCTGCGGCTCCCTGGCTACGTTTACCTGGACCAATACAGGCAATGGACCAGTCCCTTCTCGCCTGTTCTCCATCGCCCGTTGCAACGCCTCGGCCACCCGCAGCGAGTCGATCGAATGTACCCAGGCAAACCGACCTGGTACGTGTTTGGCCTTGTTCGTCTGCAGATGGCCGATCAGATGCCAGTTAACCGGCAATCCCTGTAGAGCCTTCTGCTTGCCCAATGCTTCCTGGATGCGGTCTAACAATTCTTGGTCGCGAAACGGCTTACGCAAAAAATCCACGGCGCCACGGCGCATGGCTTCTACTGCCATGGGAATATCCCCATGCCCCGTGATAAACACGATCGGCACTTCGGCCTTCATCGCCTGCA
>Ga0209536_100007989_pt1 | contig 15971 bp, 16 predicted proteins | sample DeeMarSeWOR28_12_FD_187461 | JGI IMG/M metagenome (GOLD analysis project Ga0209536, IMG submission 187461) | Marine sediment microbial communities from White Oak River estuary, North Carolina - WOR-2-8_12 (SPAdes) (version 2) | ecosystem: Environmental > Aquatic > Marine > Intertidal zone >...
AATACAGGGCGCTTACTAAAGGCGCCCTGTCCTGTTTATTCCGGTAACAACCAGATCAAATTCATTTAGCTTTTCATTTGTTTTCAGGCTGTTTCATTTTCCACCATTTCCCATCTGGGCCATCAATCATCAGACGAATATAAGCAGCGTTGCTCTTCTCGCCTGGCATTACGCTTCCGCCACCAAAATCGATGGCGTAGGCTTTTTCAGTGTCACCTTTTTTTTCCATGCCGGTCCAGAAGGCTTTTGAAGGTGTTGCAGGGAACACAGTCAAATTAACCCTTGGTTCAAAACATTTTCGTTCAGTGATAGAAGCCAGTTCCGGCACATAGGGCAGCCGCCATTTCGTGGGCTCCCCGAATGTATCGCTGTTCAGTTCCGCGACAGCATCTCGGGCTTCCTGCCAGCTATAGGCTTGCGCCGTACCCGCACAGGTCTTGCCATCCCATTTCTGGCCCATGGCGCAACGCATCCAGGTAATCTTGGTTTCTTTATCAGTCACCGTGCCATTATCGTTAAAGATAAAACGCGAGGTTGGTGTTGATTCTTCCAGATTGTCCCTGCAAGTTTGATCAGCCTGGGCAGCAACCGTAAACAGGCTAGCTAGTAAGAAGATGCCAGGATAATGGAAACGCATAAATAACTCCGAATTTTTTAACAAATAACAATTTTATAAATAAATAGTTGGACTACGAAATGTATTGATTCAGAATTTCATTTTGACATAAAAAAACACCCACCCGCAAAATATTCCTTGCGAGTGGGTGACTATGTTTTAAACCAACGTTCTTAAAACCAAAACTGGGTTGGCTTAAAGGAGGATTAAAGGCTTAACGATTACCTTCGTTGTTGGTCGGATAACCCGGTCCACTTATAACAAACGGAGCAGTTTGTTTATTCATGCCAGGATCGAGTTTGGCACCACGATTCATGTAGGTCGCATAGGCTTCCATGGCAATCATTTCTTTGCTGTCATAAGCGTAACCTTTCCCGTTCTGGACTACCTGTATGCACCAGTTAATCATTTCTCTCAGTGTTCCGACCTTACCGAGATTAGTCTGATACTTAGGCCATGATTCTGGTTGAGTAGCCGATCCATCAGGATGACAGTTGGCACAACCAAGCCCGTTAGTGCTAAGCTCCGGATGTTTACCACCTGCACCCTCACCGGTATGCCACAGTTGATCGCCATAGGCGACTGCTTCCATCAGTCTGTCAAAATCGGCCGCATCGTCCAGTGGCTCCTTAGACTGGGTAGGTGCGCTAATCACAAAGATAAGAATACCCAGCAGCATCGACATGGCACTTGCTTTCGCAAACAGTTTATATTTCATATTATCCATCTCCTGTATTCTTGGTTTCTATTAAAGCTTCACGCCGCGCTTAACCGCTTCGGGAATTGCTGACGGATTAAATGGATCGTAAAACATGGTGCCGGAACCATCTTCTGCAACACTGAGATGGTGGCTACCCATGCCATCTTTAAAATCGCCCGGGTCCAGTCGATTGTGGCGAATATTAGGATATGGCAAATCCACAGGCGGGTACGGCCATGGCCAGGAGGTGGAGGATGTTCCGATCGAGCTAATATTGCCAATCTTGTTAAAGACAACCTGATGAACATGTCCGTGGACAGCCATCACATTATCAAACTTCCGCAGAATGTCCCTGATTTCAGGTGCATCCTTGGTGGCAAAATTCCATCTCGGGTAGTAGTCCCAGAGTGGGGAATGGGAGAAGAAAATAATCGGTGTATCGGGCTTGACCTTCTTGACATCTTTCTTCAGCCACTCAAGTCCTTCCTCCTCAACGCCCCATGGGCCACAGGAGTTACATTCAAGTTCCAGTACACGACCCATGCGTTGTTCAGGGGTGAGACCCGGGCCGGTCCAGAAGTCTGCAATCTTGATGGAGTTCATGCCGATTACATGTACACCGTTATGATTGATGGACCAGTTCTCGTCGCCAAACAAACTTCGCCAGGCTTTACCCATATCCAGGTACCAGTCGTGTTCACCCGGGATAACTTTATAGGGCATTTTGAGCTTATCGAGCATAGCTTTGCCCTTCAAAAGCTCCGACTTCAGCCCGCTTTGACCGATATCACCGGCATAGATCACCATATCAGGGAGGGGTTTCATATTGTTGACCATGTTCACGGCATCCATGAACATACCATCGAAGCGGTGATCCTTGATGTCATACAAGTGACCGTCAGTTAAAACCGCAAAGGTAAAAGGTTTAATCTTTTTTGTAGCCGCTTCCGCTACACTGCCAAGGCCAATCATACTTCCGGCGCTAGGTGCAAACACGCCTGCTATCATAGTTGCGGCGGCTCCTTTCGCCGTTAAACCCAGAAAATCTCTTCTGGTTATTTTGTCTTTTTCGTCAAAAATTATTTTTTTGTCGGGAACAATTATTTTCTTATCATCGTCTTCCATTATTGACTCCTTGTTGGCAGTTTTACTTTCGGATTGAACTACTTACTTCCTCGTTTCCGAATTAATTGTTTGTAAATCACATTGCTATTAAATTCATTAAATAGTTACCTATTGTTTTGATCAGTTAAATGCTATTTGTGAGTATTAAGTGTGATAAGAAATAGATAAAATTGATTTTAGCAAAGCCCTTTATTGATCCCGCCTATTTAGTAGGTGTTATAGTTTTTGTAAAAGCGTCTCATTGATAATCCCTATAGTAGCGGGTATTTCCTACCCAAAACGGATCAATCGCTGTCCCAAAAATCAGCATTATCAAACTTCTTAATCATTCCTTAGTTATATTTATCGTATTTATGCTAAATTTAACTATATAGTTTCATTCAAAGCTTCCATAATTAATATAAAAACTAAACAACTAAATTACGCGTCGTCGAGGAAGCTGCCGCTACCCGCGCAGAGCAGCTAGAGGATTGTCATATGACACTGACAGAACTTCGCTACATTGTTGCGGTAGCCAAGGAAAAACAATTCTGTAAAGCAGCCAAAGCCTGTTTCGTAAGCCAACCAACGCTTAGCCTGGGTATCAAAAAACTGGAAGATGAGCTTGGTGTATTACTGTTCGAACGTAAACATCAGGACCTGGTCATCACGCCCATTGGCCAAAAAATTGTGGAGCAGGCAGAACGCGCGCTGAAAGAAGTTAAAGCCATTAAAGAACTCGCGCAGCTCGATCACGATCCTATGAGCGAACCTTTAAAACTCGGTGCGATTCATACCGTAGGACCTTACCTGTTTCCGGATTTGTTACCCGTGGTTCAGGAAAACGCGCCACAATTGCCTTTGCTGGTGGAAGAAAACTATACCAGCGAGTTAACCAAGAAATTAAAAAATGGCGATATTGATGCTGCAATCATATCGTTACCTTACAACGAAGCGGGTATTGAATCGGAAATTTTATACGAAGAGCCATTTGTTATCCTGGTCCCCTCTTCTCACCCGCTAGCTATGAATGACACCATATCGGTAAAACAGCTGGCCAGGGAAAGTATTCTTTTGCTTGGCCCACAACATTGCTTCCGTGATCAGGTGTTGGCGCTGTGCCCGGATTGTTTCAAGACCAGGAATGAAGAAGAGGATATTCATAACATCTTTGAAGGCAGTTCACTGGAGACCATACGCTTCATGGTGGCAGGTGGCGTCGGAGTAACGATAGTTCCGCGCATGGCAGCCTGCGCTGATCGTTATGCGCAACGCCTGATTAACATCAAACATTTCACCGGCATTGATCCGAGTCGGAAAATCGCCCTCGCCTGGCGCAAGAACTTTACCCGCATGGCGGCAATCGACATGTTGGCGCAGTGTATTCGTGACTGTTCACTGGGTGGCGCCAAGGTACATCGAGGTAAAGCGCAAAAATCTTTCAGATCTACAATATCCAGCTCGCCGCTGGAACAGCATCCTTTATAAATTAATACTGACTTTACCAATTCAGGTTTCAATAAATTCCAGCGCATTACCATCCGGGTCGCGGGTAAATAAGGCTTTTCTTCCCGACTTGCTGCGCGAAAATTCCAGCCCCGCTTGTTCAAGTTTGTTTTGTAGTGTATCAATATCGTTCACGGCCAATGCTACATGACGGTCGCGACCGCCGTGCGCCGGGCGACCTTTTACCGGATCAGGGTTTGGCAATTCCAGTAGATGAATTTGTTGCTGACCCACATTAAGCCAGGCACCGGCATAACCCAGATCCGGGCGCGACTCATCCAACGTTAATCCCAAAATTCCCTGATAAAAACTCAACGCGGTTTGCGTATCCTTAACAATAACGCTGCTATGTAATATCTGACTGATCTCTAATGTCATAGTCACTGACCTATAGTGGACAAATATTTTGTATCACTCTGCTTCATTAATGCGCGCGCTGACAAATATCCCGCCAGCACAATCAGGCTGCCGCCCATCCATTCGTTAGCGCTGATGACCTCATCACTTAACCATTGCGCAGACGCCGCCGCCGCTACCAGTTCAAACAACAGGATGACTGCGGATCGATATATCGGCATATGTGTCACACCATATTGCACGGTTAAGGTCATCACGATAATCATTACGCAGCCAATCAAGGTCGTCCAAATCCAGACCCCCGCTTCGACCACCGGAGCAGCCGCGTCTCCCAGCACAATCCAGACGACCGCAACAAGAGTAACGCCAAACCAGGCCGAAACCGTTTTAACACGCACAGAAATATGTTGAAGTTTTCTCACCAGCACATTGGATACAGAAAACGCCATGCCGGAAGTAATCGCCAGCCAGTCTGCGTAATCCTGTGGCCAGGGAAATCCCAGCGATGGATCCCACAACATGATCATGGCGCCAATCATCGCAACCGTTAATGTAGCGATGGACCATCCTGTCAACTGTTCCTTCAGTATCAACCAGCCCAACAAGGTGCTCCATAATGGTGACAGGTAAAACAGTAACACCACCCGCACCACGTTGCCGTCAATCACCGCCAGAATAAACGCGATATTCAACCAGCCGTTGGTGAGCGCGATGGCTGCTAATAATAAAGGTTGTTGTTTGATTTCCCCGAGTTTGCGCCAAAACACCACGCTGCCACATAAAAGTGCGGCGCTGTAAATGAGTAACGAAGTCCACAAGCCGGAGACACCGTAACTCTCGGCGATCCGTAACGGATACCACACAATACCCCATAAAGTGGCCGAAATTAACAGGCTGATGACCGGGAAAACTGCCGCAGAATGTTTGGAGGCGCTGTCGCTATGCACTATACTTATCCGCTATTTTCTGCTGCCCGCAGAGTATTTTTTGAACATCTTTATATCTTATTTCGGCATAATGCTGAAAATTTCTAACTTATTGATAAATATAAACAATAACTGTCAGTATGAATCCGGACCTGCAAAAACTCCACCCCTATCCGTTCGAAAAATTGATGCAGTTAAAGGCAGGCATCGCGCCGCCCGCAGATAAACCGCATATCGCATTATCCATTGGTGAGCCCAAACATGCACCTCCGGAATTCGTCAAAAAGGAAATGCTGAAGCAACTGGATCGCATGGGCAGTTATCCGTTGAGCAAAGGCATTGGTGAATTGCGCGAAGCCATAATCCAATGGCTGGTTCAGCGCTTTAACTTAAAAGCTGACTCACTGCATGCCAATAAACATGTACTACCTGTCAATGGTACCCGCGAAGCCCTGTTTGCATTTGCCCAGGCCGTGGTAGACCGCAGTCAGGACGCCATCGTGATGATGCCGAACCCCTTCTATCAGATATATGAAGGCGCAGCACTGCTGGCAGGCGCCCAACCTTATTATATGAACACCATCGCGGACAATGGTTATTTACCGGATCTGGAAAGCATTGACCCTGCGACCTGGCAACGCTGCCAGCTCATTTATATATGCACGCCGGGCAATCCTACGGGCGCGGTGATGAATTGCGAATACCTGCAACGATTGATTGCGTTGGCCGATCAGTATGACTTTATTATTGCCAGCGATGAATGCTATTCAGAAATCTATTTTAATGAACAGCACCCCCCCGTCGGATTATTGCAGGCGGCGGCCACCATGGGCCGTGATGACTATGCCCGCTGTATCGTATTCCACAGTTTGTCCAAACGCTCCAACGTACCGGGCCTGCGTTCCGGCTTTGTTGCGGGTGATGAAAAAATCATTCAGCAGTTTTTAAAATATCGCACCTATCATGGTTGTGCGATGCCGGAGTTTGTTCAATACAGCAGCATTAGCTTGTGGCAGGATGAGCAACACGTCAAAGCCAATCGCGACCTTTACCGGGAAAAGTTTGCCAGGGTTGTGACCACGCTGTCAGGCACATTAAATGTTACACAGCCGGATGCGGCATTTTATTTATGGCCGGAAACGCCAGTGGATGATGAAACTTTCGCGCGCGATCTTTATGCGCAACAAAATGTCACCGTATTGCCCGGCAGTTATTTATCAAGAGACAATGATGGCAATCCGGGTACTGACCACGTGCGTATCGCATTGGTGGCATCGGTTGATGAATGCATTGATGCCGCCCAGCGGATTGTGGAATTCTGTAAATCACTTTGAACGAGACGTCACTTCAACAGTAACGTCAACTGTAATGTCAAAATAATCAGGAGTAAAACATGAGCGACATACAACAAATAATAGAACAGGCTTTTGAAAATCGCGCGGAGATCACTCCGCGGAATGTGGACACCCATGTCAAGGAAGCGGTCAATGAAGCCATTAGCCAGCTGGACAGCGGTAAAGCACGCGTTGCTGAACAGAAAGGCGTTGGTGACTGGGTGGTAAACGAATGGTTGAAAAAGGCCGTGTTGTTGTCGTTCCGGATTGATGAAAACCGCTTTATGAAAGGTGGCTTCACCAACTACTTTGACAAAGTTGAGTCCAAGTTTTCTGATTATAACTCGCGTTCTTTCAACGACAGTGGCGTACGGGTGGTACCCCCGGCTGCAGCGCGCCGCGGTTCCTATATCGCACCCAATGTCGTACTCATGCCCTCTTATGTCAATATCGGTGCTTATGTTGATAGTGGCACCATGGTGGACACCTGGGCAACTGTCGGTTCCTGCGCGCAGATTGGTAAAAACGTGCATTTGTCTGGTGGTGTAGGCATTGGCGGTGTGTTAGAGCCATTACAGGCAGCACCCACTATTATAGAAGATAACTGTTTTATTGGTGCCCGCTCTGAAGTTGTGGAAGGTGTCATTGTCGAAGAAGGCTCAGTCATTTCCATGGGTGTCTACATCGGACAGAGTACCAAGATCTATCATCGCGAAACCGGCGAAATCACTTTTGGTCGTATCCCGAAAGGCTCAGTAGTAGTATCCGGCAACTTGCCTTCCAAGGATGGCAAGTACAGTTTGTACTGCGCGGTAATCGTCAAACAGGTCGATGAAAAAACCCTGGGCAAGGTGGGCATCAACGAACTGTTGCGGGAAATTCGATGACCATTATTTATGGCATCAAGAATTGCGACACCATGAAAAAAGCGCGGCGTTGGCTGGACGAACACAACGTCGCATATGAATTTCATGACTATAAGAAAGAAGGCATCGATGAAAAAACCCTGACGACCTGGTGCAAAAAGCTAGGCTGGGAAACCTTGCTGAACCGGCGCGGTACCACCTGGCGTAAACTGCCAGACAAGATCAAGGACACTATCAATGAAAAGTCGGCCATCAAACTTATGCAGGAGCAACCTTCCATTATCAAGCGGCCTGTTTTGATAAAAGGCAGTATCTACCTGGCGGGATTTGATGAACAGGAATACCGGACACTGTTGTAACGGATAACGTAGGCCGAACTATCGATGACATTCGCCATAGATCGAATTGACCACATTGTCATAACCGTGCGAGACATAGAAGCGACAGTGCGCTTTTACTGCGATAATCTAGGCATGACCCGAGTGACATTTGGCAAAGACCGCACTGCCCTGGCCTTTGGCCATCAGAAAATCAACCTGCATCCAGTGAGTAATGATATTGTTCCAACTGCGTCTCACCCTGCGCCCGGCGCGCTGGATATATGTTTGATTACAGACAACCCTATCGGGACGGTCGTCGATGAATTAGAGCAAAAAAATATCGCTATCGAACTGGGCCCTGTGCAACGTCAGGGCGCGCAGGGTAATATGACGTCAGTCTATTTACGCGATCCCGATGGCAATTTAGTGGAAATCGGGCACTATAGTGATCTTTAGGTATCAAACTGTAAACTAATGTCACAAAAATCAGAAACGCTAAAACTCGCCGAACAACTCATCAGTCGTCAGTCGGTAACGCCGGAAGATGCCGGCTGCCAGGACCTGATGATCGACCGGTTGAGCGCCATTGGATTCAAAGCGGAAAAACTGCGCTTTGAAGACGTCGACAACATCTGGTTACGCCGCGGTGACGCAGAACCACTGTATGCCTTCGCTGGCCATACGGATGTAGTGCCCACGGGCCCCACTGAAAAATGGCAATCACCACCTTTCACCCCATCCTATCGTGATGGCTATCTATATGGCCGTGGCGCTGCGGATATGAAAGGCAGTATCGCCGCCATGGTGACCGCAGTGGAACGTTTTGTAAACAAGCATCCCGATCACAAAGGCTCATTTGCGTTTTTGATTACCAGCGACGAAGAAGGCCCCTCGATCAATGGTACCGTCAAAGTGATCGAGGTTCTGCAAGCGCGTCAGGAGAAAATCCGTGCCTGTATTGTAGGCGAACCTTCCAGCATCGAACACGTGGGGGATGTCATTAAAAATGGCCGACGTGGTTCGCTCGGTGGTTACCTGAAAATTTTTGGTATACAAGGACACGTTGCTTATCCTCACCTGGCAGAAAATCCCGTGCATTTATTTGCCCCGGCACTCACAGAACTCTGTGCTATTGAATGGGATCACGGCAATGAATTTTTTCCGGCAACGACTTTTCAGATTTCCAATATTAAGGCGGGCACCGGCGCCAGTAATGTCATCCCCGGTGAACTGGAAGTCTGGTTCAACTTTCGCTTTTCCACCGAAGTGACCGATCAGGAACTTCAAAGCAAAGTAAGCGAACTGCTGGACCGACATCAGTTGAAGTATGAGTTGCAATGGACATTATCAGGACATCCTTTCCTCACTGCGGAAGGCGAACTGGTTGACGCCGCCAAAATAGCGATTAAGGAAGTCACTGGTATTGACACGCAACTTTCCACAACCGGTGGCACCTCTGATGGGCGTTTTATTGCACCTACTGGCGCGCAGGTGGTGGAGCTTGGACCATCCAACAGCACAATTCATAAAATCGACGAATGCGTGAAAGCAGACGAACTCGACCAATTGTCTCGAATTTACGAACGCATTCTGGAACAACTATTAACCTAGTCGTTTATTAGCGCGTAATTAAATCGGCTGATAAAATGATCGCTAATTGTGATTATTCATAGTCCGTTTCAAGCTCCGTGGTGGTTGCGCAATCCGCATGTGCAAACCATGCTGCCATTTCTCCTGAAAACCAGCAACAATATCCCTTACCACGAGCAGCGCCTCGAATTGCCCGACGGGGATTTTGTGGATGTTTTCTGGTGCGATACGGCAAAAAAACCGCAACATCAAGTACAACCACTGGTCATAGTGATGCACGGCATGGGCGGCTGTTTTCAATCACACTATATTCCCGGCATGATCCGGGCCCTGTTATATAAAGGCTACCAGGTCGCATTCCTGCATGCCCGTGGCTGCAGTGGTGAACCCAATCGCCTGCCACTGACATTTCACGCCGCAGATACCAGCGAATTGCAGCAGCTGGTATTGACGGTAAAAGAAAAAAATCCCCGGCAGCCGCTGGCCGCGGTGGGCTTTTCGCTGGGTGGTAGTATTATTTTGAAGTGGTTAGCGGAAACCCAGGATCAACAGCTGTTAACGGCGGCGGTCGCCATTTCAGTACCGTTCAACTTGTCGGCAACTGCCAACAAGCTCAACCATGGATTCTCCCGTGTTTATCAACGCTACCTGCTACAGCAATTGAAAGTACTGGCGATACGCAAGGCCGCATTATTTCCCGCCCCACTCACCGTTCCACAAATTAGAAAAGTTAATTCGTTGCGCGAATACGATGACCGCATGACAGCAAAAATCAATGGCTTTGGCACTGCAGATAACTATTACCACATCGCCAGTTGCACACAGTACTTGCAACATATTCGCACGCCGACGCTCATCATTCATGCTATCGACGATCCTTTCGTACCGACAATCGCCATTCCCACAGAAAATGAACTGGCACCTCAGGTCACCCTCGAACTGTCGCAACAGGGCGGGCATGTCGGTTTCATCCATCATCACGCCAACACAGCGCGTTATTGCGAAACACGTGCGCCGGCGTTTTTAGCCGATTTTCTGGATTAACGGATTATTTCGTTAGCGTGTTGGCGATATTTTTAATTAGCACTTGCCAAAAGCGTCTCTGCTGGCTTCAATATTATGAAGTAACCTTTGAAGTAATTACTGCCAAACAATCAGGTAAATGAAATCTTTTGTATCTAGCTTTTGGCGATACCACTTGAGCCGAGTGTTTTTCATCCTTTGCTTGAGTACGTTAATCGCCTGCTCGGAAAAAACGCCACCCTTGAATAAGCTGTCACCGGACGCGGTTGTTGTCGCGTTTGGCGATAGCCTGACCTACGGAACCGGTGCCAGGGATCACGAAGCCTATCCGGCACAATTGTCACAGCTCATCCAACGCGAAGTCATTAATGAAGGCATTCCGGGTGAATTAAGTCACGATGGACTGAAACGACTCCCCAACGTGCTGGAAGAACATCAACCGGAACTACTCATCCTGTGTCATGGCGGCAATGATTTGTTGCGCAAAAAACCCCCGCAATCGATTGCCGGCAACCTCAGCGCCATGATCAAAGAAGCCAAGAAACGCGGCGTTCAGGTAGTGCTGGTAGGGGTGCCGGAACCCGCGCTGTTTTTGCTGGAAGCGGCACCGTTTTATGCGAATATCGCCCGCGAGGAAAATATCCCAGTGGAAGGAAAAATTCTGCCGGAAATCGAAAGCGACAATTCCCTCAAATCCGACACCATTCATCCCAACGCAGCGGGTTACGCCAAATTTGCTGGCGCTTTGGCGCAGCTACTGAAGCGTGCCGGCGCGTTATAGCCAGTCCCGGCAAGCCGATAAAATAAAATTTCCAGCTCGCACGGTGCAAAGTCTCTGAATTCTAGTCTAAAATTAAATACAGCTTACCCGGCAATTACCTGATAGCGACCTGCATGTGCGTATTCGTATATATGCGTACTCGTATAAATGTCACTTATAAAGATTAAATATCCGGTACAACAACAATGACAGAAGAGCATCGATTATTTACCCGTATTCCATTTGAAGCGACCGTGCATGTCACCAGTGCCGAGGGCAGCTGGGATTGCGAACTGATTGACGTGTCACTCAAAGGTATATTGGTGGGTAGACCCGACAGTTGGTCCGGTATCCTTGATGATCCTTTTCTGGTTGAACTGGAACTGAACGGCAGTGAAGCCAGCATCCGCATGGATGTCTCGGTTGCGCATGTCGAAGAGCAGCACATCGGTTTTCGCTGCGAACACATTGACCTCGACAGTATCACGCACTTGCGGCGCCTGGTGGAACTCAATGTCGGCGACATTGATATTCTCAACCGCGAACTCAGCGCCCTGGGCCGCTAGGGAGCGCACCCCATAAACCTAGAAAGATTCCCCACCCATCGCTTTGTTAATAAAACTGGGCTTTGACAACACCAGAAACATTGCAGAAGCAATTCCTGCCGAACTGAATATCATGCACATCACCACGATCTGGTAGCGCACCGCTACCAGGGGTGATACACCTGATAAAATCTGCCCCGTCATCATGCCCGGCAAAGATACCAGCCCCACTGCAAACAGGGAATTGATAGTGGGAATCATCGCGGCCTGAAAAGCAACCGAGCGCGCTCTTTCAAACGGTAAGCCGTTGGTCAATTCTGCATCCAGGCGTTCCACGGCAAGACTTACGGTATTCATGGCATTGGCAAAAATCATCCCGGCTAATGGAATCACATAACGGGGCTCATACCAGGGATCTAACACCAACACGCCCTGGGTGACAATCAGCAAGTTTATGCCGCCACCGATCGCAATCGATAGTAGTGCGTATCGAAAAAGCTTTCCCTGATGCTTTTTGGCAACCCCAAGCGCAATCCAACTCGAGGCAATCACCATTACCAGCAATATCCCCACCACCAGCCAGGCACTTTCAGTATTAAAAATGAATACCAGCAAATAACCAATGATTAACAGCTGAATCAGCATACGCACAATGGCATAGATGGCGTTGCCATAGTTCATGTGCCACTTATACAAAATAGCCAGCACTAAAACTGTAGGTATAAATGCAAAAGAGAGATTCAGCAGGGAAATGTCCTGAATGGAATTACTCATACGCTTCTTAAAAATTATTATTGTTAACAAACCAGCGCAAGCGCACTATGCGCCTGCACCACCGGAAACCACATTAACCAGACAATTAATAAAGATTTCTTTCTTTATGAAATGAAATATGCTTCATATTAGCAAGTATCGTTGGCGAATTGACATAAAAATCAGCAAATATTGATTTAGCTCGGGTAACCGCCATTCATTTGGCGTAATAATGATACATCGTTAATTCTGCCCTGGGTAACCCGCGAAACAGGTGGCCTATTCCGCAGTCGAAGCTTCAATAAACTGACTATTGCATTGCGTATGTTAGACAAAACCCGGCCGGTTTCCGTGGCCCCGCCATTCAAGCCTTTTAAAGGTAAAACGCGTCTGCGCATCGCCCTGGCAGGATTACCCAATGGTGGTAAAACCACTATCTTTAACGCGGTCGCCAGCACGTCGATTCAATCTGGTGAATTCACAGGTACCGGGCTTGCCTATGGTGAATGTCAGGTGCGCATAGGACTGGATGAGGCGGACTTGATCGACCTGCCCAGTATTCTCACCCTGCACCATTTGCAACACGATGACCTGGTTGGTCTTAAATATTTACTCTGGGGTAACCAACGCCCTGCGGTTTCACGGCATGAAGCCGGCGAACCACCCGCACCATTTGCACCACCCGATGTGATTATCCAGGTTGTGGATGCAACCGCGTTGGAACGCCATCTGGAACTCAGCCTGGAACTGTCGCAACTTGGCAGACCCATGGTCATTGCCCTGAATATGATGGATCAGGCGTGGGAGAAGGGCCTGCATATCAATGTTAAACAACTCAGTAAACGGTTGGGTGTTCCGGTGGTACCCACTACCGCGGTAATGGGTCACGGCATTGCCGAACTCTTTGACACTGCCATCGATACCGTGCGCAAAAAGTCCTGCCCGCTACCCCACCCGGTCAGCCAGTATATACAGGACACACTGCAACCATTGAGCAATGAACTCAATCAATTTGAGATTCATGAGGCGTTTCAGGTATCTCATCTTTTCCTGCTGTCCCAGCTGGCATCCGGTGACCCTTATTTCGTGCATGAATTGAAACAACATTTCCCGGATCAGACGACGCGGATACTACAACTGCGACAAGATGCCGAACAACAACTGCCTCGTCCATTGGAAGAAGAGCTGCATGCAGACCGGCATCATCGCGCCGCATCCATCTACGAAGCAGTAATCCGTGTGGGTGCCGCGCATAAAGGAGGTGGCTGGCGTTACTGGGCGGACGAATTGTTTTTACACCCGCGCTGGGGGCTGGTGGGCAGCCTGATGGTATTTGCTTTAGTGCTATTTGTAGTATTCGAAGTGAGCGCCTGGCTTGATTCCATATCGTCGGCAAAACTGGTGGAATGGGTCGCTGCGTGGCAACCCATAACAACGATGGGAGTGATCGGCCGTGCTACTACTGATGGCTTGATCGGCTTGATTGGCATAGTCATCCCTTACATGATCCCACTGGTTATGTTGCTGGTGGCGCTGGAAGAATCCGGTGTTATGCATCGCATCGCTTTCGTGGTTGACCGCTGGTTCCACCATCTTGGCCTGCATGGTGGTGTTGCAGTGCCGTTTCTGTTAGGTCTCGGTTGTAATGTACCGGCGCTCTCGGCAACCGCTACAGCGACAACCGGTCGCGAGCGCATCATCGCCTCGGTGTTGATAACCTTTGTGCCGTGCTCGGCGCGCTCTGCGGTAATTCTGGCATTAGCCGGTAAATATCTGGGTGGCCTCGGCATCTTTGCCATTTTCATGATCACCCTGGTCGTCATCGCGGTGATGGGACAGTTACTCAGTCGGCACTTTCGCGAAAGCAGACCCGGGCAGATCCAGGAAATTCCTGCCTATGCCATCCCCCAATGGAATTCCGTCGTCCACAAAACCTGGCAGCGTACCCGGGACATCCTCACTATCGTCACGCCATTATTAGTCGGTGGCAGCGTGATCCTGGCGTTGCTGGGGCATTTTGGCGCGGACGACATCATCAACACCGCACTGATACCGATCACCAACTGGTGGCTGGGTTTACCCATCGTACTTGGTGTACCGATTTTGTTTGGCATATTACGCAAGGAATTATCCTTGCTTATGATTTACCAGGCACTGGGCACGTTCGAAGTGGGCATGTTCATGGACTGGGTGCAGATTATGACCTTCCTAATTTTCCTGACCTTTTATTTTCCCTGTGTTTCCACGTTTGCGGTAATGCTGAAAACCATCGGTCACAGATACGCCTTACTCTCGGTGTCCGTCTCGGTTATGGCGGCATTACTGGTGAGTGGAGTCATTCGTGTATTGCTGGAAATAACTCGCTATTTGGTTTGAATGGAAATATTACATAAGCCATAAATACGCAAATAAAGCGTTGCGGACATTTGGGTTTGACTTGCGATTAGCAGTTGCTTAATTCTCAGCAGGTCTCAATTAAATCATTCATTCATAAAAAACGCACATAATTTACAGGTGAAATTATGTGCGTTTGTCAATAGGACTAAACACGTACCGCGAGATTTTTCAATCACCTCCACCGCCGCCACCACCGCCGCTTCCACTCCATTCCTGGCCATGGCATTGGTAACATGACGGTGTTCCTAAAGTGGAATTACCCCTCAAAGTCGCTCCATGGCAAACGGTACAGAAGTTGGTGTACGGCGAATTTTTACCCGGCGCATGCAAGTAACCGTGTTGACTATCGGTATGGTCGGACGGGAGGCGACGCGCCGCACTGGGTGTTTCAGACCATTGGGCGTTGTGACACACGGTGCACGGTGGTGCTCCCAAACTGGGATTGCCCTGCAGATTCGAACCATGGCAACCCCAACACCATCTGCTGTATGGCGTTGTATAGCCCGGAGCGTGGGAAAAGCCATCGATGTTAATCGTATGATTGTCGGGCGGATTGCCGCTAGGTCCGCCACCCGTTTCTGACCAAAGCACAGTATGGCACGCAGTACACGGTGGTGCTCCTAGACTTAGATTGCCTTGTAAGGAGGAACCGTGACAAACCGTACACCAGCTGCTGTATGGCGTTTCGTTACCTGGTGCGTGCATGAAACCACTGATGTTATTGGTATGACTGGAAGGCAGGCTACCGGAGCCACCACCACCGGGCGGAGTCGATTCTGACCATACCTGACCATGACACGCGGTACAGGACGGTGCGCCTAAATCCAGATTGCCTTGCAAGGATGAACCATGGCACGCCGTGCACCAGCTGCTAAAAGGCGTTTGTTTGCCCGGCGCGTGCAGGAAGCCGTTTTGACTATCCGTATGATTGGAAGGTGGAGTACCGGAACCACCACTGGGCGGACTGTTTTCGGACCACACCTGACCATGACATGCAGTACAGGACGGTGCGCCAAGATCGAGGTTGCCTTCTAAGGATGATCCGTGGCATGCGGTGCACCAACTGCTATAGGGTGTTTGTTTACCGGGTGCGTGCAGGAAGCCGCTTTGGCTATCCGTATGATTGGAAGGCGGATTACTGCTACCGCCACCACTGGGCGGTGTTGTCTCCGTC
>Ga0209536_100007990_pt1 | contig 15970 bp, 8 predicted proteins | sample DeeMarSeWOR28_12_FD_187461 | JGI IMG/M metagenome (GOLD analysis project Ga0209536, IMG submission 187461) | Marine sediment microbial communities from White Oak River estuary, North Carolina - WOR-2-8_12 (SPAdes) (version 2) | ecosystem: Environmental > Aquatic > Marine > Intertidal zone >...
AACACCATCTTCCACGCCATAGAGCACCTCCATGGCGTCAATATATGTGTTACCCATGTACCCGGTCTATTCTGTTACCAGTGTACCAGGTTTAGACCCTCCCCTAACCCCTCCCGCCAGGGGAGGGGTAATGATTCATTAAGTGGACATATTATGATTATATTAACTCAGTTCCCCCAAAAAATCCCTCCTCCCTAGACGGGGGGAGGTTAGCCTGCCCCCAACGCTCTCGCTTGCGAGGCGGACGGGGTGGGGGGTGAGAAACCGCAGATGAACAACCCTTCAAAGACTGATCAGTGGCAGCAGAAGATCATCGATTCGTGGCAACCTGGCTCGCTCATTCTCACTTCTGGGGGCCGCCTGGCTCGCCAACTTCAGCACCGCTATCGGCTCCAGCAGCTGGAGAAAGGCCACAATAGCTGGAATCCTCTGGAGGTCCGGAGTCTCAATGGTTGGTTGCATCAGAGCTGGCAGGGTTTGTGGGAAAGCGGGGCTCCTGCTGGTGCCTGGCTGCGGCTACGCCTTTGGGATGAGATTATTCACGATAATCCGCCGCCGGCTGATCTACCACTAGATCTTGCTCTTTGTCAGGCTCTGGATCAAACCTACTCGGTTCTTATCCGGCACGGTCAAGACCCTACAGAAACAAGATTTCCCTCTCCCCTTCTTGCCTGGCGCCAGCGGATCTGTGGAGAATTCATCTCAGCTCTCTCCGCTTTGCAGCGTTGGCACCCCTCCGAACTGCCACTGAAAATCGCAGGGGCTATCAATGGAGGCCGTTTATCTATTCCCGACTCTGTAATACTCGCGGCTTTTGAAGCACCGGCCCCCATTGAAGAAAACCTCTTCAGGCTGCTCAGTCAAAAAACAAGTGTGGCACCTTTCCCCCTGCCCAGAGAAAAACCTACCAATGTCCATGCTGTTACCCTGCCGGAGCTAGAACAGGAGATTCTTTATCTTGGACAGGACCTTCTGCATGGATGTCAGCAATTCAGACCAGGAGATATCGGTGTTGTGGTACCCAATTTGGAGGTCTACGCTCCAGCTTTGAGAAATACCCTAAATACTCTTTTGGGCCAACCTAAAACACAGCATGAAGAAACCTATAACATCACCCTGGGCTATCCGCTCTTGGAACATCCATTGGTGCAAGCGGCTCTTCTTCCATTCCGGTTGCTCGGGGAGGATGAAAAACGCCAAGTTTTCATCTCCCTTATCCTTTCGCCTTATTACCGGGCTTGGGCCAAGAACCGGAATCAACTGGCTCGACTAGACCGCCACTGGCGTGAAATGAGTCCGGAGGCGGATCTCGATTCTCTTTATGACACAGCTCACAGCAGGGAGCCCAACTTAGCACCGTACTTATCACCTGAAGGGGCTGAATTGAGCCAGTTGTTGGCGCCATTTAAGCAAAGTCGCTTACTGTCCGGAGCCAGGTGGGTAGAGTTAACAAAACAACTCTGGGGTTCTGTCCAATTTCCACTACTTGCTGATGAATCTGATCGGATAGCCTCGAACCACTTGCAAGCTGTTCTAACCAGCCTGGTTGCGGACCTCGGATCCTGGACCATGGATGCGCGGAAATTTCAGGCATGGCTCCGACAGGCCCTCTCCGCCGAAATCTTTCAGGTAGGAGCCAGTGAGCAGGCTGGTGTCCAAGTTATGGGGCTCATTGAGTCCCGTGGTCTTGCTTTCCAGCGTCTCTTCCTATTGGGTATGACCTCCACAGCACTCCCTCAGCCTGTAAGGCCACTTCCTTTTTTGGACATAGAGGAGCGCAGACAAATACTCGGTGCCACCCTCAAGAGTCAATATGAGTTTGCCCACGCCGCCTTTCAGCATTTGCTGGCGTCCGCTCCTGAGATCATTCTCACCAAACCAGAAAAGGTAGATGGTGAACCGGTGTCCCCTACCCCCTTCTGGCCGTCACCCTGGGAGTCTAAAACGGCAAATATTTGGCTCAAGCCAGATGCGGCTTGGGCCAGGGCAGCCTGGTTGCGCTCAGCCTGGAGGGGCTTCATCGAGCCGCAGCCGCAAAAAATAGAAGAAAAACCCCCGGCTGTCTCTATCCAATTACCTGCCTCGCTTCCAGTCAGCAGTTTGGCTGTGGCTTTCCATTGCCCCTTCCGCTTTCTGATTGAAGAACTGCTCGGACTTGAACCATTGGCCGAACCCATGGGAGGTCTCCGCCCCGAACACCGCGGCCAGAGTCTTCACCAAGTACTGGCGTGTATTACCCGGAGGCTGAGGCCACACTATCAGGAAGGCGATCTGGATTGGCAGCAGTTTTTACCCACCGCCCAGAAATGTGTTGATAAAGCTCATACCAGAGTTGCTAAAGTCCCATCCTGGCAAGTGGAACGCCGTCGCTTATTGGGGGACAAACTCGGGTTACTTAGAATGTGGTTTCAGGAAGAGATCAACCACCACCAGGACGGTTGGCGCTGGCTGGCTGAGGAAATTCCTTTCAAAGGGTTGCGAGTGGAAGGCTGGCCCACAGTCCTTAGAGGCCGCATTGACCGCATCGATTCCCATCCCGAGGCCGGTCTACTTTGCTGGGACTACAAAAGTGGCTCCAGCCCGAACTCTGCAGATGTCTTCAAGTATCTCAGTGAACCGCAGCTGCCTGCCTATTTGCTGGCTTTACTTCAGGGCTTAGTAGAAATTCCTGGTCACCCTCCCCTCCGGGAATACCCCTTTCAGGCAGGCTACATAACACTCAAGTCAGAAAAAGACATCAAGTTAGACCGGCTCCAAGCTGACGCGGAGCGCTGGCAGCACTTCTTAGAAACTTGGAAGGAACGTCTGGTTGAGCTTGGTCAACTGCTACAGCAAGGGTACTTCGATGCTGATCCAGTTCCCACTGCACCGGAGAGGAAGCGAGAGCAACTCTGCAATTATTGCGGCTTGCTCACCATCTGCAACAGAGGGGAGCTGGCTGAAACAACCAAATAGGCAGCTATCGCTGTAACAAGGGAATTTTGCAGACGCGGGGCAGCGATGATGCGGTGACACGGAGAAGGGGAGATACGGCGACCGAATTTGTCATGCATATTCCCGGGCCCTTTCCTCTGACGTTATAGCTTTTTTTCTTGGGTAACCACAGAGGTACACATGGAGTGTAAATCCGAAATCCGAATATCGAAATCCGAAACAAATTCGAATCACCAAAATCCAAATGACCGAAACACCTGACAAGTCCTTTCGAGTAGTTACGTTTTGAACATTTGAGAATTCGGATTTTGTATTTGTTTCGTGCTTCGGGTCTCGTATTTCGAATTTGAGTGCGAAACACTCTTCTGTGTCTCCCTGTCTCCGTGTCATTGGATGAAGTAGGGCCGGTCTCTGTACCGGCTGAAAAAACATCATATCGAATCATAGAGGTCTGCGGCGGATACGGAGATCCGCCCTTGAGATACTTCAATAACATCAAGTTTCAAGCTGAAAGCTGACAGCTGAGCGCTGACAGCTTCTAACGGACATCCGACATAAGCAAATGCATCCTCTACCTGACGAAAAGATTCGAAATAGAGCCTTGGACATCAGCCGCAGCTTCCACCTGGAAGCTCCCGCAGGCTCAGGTAAAACCTGGCTACTCACTGGCCGTTTCCTCGGGCTACTCGGCGAGGTGGATCATCCTCATGAGATCCTTGCCATTACCTTCACCAATAAAGCGGCCGGGGAAATGCGTCAGCGTATCCGTAACCTGTTGGACAGGGCGGCGGTAGGTGACACTCCACGGTATCCTCAAGAAGAACCTCTTTTGGAAGCTGCGGCGCGTGCAAGCCAACGTCAACCAGCTCACCGACTTGCAGCCCCCGACGGTTTGCGAATCATGACCTTTCATGGCTTCTGTCTACATTTGCTGCAACGTGCTCCAATTGAAGCCTCAATAACCCCTGGTTCTCGAGTCATGCCTGATGAGGAACAACAACAACTGCGCACTCAGGTGGCGGCTGCCACCATTCATGGGCTGATTCAGCGCCCGAGGAATGATCTTCGGCGCCAGGCAGTCGAAAACAGACTGTTAAGACTAAATAACAATTGGCTCGCCCTTCGTGATCAACTTGCTGATTTAATTGAGCGGCGCGATCTACTCCAGGACCTTCTTGCCCTCATGGGTTCCCATCCGGACCGGCAGCAGTTGGAAGTGATTTTGGCCGTGAGACTTGAACGTTTGCTCCAGCTCCACCTGGCTGGCTGCAGTCTTGCTTTTGAATCCTCATTCTTGGGAAAGAACTGGCCCGACTTCATCGCTCATCTGCACAAAAATGGAGCGGAGGCGGGCAATCGCTTGCCCGGAACTTTACCCCCGGCCGAAGCCACACAACTTGAAAACTGGCAAGAAATAGCCTCAGTTCTTACCACCGCTGAGGGCAATCCTAGGAAACAGGTGGGGCCTGCGACCGGCTTCTACAATGGTTTCAGCAAAAGCAAATGGGCAGAGGCAATCCTGAAACTCCCAGCAGAAACCCTGCACCATTTACAGGACCTCAAGACCCTGCCATCTGTGTCTGATGGTATGGCGGACATGGATGCTCTTTATGATCTTGTTCTGGTGGTGGGAGATTCCCTTAATCTCTATCGATCAGCTTGCCGCCAACGTCACTTACTCGACTATGTTGAACTTGAGCAGGCAGCACTTCGCCTTTTTGACCAGGAAACTCCCACCGATTTGCAATTATTTTTGGACAGGAAGATTCAGCATTTGCTGGTGGATGAATTTCAGGATACCAGCCGGAGCCAATGGCTTTTGCTTCAGCATCTTTGCAGTGGTTGGCTCCCTGACTCAGGCCGAACCCTTTTCGTGGTGGGAGATCCCAAACAGTCCATATATGCTTTCCGCAAAGCAGAAGTCTCCCTTTTTTTGGAAGCCAAAAAAGGATTACCCATTCCGGGCCAGGATCGCTTTTCCCTGGGGTGTCTACAACTTGAGGCTAACTTCCGGTCAAACCCTCGTTTGGTTGACTGGAACAACGAACTTTTCGGCCAGACCATTATGAATCGAGCTGATCATGAAGCTGACGAAGTCCCTTATGTGGACGCCACCGCCATGGTTGAACCGATCCCCGATCAGCTTTCTTTGAATCTGTTCTCCTCGGAAGACCAGGGTGTGGACCCCCGAGAGACCGAAGCAGAGTGGCTGGGGAAAGCGGTGCGACAGGAACTGAAGCAGCTATCTGACGGAGAAAAGATCGGCATTCTTCTTTTCGCCCGTACCCACTTATCTCATTACCTGCAAGGTCTGCAAAGAGCCGGGGTAGCCGTACAGGTGCAGGAAGGAACACCCCTTGTGGCTCATCGTGAGGTCCTTCATCTGAGGCAGATCGCTCATGCCCTGGTGAGGCCACAGGACGACCTGGCCTGGGCAGCTCTGCTCCGCGCCCCCTGGTGTCAACTAACCCTAGAGCAGTTTGTTGAAGTTGCAAGCGGACCTGAACTGAGTTGGCTTGAGAAAATCAGGGCTGCAAAGACAGACTTTTCGGTTGCGGCTGAATTGTGGGAAGCAATAACAAGGGCTCGACAGCGATTGGGCCGGGACGAGTTGACCACTCTGGTGGAAAATGTCTGGTTGGAACTTGGTGGTCCTGAGATAGTGGCCAGCAATGGCTCCTCGGCCAGTGTAGCAAACTGCCGTTGTTTTTTGGATCTTCTGGCTCGCGCCGATCAAGGAATTCCCGAGGAAACCCTGGTTAAGGCCGAGCTGTTGCTGCAGAATGCCTATGCCCCACCCGACCCGGGAGCAGCCCCCTCCCCTGTAGAACTGATGACGGTCCATCGGGCTAAGGGGTTGGAATTCGATGTGGTCTTCCTTCCTTTCTTGGACTGGAACCCTTTGAGTGGCGGCCGCGGATTTCATCCGCCCTATTTGTTAGAGCGGCTACCGGGTTCCGACGGAGAACTCCTTATTGCCATGGCCCCGGACCGACGTCGGGACAAATCTGCTGGTTTATATCAGCTGTTGCGGAAGATCGGAGAAAGGAAAAAACTTGCTGAAGCCAAACGAATCTTCTACGTCGCAGCGACCCGGGCGCGGAGAAGTCTCTACTTAAGTGGGATCGTCCGGACGAAAAACGGCGAAATCTTATCTCGCAAAGAAAGCCCCCTTTGGTGGCTTGGCAATCACTGTGGACTGAAGCAGTCTGAAAACGGAGAGCTAATCGCTAAAAATAACAGCTTGTTGGATTTATACCTCAATCCCGTTTTGACTTCTGTGGATCAGGATGAGCACGCCGAAGTTGCTGACCTGCCTGAACCGTTACCCTTCGAGCCGGAACCTCTGCCCTATACCACAGTTTCCCCGTCACAGCTCACAGAAAAGGCTGAAAAGACCCAAAAAGAGGAAGATGATCCAAACGCCAGGGCGAAAGGTGCGGTAACCCACAGACTTCTTGAGCATCTGGGAAAGGAAAATTCCTTGCCGCCAGCCGCTGCTGTGGTTGCAGCGTTCGTTGGCGAAGGTGTTCTTGAGACGGAGGCGCAGGAATTAGCAGAGGAAATACTCCAAGAGATTCACGACTGCTTACAGGAGGAGTTTTTCAACTGGCTCCTCAGCAAGGGCCATCCTCGGGCCTATTGTGAGTGGAGCCTGGAGGACCGGCCCGCAGAGAATCAGATTCGCACCGGCATTGTGGATCGGGTGGTCTTCGACGGAGACAACTGGTGGGTGGTTGACTATAAAACGAGCCGTCCTGTGGTAGGCGAAGGAGATGAAGACTTCCTAAAGCGTGGGGTGGATCTCTATCGACCTCAACTACTTGCCTATAAAGAGATGGTCGCCAACCATTTCAAAGTGGACCTGAGCACGGTGCGACCCGTTCTCTACTTCACCGCCCTGCAACGTAAGATCGAACTATAATTATAGTTTATGAGCCAGGTCACCTCATAGCTATCAACTCAAAATTATTACCAAATATTATTTACCCATTTTATCCCGTACGCAAAGTGGGTAAATTTACCCAAAACGTGTACGGGACAAAATGGGTAAGACAGCTAGGTTCAAACTAATTCTCTGCTGCTTAGGCGGCAATGGATGTTTCAATGCTTAGCAGTTTAGCTCCTTGCTTTAGGATAAATTCTCCATCGATGGTTTCCCAAATCCAACCGGAGTAACCGTATCCCCCAACCGGTCTGGAAACGAATGCGCCTTGCCACGACTCCGAGCGTGGTTGATTAACGGCTATAGTGCCGAAGACCCCAAAATGCACTTCATTGACCGGGTGGCAGTACGATTCTCCCACAAGCTTTTCTCCAACCTTTAGGGCCTCTTGTTCACCCCCGTAGATTGCAGCCCGCAGACCGTAACGGTTATCACGCGCCAAGTGTAGGACTTCTTCAATGGTGGCAAAAGAGCTGATGAAGGACACCGGGCCAAAAGTCTCATCTCGCATACCCAACATGTCATGGGTGGCATCAACCACAACCGTAGGATAAACCAGGTTGCCTTCAATTTTGCCACCCAGAGCTACCCGCCCGCCCCGGGCCACAGCATCTTCAAGTTGAGCTTTGATGCCGGCAATGGCCCTCGGACTTGCCACCGGACCCATCTCAGTGGCGGGATCTTCAGGATCCCCCACCTTGACCGCACGGCTTAACTCCAGAAATATCTCCAGAAAATCATCGTGGATCGCTTCATGTAAATAGACGCGCTCAGGGGCGGTGCAGGTCTGACCGGCATAAATATATTTTCCTTCAGCCAACTCTTGGGCCGCCGCCTCAAGATCACCACCAGATAGGACAATGAAAGGGTCTTTGCCTGGTCCCTCGAAGACAAATTTCTTGCAATAACCCTCAATGGAATCTTTGTACTTTCCAGCATACTCATCGGTGCCGAACAAGCAAATTGCCGGTATATGGGGGTTAACAATGGCATTCTTGAGAAAGGTCCTACCGTCAGAGTAATCAAAGCGAATGGCATCACCGAAGATTGGCCCGTAGATAGACTCGATAAAACTGGCAATCTTGGAACCCCGGCTGGCGAATTTCACCCTTACCCGGTTGCCAACCAGATAAATGGAGACTATGGCAGTATTAAGCCAGGCACTGCCATTGTAAGGCAAGATCAGAGCAACTTCTTGCTCAGGGCCACACAGGGGCTGCCTAGCGGCAAAAGTAGATGCCATTGCCTCAAAGCCCTGCAAGTTCTTCAAATTGACATCCACTTCGATACTGCATTCTCGGTGAGTGAAACCCGTTTCACGGACTGCAACGGCAATCAGTTCATCTCGCCTTTCCTTTATCCGATCCGTCAAGAGATGAACCCTTTCCATTCTTTCTTCAATGCCAACCATTCCTTACCCCTATAGAGAGATGAACTCATGTGACCTAGCTATTAATTTCAATCTCTCATCTTATAATTATGCGACTACCTGTTACAATAGGTTATTGTGTATTGCTTGCTGCTAGCTGCACCCTGCCAGCTATTTTCTTGTGCTGCCCGCTGCCTCCTGCCAGCTGAATATCCTCTTGCATTTTTCTAGGGGCCTATTATCTTATAGAGCGGTCATCATTCTGATAAATGTCTAAAATGTTCTAAAATGCCCAAAGTTCTTAAGTAGAAAATTTGTTTAAAGTATATTTATCAGCACCTTTGCCCTGTTGGTGTAAAATTCCCTGACCGTTCGAAGTTTCTTTCTTTACTGAAAGCTGATAACTGACAGCTGAGAGCTATTATTAAGCGATGGAGAAAAACATGGAAAAGAAAAAAGATGTTGAAAACGAAGAAATCCATTTCAAGGTGGGAGATGAGGTGTGGCGTAAAGCGGGTTATTTCTACCAACGAAGTACCATTAAAGGTATTGAGGGAGAAACGGTAACCCTTGCAAATAAGGAGGTCACCATCGACGACCTCCTGCCCGCTTCCATTTTTGCCTTACCGGATGAGATAAAGGGGTTGGCTTATGAGACCCATATATACGACTATCTGGTTTTCCGCACGTATGAAAGCGGCCGGATGAGGGACATGGGAGCCAGAGAAAAGGCTGAAGGGTTGTATGTGGAAAAACCGGTGTGCGAAAATTACCGCAGACAGCATTTCCCTGGCCACCAGGCTGGAAAGGCCGATGTTTTAAGGTTGCTTGCAGATCTGGAGCAGCAGAGCTAGATTCCAGCTGGCAGCAGACAGCTAGCAGCAGGCAGTAAGCACTGGACAGTAGACATTGAACTTTCCGACCAAAGGTCGGAGCCGCTGAAATCTTTAAAAAATATCTCCTCCCCCTTGAGAGATTGTGTCACAATTATGGTTTACGCCTTATTTGTCATTTCGAGTGAAACGAGAAATCTTTTATTATCAAACACTCGTAGATTTAAGATTCCTCGGCTCTCGGGAATGACATTACGACACAGTGTCTGAGGGGGAGGGGAAGGTTTTGTTTTGTCGGTTTCGCACCATTGACTATAATAATGGCAACCCCTTAATTATCTTTTTACGAGCAAAGCTAAACTATACTATCCCACCTAGGCGGGACTCCACCTCGTCCGGTATGACGAACAATCGTTTTCGTAGGGACGGTCACCGTACCGGCCAAAAAACTAGGCACTAAGCATCAAATGCTGATAATTCCTCTGGAGAACTGATTAATATGATTAGATCTGAGGTGAAAGAAATTGAGGGTTGGTTGAAGGAAGTGCGCCGTGATTTCCACCGGCATCCTGAACCCCGTTTTCAAGAAACCAGAACCTCCGCTAAAGTGGCCGAACACCTGGAGAGTTTTGGAATAGAGGTTCAGACCGGTTTTGGCGGCACCGGGGTGGTTGGACTCTTCCGGGGCGCCTCCCCTGGTAAGACTTTTGCCATCCGTGCTGATATGGATGCCCTTCCTATTCAGGAAGAAACCGGTGCTGATTATTCCTCATGTAAACCTGGGTTCATGCACGCCTGTGGACACGATGCTCATATGACCATGGCTTTAGGCGCGGCCCGGGTGCTGGCATCTTCTTCTGAACTGTCGGGCCTTATAAATGGCCAGGTCAAATTTATCTTTCAACCAGGTGAGGAAGGTGGACACGGTGCCAGAGAGATGATAGCCGACGGCGCTCTCGAAAACCCAATAGTGGACACCATTGTTGCCGCCCATGTTGCTCCCCTCATACCATTCGGTACCGTGGGTATTTATCTCAGAGAAGCCTGCGCCTCTGCAGACGCGTTCCACATTAAAATATCCGGCAAAGGCGCTCACGCCGCCTACCCTCATCTGAGCCGTGATCCTGTTTTTGGCGGTGCCCAGCTTATAACCGCCATCCAGTCCATAGTAAGCCGCAACACCGATCCTAGTCAGGGGCTTGTGGTCAGTGTCACTCAAGTTCAAGCGGGAACTGCCACCAACGTTATTCCCGAGGAAATAAAAATGGCCGGCACAATCCGTGCTCTCAACGAGGAAAATCGACAGCTCGCCATGAACCGCTTAGAGGAACTGGTCCAAAATATCTGCCTGGCCCACGGACTTCGGGGTGAGATCATTTTTGGAGATGGGTACCCCATAATGAGAAACCACGAGTCGGTTAGCCGGTTCGTTGAGCAAGTGGCCGCAGAGATGCTCGGAGAAGATCAGGTTATGATTCGCCAACCAAAATTCGGCAGTGAGGATTTCGCTTATTTCCTGGAAAAGTGCCCTGGAAGCGGCTATGAGCTTGGCTGTTCCAATGAAACCAAGGGTATCACCAATATGCTGCATACCCCACAGTTTGATATAGATGAAGATGTCCTGCCTTTGGGGGTTCAGCTTTATTTGCGCCTTATTGAAAGGTATTTTGAGTAGCTTCCAGCAAAATAAATAAACCGATTATGGATTTTCCACCGCAAACATATGTAGGCGGGCGGGGTTAAACCCCGCCCCTACAAAATATCCCCCTTTTGTAAAGGGGGACGCAGGGGACTTTTTATTTGGCCGGTACGGAGGCCGGCCCTCATTAAAACCTTGAGAAGCTGATAGCTGACGGCTGACAGCTATAAAAAAATGATTTCTTTCTTCAACGTAAGTAAATCCTTCACCAAACAAGACGTTCTTGTCGATTGCTCTTTCCAGGTGAATTCTGGAGAGCGCGTGGGCATTATTGGCGCCAACGGCACCGGTAAAAGCACGATCTTCAAGCTGCTTCTGGGGTCAGAACACCCAGATCAGGGTAAAATTTCCAAGCCCAAGAACATGCGCCTGGGCTACCTTCCCCAAGATGTACTTCAGTTTAGCGGCAAGACAGTCCTGGCTCAGGTCATGGCCGTGGCAGAAGAAGTACAGGCCATTGAAGAAGAACTCTCATTACTCGCCGACCAGCTGGAGAAGGCACTATCTGAAGCAGAATTGGCAACTGCAGCACAACGCCAAAGCGTTCTGCTTGAAGATTACCAGAGACTCGGTGGCTACGATCTCAAAGCCAGTGCTCGCAAGGTACTCTCGGGCCTCGGTTTTGCTGAGAAGGATATGGGCCGACCGGTTGAGGAGATGAGCGGTGGTTGGGTAATGCGTATTGCTCTGGCCCGCATCCTATTGTCAGAGCCGGATCTGATTTTGTTGGACGAACCAACCAATCACCTCGATCTGGACTCTCTGGTCTGGCTGGAAGAGTATCTGGTTCAGACCAAATCGGCACTCATGCTCGTCTCCCATGATCGAGTGTTCCTTGATCATGTGGTGCACCGGCTGTTGGAATTAGAAAATGGGCACCTAACATCATACCCTGGAAATTTCCAGCGATACCTTGAAGAGAAGGAAAAAAAGATCGAGAGTCAATGGTCTGCCTATCGCCATCAGCAGGAGCAAATTAGACAGACCAAGCGGTTTATCGATCGCAATCGAGCCCGAAAAGACCGGGCTCGCCAGGTACAGGCACGCATCAAAGCGCTGGAAAAAATGGACCTTATCGAGCCTCCTGCCTCCCCCGACCAGTTTTCCTTCAGTTTTCAGCCCCCATCTCGCGCACCTAGGGTGGTACTGAAGTTAAGAAAAGCAACCAAAAGCTATGGTGAGCAGCCCGTCTTCAACGATATCAATCTCACTATTCAGCGGGGAGAACGTTTTGCAGTCATCGGTGCAAATGGGAACGGCAAGACCACCTTGGCCAAGTTAATGGCCGGGGTCCTAACTCCAGATCGTGGTCAGAGGATGGTTGGCACTGGGGTCAGTATCGCCTATTTTGCCCAGCAGCAGTTAGAGCTTCTCAATCCGCAACAAACGGTTCTAGAATCCCTTAGCTCGGTGGCTGGAGACCTGGGTCAGGGACGGCTGCGCAGCCTCTTGGGTGCTTTCCTTTTTCGCAAAGATGAAGTGGAGAAGAAAGTCTCGGTTCTTAGCGGTGGCGAGCGCAGCCGACTGCTTCTCTGCCAACTATTGGTGCAGCAAGCCAACTTTCTCTTGCTGGATGAACCCAACAACCATCTGGATATTCAAGGTCGGCGCGTTCTGGAAGAAGCCCTGAAAAATTACGGAGGAACCATCTGTCTGGTAAGCCATGATCGTCACCTCATCAATGCTGTCGCTGACAAAATTTTGGTAGTTACAGACGGTGGCGTTGAGATGTTTCACGGTAACTACGATGACTACCAGGCAATCTGGAAAAAAAGATTGCAGTCACCACCACTTTTGCCGGAAACGGAACCGAGAAGTCGTGTCCTCAGGTCAGCTACTAAGAAATCTAAAGAGCAGAAAAGGCTAGAAGCAAAGTGGCGAAATGAGCTTCATCGCAAAAAAACCCCGCTCACTCAGAGACTCGAGGTTTTTGAAGAGAAAATTGAGGAACTCTCTGGCCGACTGGCCGAATTGAATCGCCTGTTGGCAAAACCTGAAACCTACGAAGGCAGTGACAGGTTCATGAAACTCAGCCGTGAATACCTTGAATTGAAAGAATCCCTGGAGGAACACAACCAGAAATGGGAGGAGATTGCCCTCGAACTTGAAGCGCTGGAGGAGTCCTTCTGGAAGAATATAAGTAATTCTTGCGATTATGTGCAAAAAAAGCGATGATTACCATTAGTTAGTTTCCAGATGGGTGGGTACTCACCCTACATTTAGGACCCAAAGACTGCCAGGCTAAACAGGTGTCACTGAGCCAATTTTGCCGGATCAAGTGGGAGCGAGCCAAGGATCTCAGGAGACAGGGAAAATTCGCCAAGGCCACACAGGAGCTGCTTGAGGCCCTTGAGCAAGCCCCCCAACATTCCCTGCTCAAGTCGAGTCTTGCTAACCTCTATGTCCGGCAGGGAAAAATCCTGGAGGCAAAAATCCTGGTGGAAGAAATCCTGGCGCTGGATCCCCAGTGCTCGCAGGCCCTGGTGGTTCGAGGAGAGATAGCTTTCAAGGAAAAGAACATGAAGGAGGCCCTTGAGAGTTTCCGCCATGCCTGGCAACTTGATCAACAGTCTTATTTGACCGTGCGAATAGCCCGAACCCTTAAGGAGATGGAGCGATACAGTGAGGCCCTGGAGACTTTGGACAGCTCCTTAGTGGCTGATAAAGAAAACCCTCGTTTGCTCAAGGAGAAGGCGCTTGTTTTAAACCGCCTGGATCGATGGGAGGAAGCCTTGGGGCTTTACGAGAAGCTCCGGGTGCTGGAGCCAAAAGACCGCTTCGTACAAAAAGAAATACTTCGACTCAAGGGAATGCGTCGCTCTGACCACAAGGTGATCAAGGAACTGCAAACAGCGGTCAACATCCCTTCCCAGCAGGATAATGCCCAGCTTCACGGTCTGCTGGCCCAAAAACTCAAGAAGGCAGGCCAGGTGAGGGAGGCTGCGGCGGAATATCGCACCGCCTCAAGGCTGGAGCCCGACAATCTCTACTTTCTCAAGCAGCAGGGCTTTTGCCACTATAGCCTGGGGGAGCATGATCAGGCCCTAGAATGCCTGGGCCAGGCTTTCCATCAGGACCCTTCCGATTACTATGTGAAAGGTACACTGGAAAAAATCTATAACAGCCTGGGGCGACTTGAGGAATTTCTCGACCTGCTGGAGGAAGCTTACCATCTCCATCCTCATAACGTGAAGCTGCTGGGTACCATCAAGAGGCTCAGGAAGTCGCTCAATACCATGGAGACCAATGACAACTGAGTATGATCTCGCCGCCGACCCGTCGGGCGCAGTCCCGTCGTTCATGAACCGGGTGTTTGGCTTCCGCCAGTTCCGTCCCGGACAGGAGGAGATCCTGGAATCCGTCCTCTCCGGGGAGGACGCCCTGGTGATTATGCCTACCGGCGGGGGTAAGTCCTTATGTTACCAGATTCCCGCCTTTCTCAGGCCCGGCCTTACCCTGGTGATCTCACCGCTCATTGCCCTGATGAAGGATCAGGTGGATTCCCTCAGGGTCTTGGACTTACCGGTTTCGGCCATTCACAGCCTCATGGGGCTCAGGGACCAGGAGGAGACTGTGAAACGAATGGCGAACAGTGAGTTCAAATTGGTCTATGTCTCCCCGGAAAGGCTACGCAACCGTCTTTTCCAGGAGGCCCTGAAACACACCAGTCTCACCATGGTGGCTGTGGATGAGGCCCACTGCATCTCCCAATGGGGTCACGATTTCAGACCGGATTACCTCAAAATAGGAAAAGTCCTCAAACGTTTTGGCCACCCCCAGACAGTTGCCCTCACTGCTACGGCCACGGAGAGGGTCCGCAGCGATATTGTCGAACAGCTGGGACTACGGGCGCCGCAGCGGTTCATCACCGGCTTTGACCGCCGCAACCTCTTCTGGGAAGTTATCGCCGCAAGTAATGAGCAGCACAAAGTGGCAATTATGGGGGAACGATTGGCCAGCCTGTCCGGAGCCGCCATAGTCTACACCGGCACCAGGAAGAACGTGGAGAAGTTGGTTAAAAAGCTTCGGCAGCAACAGCTCCCGGTAACAGGCTACCACGCCGGCTTGGACGAAGCCGAGCGTATTAGGGTCCAGGAAGAGTTCATGGAAAGCCGTACTGACCTGGTTGTGGCCACCAATGCCTTCGGCATGGGTATTGACCGCTCAGACATTTGCACGGTAATCCACCACACATTTCCCGGCACTATCGAGGCCTATTACCAGGAAAGCGGACGGGCCGGGCGAGACGGCGGCCCGTCTACCTGTTCGCTTCTCTACAGCCCTGCCGATCGCAGACTACAGGAATTTTTCATCGAAGCCCGCTACCCGCCCCGTGAGATGGTGTTTTCCGTGTATGACCGGCTGCGAAAACGTGCCGAGGACGTGCTCTGGCTGACCTATCGTGAAATCTCAGAGCTGGGTGAAGAGAAAATCCCAGAGATGGCGGCAGCCTCATGCGTCAAAATCTTGGAAGATGCCGGTACGCTTCAGAGGCTGCAGCGCTACGATAACCAGGCAGAGCTCTATCTCCACGAACCGCCGCAAACGCTCCTCACCAAACTCCCTCCCAGGGCCAGGGCCAAAAAAGATCTGCTCAATTGCCTGGCTCAGCTTTACAGTGCAGAGGAGCTCCTGGAAGGGGTCCAGTTCCTCCCCGACGACCTCGCGGCCAGGGCCGACCTTACACCGGAGGGGTTGAGGAGAGTCATGGCAGATATGGCAAGGCGGGGGGACGCCACCTATATCCCACCCTTTCGCGGCAGGGGCCTGCGGATCCTGCAGCGGCCTGAGCCTGAGAAACTCGACATCGACTTCGAGGGGCTGCAAATTCGCAAGGCATATGAAGTGGAAAAACTGGACCAAGTCATGGCTTATGCCGGCAGCAGGGGGTGTCGCCGGGCCTTCTTGCTGAGCTATTTCGGCGAATCTACTAGCGCTGATGGCTGCTCCGGTTGCGATGTCTGCCAGCAGGTCGGTGAGCATCGGCAAACAGAGACATCTGGCTCAGACCCTATTCTGGCGGTGAAAGTGCTGAGCGGCATTGCCCGTTTGACGGGACGCTTTGGCCAGAGAATGGCCGCCAAAGTGCTCACCGGCTCCAGGGACCGCTTGCTCTTGCAGTTTCGCCTCCATCGCCTCTCTACTCACGGCCTTCTGAGCGAACACACCCAAGCTCAGGTGCGGCAATG
>Ga0209536_100007991_pt1 | contig 15967 bp, 15 predicted proteins | sample DeeMarSeWOR28_12_FD_187461 | JGI IMG/M metagenome (GOLD analysis project Ga0209536, IMG submission 187461) | Marine sediment microbial communities from White Oak River estuary, North Carolina - WOR-2-8_12 (SPAdes) (version 2) | ecosystem: Environmental > Aquatic > Marine > Intertidal zone >...
GAATATAAAGCTGATCATACTGCTCCGCAATCCTGTTGCAAGAGCTTATTCTCATTATCAGGGAAATATAAGGAAAGGTCATGAAACCAAAGCATTTGAAGAGGCTATAGAGATGGAACAAAGCAGGTTGGAAGGTGAAAGAGAAGCCATCATCGCGGATCAACATTATCCTATGTACAAGTATCTTGTCTATTCTTATTTGGCACGTGGCATATATATTGACCAAATTAAGAATTGGTTGAAATCATTCCCCTGGGAGCAAGTTCTCATCCTAAAAAGTGAGGATCTTTTCAATAATCCTCAAGGAGTTTATTCGCAAGTGTTGCAATACTTAGGACTTCCAGACTGGAAGTTAAACGAATTCGAAATTGTTAACTATGGTCAATATGAAGAAATGGCTGCTGAGACCGAGATCAAGTTGAGGAAGTATTTCGATCCATATAACCAAGAATTGTATGAGTTCTTGGGAAAAAACTTCGCATGGTAAGAAATCGTTTTTTTAGTTTGTAGAGTTGTGTACTTATGAATACTGGTTTAGATCAAAATGTAAAACAGGATGTGCGCAAGTTCTATGATGACATCGGTTGGAAGGAAATTGATGTAGGAGTCTATCAGAATGCGCGGTATGAAGATTTGCGTCCTGTTTCTAGGGATTATATTCATAAATGCCACCTGCGCGTGGGTCGGTATTTGAGTCAGAAAGGGAAATTCCTGCTTGATGCTGGCTCCGGACCTATTCAGTACCCGGAATATCTGCAATATTCACAGGGCTACCAGGCCAGGGTATGCGCCGACATCTCAATCGTCGCGTTAGCTGAAGCTCGCCAGCGTATCGGAGATCGGAGTGCTGGTGGACAGGGAATGTTTGTTGTGGCAGATCTAGCTAATCTGCCATTTCGAAAAGACGCGTTTGATGGCGTTGTTACATTGCATACCATTCACCATTTGCCTTTTGATGAACACCGCAAGGCGTACCAGGAGGTGTATCGGGTTTTAGCTCCCTCCAAGACCGCTGTAGTGGTTAATGGCTGGCAAGATTCTGCGTTAATGCGGTTTTTTGTAGTTCCAATCAAGTGGAAAAATCGTTCTCGTAAAAAGATTAAGAAAAGTATCGACAACCTTCGCAGTAGGCAATCAACCACCGAATTACCCAAGCAAAAGCCCAAAGTCAAGGGGACTTACGTGATCAAGCATGATGCGGAGTGGTTAAAAAGGGAAATTGGATCAATTATGCAGCTGGATATTTTTGTATGGCGAAGTGTCAGTGTCCGTTTTCTGCGAGGTTATATATTTCCCCACTTGGGTGGGAAATGGCTGCTGAACAAACTGTATGATTTGGAGGAACGCTTTCCGCGCTTTCTTGGTGAACATGGACAGTATCCTCTCATCGTGATCAGGAAGTAGGATATCAGGTGAACATATGCAATCTGTAAGAGATTGGAAAAATCAAATTGTCCTTGTGACTGGAGGAACCGGCTCCTTTGGCAGAAAATTCGTAGAAATCATGTTGGAAGAACACAAGCCTGCCAAGCTGATCATATTCAGCCGGGATGAATTGAAACAGCATGAGATGCGGATCTCTGGTTTTGATCATGTTGATTTGCGATACTTTATTGGTGACGTGCGAGATCTCAACCGGCTGCATCGTGCCATGCAGGGGGTGGATGTCGTGGTTCATGCGGCAGCGCTCAAACAGGTCCCAGCCTGTGAATATAATCCCATGGAAGCCATCAAAACCAATATCTTGGGCAGCAGCAATGTGATTGAAGCTGCCCTGGATGCAGGGGTTAGTAAAGTGATGGCATTGAGTACGGATAAAGCTGTCAATCCAATCAATCTATATGGTGCCACCAAACTGGCAGCAGAAAAGTTATTCGTCCAGAGCAATGCTTATGCAGGTGGAACGGCTACCCGCTACAGCAGTGTCCGCTATGGGAATGTGGTAGGCAGCCGAGGGAGCGTGATTCCAGTTTTTCTGAAACAACGTGATCAAAAGAAACTCACCATTACTGACAGCAGAATGACACGCTTCTGGCTCACGTTGGATCAGGGTGTCAGGTTTGTGATCCGATGTATAGAGCAAATGCAGGGGGGGGAGGTTTTTGTACCGAAAATCCCCAGCATGAAGGTGGTTGATATTGCCAAAGTTATCGCACCGGATGCCGAGTTAGAAGAAATTGGCATCCGACCTGGCGAGAAACTGCACGAAGTATTAATCCACGAGGATGAAGCACGAGCAACCGTGGAATTAGACGAAATGTATGTTGTACAGCCATCAGCTTCTTGGTGGTTTGGTCAAAATTGGCAGCAGAAGGGTAAGTCTTTATCCGATGGATTTCGATACTCGAGCGATAGTAATGATGATTGGTTGACGCTTGATGAAATCCAGGAGATAGTGGCTTCAATAGAATCTGAACTGATTGAGAATCCTATTGTGTGAAGGATGCAAAACCAAGTGCAATGGATTGTTGGTTACCTGCAGGCGTTTCCAGTAAAGAGGTCATTTATATAGGATGCGCTTGCTGGTTACCGGTGCCAGCGGCTTGTTGGGTCTCAACCTTTCATTAGGAGCCAGCCGCGATCACGAGGTATTCGGCAGTGTCAACAGGAATTTACTTAAGAATGCACCATTCAAAGTAATCCAATCTGATCTAACCCAATCCGGTTCCATCGAAGCATTACTCGAAGAGTGTAATCCAGATTGGGTGATCAACTGTGCAGCGCTTGCCAACCTCGAGGTTTGTGAGGCTCAACCGGACCTGGCTGAAAAACTGAATATTGAGCTTCCTGAAAAACTGGCTATGAATGTCGCCAAGGGCGGAGCGCGTCTGGTGCATGTATCAACCGATGCAGTATTTGATGGCAGGCAAGGGAATTACAGCGAGACAGACCAACCAAATCCACTAAGTAAATATGCCGAGAGCAAACTGGAGGGTGAGCGGGTTGTGTCTTCAGTAAATCCTGAAGCAATAATTGCCAGGGTGAACATGTTCGGATGGAGTTTAAGCGGGAAACGCAGTTTAGCAGAATGGTTTCTCAATAATATTTCAGCAAATAAGAATATTTCAGGTTTTACTGATGTTTTTTTCTGTCCATTATTAGCTACCGAATTAAGCAGGATTCTATTAGAGATGTTGACGCATGGATTACAAGGTATCTATCACGTGGTGTCTCGAGATTGTGCAAGCAAGTACGAATTCGGGGTAAAGCTGGCTGGTCTGTTTGGATACGACACATCTCTCATTCAGCCAATTTCGTTTGCCGAATCAAATTTGATTGCTGAACGATCCTTGAACCTTACCTTGCGAGCTGATAAGCTGACGAATGATCTTGGTGCGCCCCCCCCTGATTTGAACAGCTGTCTGGAGCAGTATCACCATCAGTTTCTAGATGGTTACCCCCAAACAATCCGGGGGATGCAACGCTGATATTATGGAGAACAACATGGAAATCAGAATTGGCTCGAGTGTAATCAGTAAAAATCATCCAACATACTTTATTGCGGACATATCCGCGAACCATGACGGGGATTTGGATCGTGCCAAGCTGCTGATTCGCTTGGCAAAAGAATCAGGTGCAGATGCTGCAAAATTCCAAAATTTTCGCGCGCCTGAAATCGTCTCTGATTACGGATTTAGAGCAATGGGATCCCAGGTTTCACACCAATCAACCTGGAAGAAAAGCGTGTTCGAAGTATATGAGGATGCGTCAATTCCATTTGAATGGACACCTGTTTTAAAGGAAGAATGTGATCGGGTTGGAATCGATTACTTTTCTTCACCTTATGATTTCGAATCGGTAGACATGCTCGATCCGTACGTTCCGGCTTATAAAATTGGTTCGGGGGATATTACATGGTTAGAAATAATAGAACACATGGCTGGATATGATAAGCCGGTTATACTCTCAACTGGGGCATCAGACCTCGGTGACGTACAAAGGGCAGTCCACACTATCCTGGCGGTCAATACGCAATTGGTATTGATGCAGTGTAATACCAATTACACTGCATCTCTTGAAAATTTTGATTTCATCAACTTGCGTGTTCTTGAAACCTATCGAGCTTTATATCCAGACTTGATTCTCGGGCTCTCAGACCATACATTTGGTCCTGCGACTGTTCTGGGAGCAGTAACCCTTGGCGCTCGTGTAATTGAGAAACATTTCACTGATGACAACGCACGAATTGGTCCCGACCATCCCTTCTCAATGACTCCTCAGACCTGGCGAGAAATGGTCGATCGAACTAGGGAACTCGAACGTGCTTTAGGGAGTCCAGTGAAGCAGGTTATGGAAAATGAAGATCAAACTGTTGTTGTTCAGCGGCGTTGTTTACGAGCCAACCAGGATATCAGTTCTGGCGAGGTTATTGCTAGAGAGATGATCGCAGTTTTACGACCTGCAACTCCAGGGGCAATACTGCCTTATGAAATAGAAAATGTTTTAGGGACCAGGGCAATTACAGATATTCCAGCGGGAAAGGAATTGCGTTGGGTGGATTTAAGCGCATAGGGTTTTGAAAAGCTCCTGTGAAGCGGCTGATTTATTTTTCGCGTGATTACACCACCCACGATCACCGATTTTTGGCTTCCCTGGCAGAAAGCCAATATGAGACTTACTACCTGCGCCTGGAACAAGGAAAAAAACAGCTTGAAGATCGCTCATTACCTCCAGGGATTAATAAGATCCACTGGTCTGGAGGAGAATCATCCTTTTCATATAGAGCAGCACTCCAGAGGACCGCAGAATTACGCAAGCTGGTGCGAAGGATTAATCCTGATTTGATCCATGCTGGTCCTATCCACTCCTGCGCATTTTTGACTGCATTGACGGGATTTCAACCATTGATCAGCATGTCTTGGGGATACGACTTGCTACAGGATGCAGAACGCAGCCGGGCATTGCGTAAAATAACCCAGTTCACCCTTAGACGCAGCAGGAGATTGATTACCGATTGTCAAACTGTATCCACAAAGGCAACTCAACTTGGCATGGCTCAAGATCGAATAATTTCGTTCCCTTGGGGAGTGGATTTGGAGCGATTTTCACCTGGGAAGTATCCACCCGAAGATATGACAAGCTTCACCATCCTGTCCACACGAAGCTGGGAGCCGATATATGGAGTCGATATCCTGGCAAGAGGATTTGTTAAAGCATCTCAAGTGGAAAATACTCTGAGAATGATTATGTTGGGGAATGGCTCGTTAGCTCCTCTCCTGCGGGAGATATTTGATCGCGGTGGTGTGAGCGACAAAGTCTACCTGCCGGGGCAGGTGTCTCAATTGGATTTACCCCGTTATTATCAGATGGCAGATTTGTATGTCAGTGCATCCCATACTGATGGAAGTTCAGTATCCTTAATGGAGGCACTGGCATGCGGTCGACCGGTTCTGGTCTCGGATATAGCTGGGAACCGGGAATGGGTGGAACCTGACATTAATGGTTGGTGGTTCACCGATGGGGATGTGGATGAGATAGCGGAGAAAATACTAATGGCTGTTGAATTACGTCAAGAGTTGAGCGTGATGAGCAGCGCAGCCCGTCAAATTGCTGAAGAGAGAGCGGATTGGACCAAAAATTTCCCTGTCCTGTTGGATGCTTATGATTCGGTATTAACCGGTACCTGAGAAGATGACAGATATTTCATCAGAACCCAAGAGAACCGTTGCAATCATTCAGGCCAGGATGAGCGCTTCAAGACTACCTGGCAAAGTGCTCCATGATGTTGCTGGAAAGCCAATGTTAGCCAGGGTAGTAGATCGTACTCGCCGTGCCCAATTGCTTGACCAGGTGGTGGTTGCTACCAGCACAGATCAATCAGATGATCCGATTGAGGATTTTTGCCATCAATTGAATTACCCTTGTTTTCGCGGATCCTTACATGATGTTTTAGATCGCTATTACCACGCTGCTGTTCACTTCTCTGCAGGGAATATAGTGCGGATTACCGGGGATTGCCCCATTATTGATCCAATCTTGATCGACCAAACACTATTAGCTTATTTCGGAAAAGGACCGAACCTGATTTCAAGAAACCAGGATATTAATGAGCGGCAATGTATTCCAAGCGATGGATTCTCCCCAGCCTGGGATTTTGCAGCTAACAGGCTACCCCCACCATGGAAACGAACTTTTCCTATTGGTTTGGATACCGAGGTGTGCAGGTTTTCAGCACTTGAGGCTGCCTGGAAAGATGCGAAGCAATCTTACCAACGAGAGCATGTCATGCCTTATCTTTATGAAGATAACCATAGTTTTCAGGTGTTGATCTTGAACCATCAGCCGGATTATGGCGAATTACGTTTGACCGTTGACACGCCGCAAGACCTCGAGCTTTTGAATTCTATTTACGGACACTTTGGGACAAAGGAAGATTTTTCCTGGTATGACGTGCTAGATTTATTACGTGAAAATCCCAAGTTATTGGAGATCAATGCAGAAATTGATCACAAGGATTACAGAGATTTTGAGACCACCCATCGAAAGTGATCTACTCAGAAACGGGGGTAGGGAATCATCCCAATAGATTTAATAAAATAGAATAGGAAATCGTGATTTTTCTTTCTTACTTTGTGAATTATTATTCTAAATCCTGGACCAGAATTCTATGTCTTATCTAACTGTTTTTACTGCCCCAAAGCCCTTTACAAACCCGCATATCGCTATGATCCAGCGCAATGCAATCCGATCTTGGACGATGCTGGGAGATGAAGTTGATGTATTCATGATGGGTGATGAAGATGGCATGGCAGATTTCGCAAATGAATTCCGGATTAAGCACTTCCCTGGAGTGAGATGCAGCCAGGAAGGGACACCCTATATCAATTCAATGTTTGAGCTGGCCAGAGCTGAGAGTGATTCCCCGTTCCTTGCAATCCTGAATGCAGATATCATTCTCTTGCCTGATTTCGTCGAGGCAGCTAAACAGGTAGCTAGGCAGGCGAATGATTTTCTCTTCCTGGGCAGAAGGTGGGATCTGGATGTCGAAGATGATCTGGAATTTAATCCTGGATGGGAAAGCAGGCTGCGAGAGGATGTGAAATCACGCGGAATTCTCCATGGTCCCGTGGGAAGTGATTATTTCCTGGTGCCGCGGCATTTACTGCATGACATGCCTGAATTCACGATTGGCCGCTCGGGGTGGGATAACTGGACCATCTTCCATGCGGTTAAGTCTGGGTGGCAGGTGGTTGATGTGACTCGCTCAACGATGATCGTGCACCAAAATCATGATTACAGCCACCTTCCAGGGAATAAACCTCCTTACGATTTGCCTGAGACGAAGAAAAATATATCTATTGCTGGGGGAAGGAAGAGCATGTACACAATTTTGGAAGCGAATAAGATCCTAATTGATGGGGAACTTAAACCAGCCCCAGTAAGCATCCCGCGCGTACTGCACGGAATCGAATTGCGAGTCACCAGCGATGAGCTGCACGGCAGGCGAAAATCATTGGTTCGCTGGTTGAAGAAAACCAGACGAATATATGAGAATCAACTCTAATCTGATAATACGATTGTCTCTCCTTTATGCCTGAAAACCTAGCACATTGTCCGTTATGCAATCTTGAGGGCAGTTCACTTTTTGATCAACGAGAATTTCGTGGATTTCAAGTGACCAACAGATTGTGTGCCAATTGCGGATTTGTCTACCAGTCCCCGCGAATGACTGAATCAGAACTGATTGATTTCTATCAAAGCCAGTATCGGCAAATATATCAGGGTATTGAAGGGCCAGACCAAAAAGAGATTGCGATTCAAGAAGCAAGAGCACTGGGAATTATTAACCTATTAAGAGATTGTGGTGTCGAGCAGGTCAAAAGGTTTTTGGACATAGGCGCTTCCACGGGCATGCTAATAAATAAAATCAAAAACGAGTATCAATGTGATGCCTCTGGAATCGAACCTGGAAGAGCTTACCGAGAGTATGCACGATCTCATGGAATCGATGTTTTCGCGAGTCTGGATGACTTGCCTGATGCGGGGGAGAAAAAATTTGATCTGGTCTCGTTGATCCATGTTCTGGAGCATATACCAGATCCCGTTAAGTATTTGGAGAAGGTGAGATCTGACTATTTGGTTGACCAAGGAAGAATCCTGATTGAAGTTCCGAATATATACGCACACGATTGTTTTGAAATCGCCCATTTAACTTCCTTTAGCCGCCACACACTCAATGAAGTTTTGAAAAGCGCTGGGTTCAGGACAATCTTCATGGAAGCTCATGGCAGGCCGCGATCAAATATGATTCCTCTATACATCAGCTTTTTAGCTGTTCCTGAATTGAATACTCCTGATGAGCCGCAAATCGAAGTTGAACGTTGGATACGTATGAAACGGAATACCGGTCTGGCTCACCGAAAATTAATTGAGAAATTATTTCCCAATCAAGCCTGGCTTCCAAAGTATCGCAGTTAGGTTTAACCAGGCTTGAGAAATTGATCAACAGAAGAGTGAATTATGAAAACAAAATCCTTAGCTTTATTGATTAGCACTTCGATATTAATGCTGGTGATTGTTACTGCCTGTTCATCCGGTACTACAGATCAATCGATCAGCAGTCCTGAAGTATCAACCGATACACCTGTTCCCCCAACACAAACTCCCCTACCTCCGACAGCGACCCAAACTGCAACAGTCACTCTTACACCCACCCCTTCACCAACCTTTACCCCGACTAATACAGTCACTCCAACGCCCACACACACAGGCACAGCAACACCTACGGCAACCAACACCCCTGTACCGCAAGCTGGTATCCCTTCTAATGTGATCGTTAAATATTTGATACTGGAAGATACCGGTGGTCCAACTGGATGTGGCGATAGTCTTGTTCCTGTGAGTGCAGGATTTGTTCGTACTGGCGATGTGAAGGAGGATGTGAAAATTGCCCTGACGAGTTTGTTTTCAACGGGGACAAAATATGCTGGAAATCTCTATAATCCCCTATATCAATCTAAATTGAGGGTTACTGATACGAGTTTTAAGAAGAATTCGGGAAATATTACAGTTCGCCTCACAGGATCGTTTACAAAGCCGAAAGAAGATTGTGACAAGCTGCTTTACAGGGCACAGGTTTGGGCAACAGCAAGGCAATTTCCTGAAGTTAAGCATGCGACAATCTGGTTAAACAAATACTTGTTAGGAGACTTGCTTGTAGTAGGAGATAATTGATCATTTTTCGGAGAGATTGAAGATTGATGAAATTTATTCCTAAGAAGACTCATATCTAGTAATCTGAGCCGTGAAAAAATAATATGCGTGTAGGCCAAAATCCTGCCAAATCCATTAAGCAAGTTATCCAACCAAAGAACGTCACGGTTGCGACAATAACTTATATCCCCCACTTGAAAGGATATTACGCCGAGAGCCTGGAGGTATTGAAAGCTTGCCTGGGTAGCCTTTGGGACAATACTGGTGTTCCATTTGATTTATTTGTGTTTGACAACAATAGCTGTGATGAAGTAAAGAATTTTCTTCTGGATGCCAAGGATAATGGTTTAATCCAGTTCCTTTTATTATCCGACAAGAATATAGGAAAAGGGGGTGCCTGGAATATCATATTTCAAGGTGCACAGGGAGAGATAATAGCCTACTCCGATAGTGATGTCGTTTATTACCAAGGATGGCTGGAGCATTCGATTGAAATATTGAACACGTTTCCTAATGTAGGCATGGTTACAGGACGACCTTTGAGGTCGCCTGAGGAGTTTTTTTCAAAAACCTTGGAATGGGCTCAATCTCAAAATGACGTTACTGTTGAAAATGGAAATTTTATACCCTGGGATGTTTTCCGAGAACATGTCATAAGCCTGGGGACATCCGAATCACAAGCTCGTGAATGGTTTGAATCGAAAAGTGAATGGCGTGTAACTTACCAGGGGTTATCGGCATTAATCAGTGCGGCCCATTTCCAATTTGTAACAAGAAAAGATTTGATCCAGAAGTTTCTACCATTCGACATGGATCGTCCTATGGGCCAGGTAAGGACCCTGGATGACATGATCAATCAAGCGGGATACTTGCGGCTTTCAACATGTGAACCCTATGTGAGACACATCGGAAACAAAATCGATGGTATCCAGGATCATGACCTGCAAAATGAACATTTCAGCATCAAGAAGACCAGGAATCGTTTCCTGGAGCTACCATTAATTAAGCGCTCTTTGTTGGGTATCTATGACTTCATATTCAAGATTTATTATGAGAATTGACCATTAACCTAATATTTTCAATTAATACAAATTGATGAGAACAGGTCAAAATCCCTCCAAATCTGGAATTCCAGCTTATAAGCCTCAGCAGTTAGGAATTGCACTGCTGGTTTACATTCCCTTCAAGGAGGGATACTTCAAGAATTCCTTAGACATACTGAAATTCCAGATCGAGAGTATCTATAAAAATACTGCACAAAAATTCGATTTATTGGTATTTGATAATGGGAGTTGTCCAGAGGTGGTCCACGCTCTAGGTGAACTTCGAGAGGATGGCTATATTGAATGGCTTGTCTTGTCTAAGAATAACCTCGGAAAAGTTGGTGCTTGGAACTGGATCTTTGCAAGCATGCCCAATGAATTAATTTGTTATGCAGACTCAGACGTATTATTTCGTGATGGGTGGTTAGAAAACAGTCTGGCGATATTAAATGCATTTCCGAATGTTGGTATGGTTAGTGCTCAGCCAACGTTTCATGATGTTTTAGAAGGAAAAGGGAGAGCTCACCTTGCTCTCCAGGAAGACAATAATTTTGAATTTGGTAGCTATCATCCAGATCGCAAAATTGTGGAAGAATACTGTAATGGAATCGGCGCAGATGATAAATTGTCTTCGATATTCTTTGATATGGATTTACCATGCGTGTCTAATAAAAGCAACAACTCCAATGCAGTCATTGGAGCAACACATATGCAGTTCATTATTCCACAAAGAGTTGCACGAGATGTGGTTCCCTTGCCAGTCCGCAAGGGTCTTCACCGTGCAGAAACCACATCACTTGATCGCAGAATTGATGAATTAGGTTATTTACACCTCTCAACTAAGAGCAGCTATGTTATGCATATGGGAAATGTAATTAATGAAAAATTGCTTTCCGAGGTGAATTCAATAAATGGGGGAATGGATAACGGTCCAAAATCAGCAGAAGTGGTTCTAAGTAAAAAATCGACACTCTTTCGAACAATATCCAAATTGATGAAAATTCCTTCATTCCAGCGATTTTTTTTGCGGGTCTATGATTTTCTTTATCGAGCCTTATATGCCGAAATTCAATAAGAATACTTATCCATGGACATGAATGTACTACAAATTGTAACGCTGGTACCCATAAAGTCTTGGGATCGGAGAATTGGCGTTATGTCAATCGGATCCCTATTTCATCAATACCCAACGATATCTCAATGTAATAAAGGCGAACGAAAATAATGGCTGTTAAACGAGTTTTTATCGTTGCGGATCATGGGCTAGCAATTTTTTATTTTTTTCAAAGTGAGGTCATCAATACATTACTTGAGCATGGGATCGAAGTAGTAATCCTGACCGATGAAGAATCAATTGATTCAATACAAGATAGGTTTGGGCGACCCGGATTAAAGTTCAAAGGTTTGCGGCTCAACAAAGTACGCAAATACATAAATAGTCACTCCCCCGCATTACAGTGGTGGCTGGATTTCTTACGCAGAGCTGGTGCCGCAGATAAAGGAAATCTGGCTGTAGTTAAAAGCTATATCCGCCAGGTGAAGAGCGAGGCTCACGCACGTCGAAAAAGGCTTTTCCCAATCATGGAGTTAATCATAAAAGTGCTGCGGAAATCTCGGATCGCCAGGCAAACTTTAGTGAGATTTCAGAGCCGTTTTACTCCAGATATTTATGATGATCTATTTGATGAATATAAACCTGATTTGGTGATTGCTAGTTCACCTGGATTCCGCCAGGATCGGTATATTTTGCGGTCTGCTGGAAAGCACAAAGTCCCAACCACAGCAGCTATATTTTCTTGGGATAGCACCAGCAGTTATGGCTTACCAGGTGCAGTAGTGGATGGAATCACCTGTTGGTCTGAAATCCAAAAGGGTGAACTCGTTGAAGGTGCGGATTGGAAGCCGGAAACTGTTAACGTAGGTGGTATGCCTCCATATGATGGCTATGTTCGCAAAGAGTGGTTAATGAAACGCGAAGAGTACTTCAACTATCACGGGATGGACCCATCTCGAAAACTGCTCACTTATGCCAGTTCCTTCGTTAACCTGTCACCGAATATTCAAAACATTCAAGCATTGGTAAACCTGGTAAATTCAGATCTTTTAAGTGCGCCAAGCCAGCTCTTGGTTCGTTTGCATCCGATACATATGAGCGGATTTTATGTGGAAGAAGCAGATCAAATTCGTGAGCTCGCAAAAAACAATCCCCACGTTCATATCGTGGAACCAGAACCGACCGGAGACTTGGGCTATTATTCATTTGACGATATGTCAGAAAAAACATCAATGATGGGGGTAGCAGATATATTCCTGACCGTGTATTCAACCATGTGTGTTGAAGCTACATTTCAAGAGCGACCGATAATTTCTGTCTGTATCGATTCAGAAACTGGTTGGCCTGGAAGATATTGGCTGCCTATGTCACAAATTGGCATCTGGCCAACCCATTCTCGCTTCCGTGCCTCTGGTGCTGGACGAGTCGCTACCAATGAAACTGAACTCTGTGAAGCAATCAATTATTACTATTCACATCCCCAGGCGGATCTTCAAGCACAAAGGAAATTTGTGGTTCAAGAATGCACATTTATCGACGGTAGTGCCGGTCGTCGCACCGGAGAGTACTTTGTCTCATTATTGAATGGCAGCGATGTTGAATAAAATATACCGCCGGATAAAGCTGGCTCTGAAAGTTTTGTTCACTGGTAAGCTAAAAGATGGGAAGCGCGAAGATATTCCCCAGATAAGTATTGAAGATATTGAAGAAGCCAGAACTTTTTTTCCATTAGAAAAATTCTTTGTATTTGGACATGCGCGCTCTGGAACGACTCTGTTAACACGTTTGGTGAGACTGCATCCAGATGTGCACTGCAACTATCAAGCCCATTTTTTTAGCAGACCTCCGTTATTGGAGGGGCTTGTTGCAGATTCTGAGGTAAGGAAGTGGTTAACCAGGAGCAGTAACCGCTGGAATCGAAAAAGGGATCTCTCACCAGTTGTATTAAGATCTGTTAGTGATTATATTCTTGAAAGAGACGCCCGTAGGGAAGGTAAGAAAATCGTCGGGGATAAGAGTCCGAATAGCTTGTTGAACGGTGAAGCTGTAACGAAGTTATACAAAATCTATCCAGACTCATATCTGATCTTCATAGTTAGAGACGGAAGAGATGCAGTGTTATCTCATCGTATCCAAACATTTATCGACAATCCTCATCGGTTGTCAAACGAAGATAAACGAATCTTAGAATCGTTTATCCGTGATCCAGAGCCATATTTAACTGGAAAACAATCCCTATTTACTAGGTCCGGTTTGAGACAAGCTGCAAAAGGTTGGGTTGCTAATGTAGTTGAAACAGACCAAATGGGTCGTAAGTTCTTCGATGGCCAATACCTATCATTAAGATTTGAGGATTTAATAGCAGATCCGTGGAGTTCCATGTCGAGCTTATGGACTTTCTTAGGTGCTCCTGTTGATTCTCCCGATCTTTCTCAGAAAATTATCGATGAGATGAGGCAAAATCCTGATGCGGATTGGCAAAGGGAAAAAGCAAGCGCGATTGTGAATTCGTTAGTGAAAGGCAAACAGGGCTCGTGGAGGGATATATTTACGGAAGAAGATAAAAATATCTTCCACGAAATTGCTGGTGACACCCTCAACCACTGGGGATATGAGATCGATCTTCAGGTACCCCTCCCTGGAGAAACAAAGTGAAGCTCTTGATTGCAGGACTTGGATCCATTGGGCGCCAACATTTGCGTAATCTTGTATCCCTCGGTGAGCGAGATATTATCCTCTACCGGACGCACAAGAGCACTTTACCTGAGGATGATCTTGAAGGTTTTCCAGTAGTATCTGATCTGGAATCTGGTTTGAGTCTCGAACCAGATGCAGTAATAATTGCCAATCCGACCTCAATGCACCTTGATACTGCTATACCAGCCGCTCGCGCTGGCTGTCATCTCTTGTTAGAAAAACCTGTTTCTAATTCCTTGGATGGTATTAAGGAATTATCTACCGATGTAGATAATACAGGTGTAAAAGTGTTAGTTGGTTACCAATACCGTTTTCATCCCGGATTACAAAAGGTAAATGAACTGCTCCACAATGATGCAATTGGTGATGTGATCTCAGCCAGGGCTCACTGGGGAGAGTTCCTGCCTAGTTGGCACCCATGGGAAGATCACCGCCTCGGATACAGTGGGAGGTTGGATCTCGGCGGCGGTGTGGTCTTGACTTTGTCTCACCCAATTGATTATCTATGTTGGTTGCTGGGTGAGGTTGAAGAATTATGGGCGTTTTCAGGTAATCTGGGAGGTCTTGGAGTTGATGTTGAAGATACTGCAGAAATTGGGATGAGGTTTTCTAATGGCACAATCGGCAGTATCCATCTTAATTATGTCCAGCAGCCTCCACAACACCATCTTAATTTGGTTGGAACCGAAGGGACGATAAATTGGGATTATTCCGATGGCGGGGTATCCTTATACCGCAGTGAAGAAGAACAATGGCAGAGGTTTGCCATCCGGGAGGACTTTGTGCGAAATGATATGTTGCTTGCAGAAATGAGCCATTTCATTGATCTAATTAACGGCTTGGAGCAACCCATATGTACATTGGCAGACGGGATTCAAGCGTTGAATTTGGCTTTAGCTGCCAAAAGATCCTCTGCGGAGAAGAAAATATCTCGGATATTGGCGGCATCAGGAAATGATCTCAATTAAACTTGGAACAATTATTGCACCGATACTATGTGGCATCATTGTTGACTTCGATAATAGAAACTGATGAAAAAATCCGCAATGTGCCAGCTTAATCCATTCTGGAGACATTAATATGATATTCCTTTGGTATGTTATTGTCATCCCTGCATACATCGATCCGAATACGGGTGGCATGTTGTTCCAAATTCTTGCGGTTTTATTTGGTGTAATTTCTGGAGCGCTACTCTTATTCTCGGGAAAGATCAAGGGAGTCTACTATCAATTGAAGCGGAAAGTAACTAACTCAAGTGCGAATATTGGTGATGATCCTGAGCGTAATAGCCCAGAAGAACAATCATAAAGTGGATTTAGGATCGAATTGAAAACGATAATACTGGGTTTTGATGCTTTCGATCCTAAGTTTTTTGAATCCCTATTACAGAAAGGGTCCTTACCCAATTTAGCTCGCTATTTAAAAATTGATGGCTATCGTCGTTTTGCGGTGACAGATCCGCCGCAAAGCGAGGTTTCATGGACGAGTATCGCCACCGGTCTCGATCCGGGCGGGCATGGGATATTTGATTTCGTTCACCGTGATCCTGGAACCTATACCCCATTTGTGTCTTTGCTGCCAACCAAAAAGACCTTGGGAGGAATTAGTTATGTACCCCCAACGTCCGCAAAGACATTATTTGACCAAGCTGCCAGGAAGGGCTTTCCTGCGGTTCGCCTGTTTTGGCCAGCAACCTTTCCAGCTCGACCAGATTCTCTAGTTAAATCAATCCCAGGCTTGGGGACGCCTGACATTCTTGGGAAACTGGGTGTTGGGGGATACTATTCCTCAGATGGAGAGCTAGAAAAAGGCGATCGTAAAACCCCATTTAAAAACCTTCGCTCTGCAGGGAAAGGTCGCTTTAAAGGTGATATTAATGGCCCAAGCAAAGCAACCCGTGGTGGAGAGGAAGCAGCAAAAGCCTCATTTGAGCTCGAAGTTCTGGATGACCAGAATGCGGAATTACGTATAGAAAATCACAAACTTCAGTTGAAAAAAGGGATATGGAGTCCAATCTTCG